>OLNO01001374.1_pt1 | contig 20217 bp, 20 predicted proteins | sample 1672861 | NCBI WGS metagenome assembly OLNO01 (sample SAMEA3136731, study PRJEB25190) | human gut metagenome | reverse complement strand
TTTCTCGTCTCCCCACAGTATACCACACAACCGCCTGCTTATCTATCGGAAAGAAAATTCTGTCTTTTCCATGCAGCTGCGATACTACACCCAGACTACACCGTCTTTTTCAAACACTTCTCTATTCTACGGTGCTGGAGAGTTCCCTCCCCGTTACACACAGAGCTGACACAAAGCAACGGAGTGTTTCCTGAGCCCGGACTTTCAAACACTTTCCGGCTTACCGGACAGCGATCACCACAGTCCTGGCGCCATCCCACTCATAAGCGCAGGTCACAAGCGTCAACACAGTGTGGCAATCTGCCACATTTCCCCCGGTTTCAAACAGTTCCTGCGACTTTGCCAGTTCTACATACTTTTTCAGGCTTTCCGAATCTGTGAAATCAGCTTTCGTAAAAGGAAAACGCTGGATATCTGTGTTCAATACAGACACTATTTCATACTCTTCCATACCATTTTGGCTCTGGAAGAACACCTTCCTGTGGTTTTCCCAGAAGGCTGGATCCCGGTACCGGTCCAGATTCCCGAACATCGCTCCGCTGTTCATGTTGTGGCCGTAGATGATCCGGTTGAGTCCATCCTCTGCCGGACAGTTCCACTGGAGGAACAGGCTGCCGTTTATATCATATTCTCCCCGATAGTTTCGCCTGAGATAAAATTCCGGGTTCTCTTCCCCGCTCTGCAGTACCGGATAATCGATATTCGTGCCGGGGATGGTAAGCCATCCCCGCACATCAGGGTACAGCGCCTGCAGCGCAGACAGATTCACCGCCTGCACACCTGTCTCTTTCCCAGCAGATTCCCCTTCCGGGGCAGGGTCCCCGGTTTCTCCCGGGAACCTCTCCTTCAACTCCTCCTTCTGGCTCTGGTTCTCATAGGGCATCCATACCATTTCATAGCAGAATGCTCCAAGGCAAAAGGCACATACCAGCAGCAATAATATCTGCAGAAAACTAATCCTGCGTCTCTTTTTTCTCACCAGATGTTTCCTCTGCCTTTGTTCCGGCCGGCTCAATATCCTGATCCAGCCTCTCTGCTCTCGCCTTTTTCCTGCGGTAGACCGTGATTCCCACAAAAGCGCCTGCCGCTGCGATGCAGAGGATCAGCAGAGCCAACGGCCTTCCCGGATTGTCTCCGGTCTTCGGAACAGAGGGTGTCTCCACCGGCGTCTTCGCATTGGTCACGTTCAACTCCACAAGGATCTGTCCGTCTTTTTCTCCGGCCAGTTCAAAGATCACTTCATGGGGCGTCTCATCCAACTGATACCCCTCCGGCGCTTTTGTCTCCACCACTTCGTAATGGAAGAGTTCCTTTACACCTGTCTCATCGTAACTTCCGATCAGCAGGTCTTCGCTCTCAGCCTGTCCGTTCTCGTCTGTAACAAGGCTTCCGGCTGTCTCTCCTGTGGTTGTATTGCGGATTTCAAATTCCGCTCCGGCAAGGGCATCTCCTGTCTCAGCGTCTGTCTTTGTAAGGAAGATCCTTCCGTAGACAAACTCGTTCTGCATTGCCACATGCTGAACCTCCCCGGTATCCTCAAGGGTAAACTTCACATCCTCCGCCATGGTATATCCGTCAATAGTCTGGATCTCACGAAGGGTCAGTTCTTCCCCAACCGGAAGATACTCGATCCGGTGCTCTGTTCCATCAGATACCCACTCATCCAGCACTTCTTCCTCGCTGTTCAGCACCTGAAGCTTCACGCCTACAAGTTCTGTATCCCCAGTGATATCCGTCTTGCTGACGTCTACTTTGGAGAAATCATCTTCCATCTCCACTTTTGTGATGCTGCCGTCTTCCTTTACCGTAAACTCCACATCCTGTGCCGTTACATAACCGTCTGCATTTGGTGCTGTCTCTTCGTGCAGGACATAGTTCTCTTCCGGAAGTGCATATTCGATGTGTTCCTCTGTAGTGGTTACCCACTCCCGGATCACAGTTCCCTCTTCATCCAGGATCTGCAGTTCTGCCCCTACTACCGGTTCGCCGGTGACGATATCCGTCTTCGTAAACTGGGTCTCTGTAGGCTGATTCTCTACTTCTTTCTCAAAGGTGATCACAGTTTCATTCTGGTTCTCATAAGCTGCGTCAATCTCCCAGATCTCTTCATTGGAAAGATATCCCGGAAGCCTTTGTTCCTCTTTCACATAATATTTCCCATGGATCAGGTCGCTGTCGAAGGTAACCGTTCCCTCTTCCCCTGTGGCTTTCGTCTCGATCAGGGCATCTTTTTCAATCAGGACATTGCCCTGTGCATCTGCAATGTCCTCTCCTGCATACAGTCCAAAGACAACTCCTTCCAGTGCTTCCCCGGATACTGCATCTTTCTTCTTGGCAGTAATCTGGATCTTCTGTCGTTCATTGTGGTAAGCCACATCTTCATAAACAACTGCCACCGTGTCATCCTCTGCAGTCAGAGTAAACTCCTTCTGCTCCTGATTCAGGACGAATCCATTTCCGGCTGTTGTCTCTTTCAGGTAATAACTTCCGAGCGGAAGCCCGTCCGCCACTGCTTTTCCTTCTGCATCTGTGGTCAGGGTTGCTACAAGGTCGTCCTTCTCATAACGGATGATCCGGTTGCCGTCCGCATCCACAGCGCCGTCCGGGGAATAGATGGTATCCTTCGCATAGAGTTCAAATACTGCTCCCTCCACTCCGGACTCTTCATAAAGGAACTCTCTCTGGATTCCGGTATCTGCTGATTCATCCCCCGTCACCGTATCCACCAGGTCTGACAGAAGATCAGCCGCTTTCTCGAGGATGGACTCTCCTTTTACCTCGGCCGGCTTCTCGCCAGTCTTGGTCAATGTCAGGCTGCCGGTCTGTTCCTCGTTGTACTGGATCACTTCCACGATATACGCCCCGGTATCCGGATCAATCTGATGAGGCGTATCCGCATTGATCACAAGTTCGATGGGTTCTGTGGGTTCTGTCTCGTATCCCTGTCTTACGAATCCTTCCGGTGCCTGGATCTCTTCGATCCGGTAATGGCCTGCTTTCAGTTCTTCAGGCAACACCAGATAACCTTCGTCATTGGTAGAAAATTCGGAAATCTTCCCTTTCTCCGGATAGTTGACCACCTGCTCCACATACTCTTCTTTCTCGCAGTCATAAATCTTGTATGTAGCGGAATTCTTCAGTACATTCTGGTTGGTCTGGGTATCCTTCTTGATGATCTTCAGCAGGAACTCAAAGGGACGGTCATCAAATACCCGCCACTGCTGGGGCTCCCGGCTGTCCTCGTTCACCGTTACGATAAATGGATTGACCTGCTTTAAGTTCTCCGGAGTCTTTGTCTCCACAACGACATACTGTCCGTAGGGCAGCTCCACGCTCTTTGCATAGCCGGATTCATCGGTTACCAGAACCGGGACTTCCACTGCTTCTCCGTTCTCATAGGTTACCGCCGGATCTTCCTCTGAAAAATCATAAGCGGTAAAATCTTCTGCTGTAAAAGCAGAACCGTTAGACGGCTGTAACGTGCCGTTTTTCACCTGCGACAGCTCGCTGATCAGATAAACCGTGAATTCCGCGCCTGCTACAAGGTCTGTCTCTGTCTGTTCCCCGTCCTCACTGATCTTGATGATCTGGAATGCCTGTTTCATGACCTGTTCTGTCACTGTCTCCGCTGCAGTCACAACTTCAACTTCCTGCCCTTCATAGCTTAAAGTCACATCATACTCAGTTTCATCCAGAAGATAACCTTCCGGTGCTGTGATCTCTTTAATGTACATCTCGCCCAGATACAGGTTCTCGAACACGATCTCACCGTTTTCCCCAAAGGTCTGCTGTGCGATCAGGCTGCCAGCCTCATAGAGTACGCCTGTGCCGTCCGGGTTCTGGATATCTGCCCTTGCATAAAGACCATATACCGCTCCGGCAAGCTGTGCATCGCCTTGTGGCAGGAACTCTTCCGTGTCAACATCCTGTTTCTCCACGGTGATCTTCCCTTTGACTCTGGTATCCACAGCGCTGATCTCTACAGTCTGTCCGGCAGATACATGGACCGGATAAACGGTTTTATTGATCACATATCCTTCCGGCGATGTAATCTCTTTCACATACACTGTCTCCAGCCCTGCGTCAAAGTAATCACTGTAACTGATACCGTCTTCTCCCGTTGCTGAGATCTCTGTCACCAGATCCGTGCATGCGCTGTTTCGATAAACACCATAAACCGCCCCATCCAGAGGATTCCCGGTCTCGGCATCAGCTTTTGTGATCTGCACCCTTGCCAGGTTCAGCCATTTCACGCTGAAGGATACCGGGCCTGCGGATTCAGAGATGAATGCTCCGATCGCCTGATTCCCGTCTCCGGTGGAAGACAGCACAAGCGTTCTCCAGCTTTCCCGGACCGTTCCGTACAGATTTCCACTGCTCCAGTTCCCCGTTACCGTCAGGGGCGCCTGCAGATAGAAAGTATCACCGCCGTAAACCGTCAGATTGCCTCCGGTCACATTGGTACCCTGTGTCTTGTTGTATCCGGTCACCCCTGCCGGAACAGAAATCGTAATCGAGTTCCGGTGGTCTCCGCTTAACATAATATCAGGAGTCTTCTGCGCATCTCCGTCACGGACTGCCGTCACGCTTGTGGATGACAGGGAGATTTCTCCCTTTGGAGGTTCCTCCAGACCGAACAGGGAATTGATATAATCGATCACGCCGTCAGCCACTAATGCGCTGTAATCGCATCCGGTAAATGCCGCATCCCCTGCATAGGCATATGCGGCCGCAATGTGTGTATAAATATATCTCTCATTGGTACTCTTTCCTGACAGATAACTTCCTGTAATGTCCCCAGCTCCGCCGTATCCATAGTACAGTACTTTCTGCAGATTGGCGTTGCTGTCAAGAACATCTGCCACATAGTCCCCTGTTGCCGGTGAATTCTTCTGGGATTCCAGGCAGTATGCGATCTTCCCGTTTACTGTAAACCAACAGGTAGAATAGTGGCCCCAATGGGAAGGATACCAGATCCTCTCTCCCTGTACCAGATGTACCGTCTCACTGCTCCTTGCGGCAATCCCGTTTGCCGCAGACAGCATTAAAACTTCCCCATCTTCGATTTCCTGCTCCAGTGTATCCAGTTCTTCCTCTGTCACATCAGCCTCAGAACTCTCCACTTCTACCGGGGCAGGATTCTCCGAGTCTTCCTCTGACTGGGTATCGTCCTTCTGTTTTTCCCCGCCGTTATCCTGGTCATGGGCTTCCCCTTCCGTATCGGTCAGGGTAATCGTCCGGCTGATGGTATAGCACTCGCTCCCGTCTTTCGGAGTTACCAGGTACTGTGCATAGAACACACCGCTCTGTCCTTTCTGATAGCTGTTCCCTTCCTCATCTTCAATGCTGGATAACACAACGCTCTCCTGCTCCGGATCATAGGTGATCCCTTCCAGGGAAGTCTCCGCATCAAAGCCTGTATCCGAGATATCTTTGATCAGATCTTCTGCTGTTGCCAGCCGTTTCTGCTCCTGTTCTCCAGCTGTCTCCGCCGTGGTTTCTGCAGTCTCACCCTGTGATTCTGCCATGATCTCTGCCCCTGTGGCCGGTTCCTCTGCCGCATACGCCACAGAAGAAACCACCGGGCTGATCCCCATACACAAAGCCATGACCGCAGCCATGGCTCTCGCTTTCCATTTTCCTTTCATAAATTCTGTTTCTCCTTTATCTTATTTCCAGCACGCTTTACCGGCTGGTATCCTTTCTTACGGCTTTCTGTTTCGGCCGCATTTTTTCTGGCTTTTTTTCTCCCAGTTCCTTCTTTGTCTCTTCCACCGCCCAATGTACTTCCTTCTGAGTCAGATGGTTCTGCCTGCATCCGTCCAGAATTCCCTGCAGATAATAGTCACTGGGAAGGGCCGGCTGGCTCTGATACGGCTCATTCATGATATAAACCGCTACTTTCGCCACCTCGCCGGTCTTTGTCTGGACGTTGATCTCCTCTTTTCCATAAAGCCTTGGATAGCCTTCATAGAAATCCAGGCTCTGTTCACAGCGGGATGTGATCTTCCAGAGCAGCCCCTGCACTTCCTTTCCCGGATCAGGGACCACGCTTGCAACGCCGTTCCCGTTCCGGTTTCCCCGGAATACAAGACGGTAATCTTTCAACACCGCTCTTCCCACCACTTCCGCATCCGGACAGCGGTGCGCCATCTGGTCCAGGTTCATGTTGCTGCCATAGGCAAAATAATATCTCATTGTCCTCACCTCTTTCCTATCTCGTTCCGGTCTGCCGGGATTCATAGGTACTCCGGTCATACCGCCACGCCTTGTTCCCTTCCAGATGATCCAGCAGATGTTTCCGCACATTTTTATACTCCGGCCCGATCAGCCCTAGCCGGAGCAGGAAAGTCCGGAAGGTAAAGCACGGATTTTCTGTGATCTCTGTCTTTCTCATGTGGGTACACTTCTGGTTGATCGCCTGGGCAGAGATAGCCAGTGCGAGCGTAATGTACGCCCGCACCTTCCCGGCATGGAGGGTACTGTTAAAGCACCTCCACTCTATCGTTCCCTTGTCGAACACCGCATGGAGATTTAAGGCATAATACCTTGTCTCATCATAATGGCTGTGGCTTACGCCTCTCTGCCGGTCCTGATACCACCGTCTTCGGAATTCATCCATCCGCATTGTCCCGGAAGGCATCTTCCGGATATCTGCCAGCACATCCTCCCGGACTCTCTGGCACCACCGGTTTACCCTTGCCGGATTAGTCTGGAGCGCCTTGAACAGGATATCCTCTTTGGAATACATGATAGTCAGGGCATTCTTCAGGCTCCGGGGTGTATGGTTGGAGGCGTCCACATGGACATGCATCCCGCAGGAAGAATTCACCTTTGCCCCTTTCTTCCGCAGGCACCGGACAACCTCCTGCAGTTTCCCCATCTCTTCATAAGTCAACTTGGGGCTGACCATTTCTGTTTTGTACTCCGAATCTGCCGATACCCACTGCCCGTTCCGGCGTCTCTGGGCGTTGATACTGCTGTCAAAAGTGAACTTCCACTCTTTTCCCTGGGGATCCTTCACACCCCATGTTCCATAATAAGTGCCGATATAGTACGGGATGGATCCGAACAGCACGCCCACTGCTTTCGCCGCCTGTTCTCTTGTCAGGCCGGTCATCTCAATCTCTGTGCCGAAACACTGTTCCTTCAGGTCGATGCGTCCTCACCACCCTCCTGTAATTTTTTGCCGGACATCTGTTTCAGCGCACATGATCCGGTGATTTCCTGCAGTGATCCGCCTGATTCTCGCAGACAGTCAGCCGTTTCTCCCTCGAATGATAAAGGAACAGCTCAGTGCTCAAAAAATCCTTTCCCGGCGTCTCCTGCCACATCTGCTTCTGGAAAACCCGGATCTGTTCTTCCTTAATGGGTGAACGCTTCCTGACCGCCAGGATCTCATGGACATTCAGGGGAACCACATAATAATCGCCATGCATCTGCCTGCGCAGTTCCTCCTGCACTCCCGGATACAGAAGGGCAGTCGCCCCGTAGGAGCGGTCGAAGGTAGTGACCGCCGCCATGGATTCCTGTCCTTTCACCGGGATCGGGTAGATCCTCAGCGGAGAATGTTCTTTGGTATTCGCTAATCCCGCTGCAAGGATCTCCTTTGGGAAGACACCATAGAACTGCTGCATGTGTGTCGGCACTCTGGTCCATTGCCAGTGATCGCCGTCTTTGCCCAGCACACGGTAATAAGCGGAAAGTATCCCCAGCGGGTGCTTTTCATAGACACTCCCTGCGGCTTCTCCCTCTTTTTCGGCAGACTCCAGCCGGACAGCCAGATTCCCTTTGACCATATCGTAGTCCGCATAGGAAAACTCCGGGCGTTCCGGCTCCGGGTATCCATGGATCAGATGAACCATCTCCCGGATCTCTCCTGCGATCCTCCCCAGATCCTGATGCTCTTCATAGGCAGTGACAAACACCTTTACCGGCAGTTCCATAAAATCTGCACCACGACACCGTATCTTTAAGTATTCGGAAGCGTACTGGCTCTCCCCTTTGTAATCCGCTTCATATCCCTGTTCCGATGGCAGTCTGGCTCTCACTTCTGCCAGAAGCTCTTCCTTAAATTTTCTGTAATGCATTCTGTTCTTCCTTTCCTTCCCGATTCAGTGATTCATCTGCTTCCCGAATCCGTCTCCCGATGGCTTCGATGACATTAACTGTCACCCCGTTCCCAGCCTGTTTATACGCCTGCGCATCGGAAGTCACCGCCAGAATCTTATCGATCTGGTCGTCATGGTATCCCTGCAGGCGGAAGCATTCCCTTGGCGTCAGCCTGCGGATCCTGCCCTGATAACACACGCCGTGACGGTCGGTCGCCGTCAGTGTGAACATCGGCTCTTCCGGCTCCTTCATCCGCCGGCCGTTCTGCCGGGTCTCCTTTTTCTCCGGGTTCAGGATCGCCCTGGGGCCGGTTTCTTCCAACGCCCCGGAGCGCTCTCCAAGATGCCTGCCGCTGATCTCATCCTGACGTGTCGTCAGACATCTGGCTTCCTCCGTCACCCGGAGCCGGTGGTCCAGATCCACGAAGTGGACGGTTCCCTGGGTGCTCTCTGTCGTCAGGGTATGGGCTATTCTGTGCCCCACCCTTCCCCGTCTGGTATTCTGCTGTGCATAGGCAAGATCAATGCTGTCTCCCTCATACGCCATCTTGTAGCCTTTCTTCGTATTCTCTTTGATTGGGACGCCTACATGATAGAGGCCGGTCTTTCCGCCCATGCCTCCCGCCCCGGAAGTCAGCGTGCAGCTCACTCCTTCGGCGGAGTAGACCCGGCTCCCCTGACTGCCCGGAAGGACTTGTACAAGAGACGCTCGGTTTGTTCCCGTGAAAGGTAATATTTTTCCGGCACATCTTTCATCAAGATATCCGACAAGATACACCCGTTTTCTGGACTGGGGGACTCCGAAATCCTTGCTGTTAAGCACCTGCCATTCCACGTGATACCCCAGGTCTGATAGCGTACAGAGGATGGTATGGAACGTCCCGCCTTTGTTATGCGATAACAGTCCGGGTACATTTTCAAGTAAAAGATAGTCAGGTCGCTTTGCCCCAGCCACCCGGGCGATCTCAAAGAAGAGAGTTCCTCTCGGGTCTGCGAACCCGGCCCGTTTTCCAGCAACTGAGAAAGCCTGGCAAGGAAATCCTCCGCACAGGAGGTCGAATCCGGGCATGTCATCTGGCTGCATTTTTCTTGCGTCATCGCAGTACCACTCTCCTTCCGTATCAAACAGCAGACGGTAACTCTGCTCTGCGTATTTATCGATCTCGCAGTGTCCGACACAGGAAAAACCGCCCGCTCTGGACAAGCCTTCCCGAAATCCGCCTACACCGCTGAACATGTCAAAAAATCGAATTGTTTTCGTTACCACTCCTTCCCTTCGGACAGTGGAAGATTCCTTATCCACGCTGTCCGTTGCCCGGCAAATGTCTGCCCGCGCAAGCGCGGCAGCCGCCTGCCTGGCTGATCCCACAAAAAAAGTACGGGCGCTCCCGTACTCTTTATGGTCTGTATCTGCCTATGCTGTCTGCAGTTCCTCTGATTCTTCTCCGTCATCTTCCTCTTCTTCCATGTCATGTTCTTCCAGGATCATCTCATCCGGCTGTTCCTCTTCCGAGGTTTCCAGAGCCTCTGGCTCCTCTTCTGCATCTTCCGTTCCGGCCACCTCCTCATGGATCCCCGCATCCCCTGTCTCCGGCTCTGCACCTTCCGCTTCCCCGGTGACAGGTTCCGGTTCGGTCTCCTCCGGAAATTCCTCTCCCTGTTTGTTCTCATCTGCGGCATCCAGCGCCTGAGTGATGATCTCGATCAGGTAGTCCTTCTGTGTGAACCTTCCCGGTCTCTGTGCTTTTTCCTTCTCGTATCTTTCTTTAAATCTCTGGAACAGTTCCTCTGATACCTGTACCGCTAATGTCCTTGCTGCCATCTTATCCACTCCTTTGCTTTCAAAATGTTCTGTGATCACCTGTGTTAAAAACTGTGGGATCGTCATCTCTGTTCCCTCTAATTCCTGCCGTACTTTTTCGTGCAGTTCAATGGGGATCTTTCCGCATATGTTCTTGGTTTCCATGCTGTATGTCTCCTTTCCTTTTGTTACATACAACATATCCCAAAGCCCATGTGAAAGCTATTCATCAGATGCAACAAATACATTGCCCTCAAATGCAGCACTTTTCATGACATGGAAAGCATTCTCTTTCAGTAGGCATCACCCCTTTCAAAATATCGCTTATCGCTGGTTTTCCCTCTGCTGTTCCCGCATATGACGGATGTAAAGCCGGACAGCTTTCTCTGCCAACTGTCCGGCCGTCACTTGTTTTCCCAATCTCTTTGATTCCCGTTTTGCCATCTGCTCCAGTTCCCGGAGCATTGGCTCTGGGACATCTACTGCCAGTATCTTTGCCATATCTACCTCTCATTCTTCCTGCAGCATGGACAGGAACTCAAACATTTCTTCCGGAACATCGCCTGTATCCGTAAGCTCAGGCTCTCCTGTGTCTGCCTGTACAGATCTGCCCTGCATCTCTTCCCGGACAGCCCTGCGTACTACTTCTTCCAGTACAGCCGCCTGATCATAGGCCAGGATCGCATGGACCAGATAGGCCGTCTTTTCCCCTTCCGGAACAGCCATCAGCCTTTCCCATGCTTTCCTGTTTTCTGGATTCTTGAGATTCGGCCGGAAGGAAAAGACAGGCCGTTTCATCGCTTCATCATCTGCCCTGCAAGGCGTTCAAACCCGGCAGCGTTCAGATTAACGTCTGGCAGGGTGATAAGCCGACACAGGCGGTCCTGTGGCGTCACATAGCGTTTAAAAAGCGCCACCCCGCCGCCGAGAACCACAGAGGGGATTGCCTGCAGGTCAAAGCCGCACTCCATAATTGCCGAGAAAATCCTCTGAATATAGGCTCTCCCAGTCTGCTGGATCAGCCGTACCGCTTCTTCCGAGATACTGCAGTGCTTTCCGGCAAGGACACGCTCCACCTGGGCATCCGTCACAGACAGCCCGGTATCCCGCCGGACAATTTCGATTGCTTCCTCCTGGCAGCGGATCACACCCAGTTCCAGGCTGCGGCAGGTTGCGGCGTTTGGAACACCATTGTCCAGCCGCATGATATCCAGCGTCCAGCCGCCGATATCTGCCAGAAGCACGGAAGGCTCCCCGGCGAACACATCCGGCCGGACTGCCATGACAGAATACCCCTGCGGGAACAGCTTTACATCCGAGATGCAGATCTCATAGGAGATCCCTTCGTACCGGAACACAGCCGGAGTTTTCTTTCCCAGCAGATATTCCCTGAAATTTTTCTTCTCCCTGCCGAAGGTGGTGAGCGGCAGTCCTGCCGCCAGCACCACGTCCGTTTTGGGGGAGGCCCCACGGAACTGGATTTCCTGCGCAATTGCCGCCAAAGTCAGCAGGTAATAGTTCTGGTTCTCCGTTTTCGTGCGGATCAGCGGCTGCCGTCCTGTTCCGCACACATAGTATTTTCCTTCAAACTGCAGCACTCCCCGGTTCGTGTATGGCTCATGTTCATAAGCCGACACGCCGGAGGGAAAACAGCAGTGCTTTGTCTTCATGGCAGAATAGCCATGGTCAATCCCTATGATCACCGGCTTCATTCCTCCCTTCACGAAAAAACCGCCCCGATACTTATACATATCAGGACGGCATTCCACTTTTCCTATTCTATTGTTTTAACATTGTCAACATATCTTCCAGACCATAGCGGTATGCCAGTTCCCCATAACGGAGCCACTCCGCCTCTACCGCAGAAACATAATCATCCATTATCTCTCTTATCTCTTCCGAAAGTTTCATTTCATACAGTTTTTTCCCCAGTTCATCCACCTTTTCCCTTCTCCTGCAAAACTCAGCATCCTCAAGGAACTCCCGGTCTGCGTCATCCATACGCCCATCCTTCAGATGCTCCAGGATGTGCATCCGCCGGTCTCCCGCATCCGGAACAGCGCTTTCTTCAGACAGGTCATTCATCAGCCTGTTGAGATCCCGCATATCCGTCTGCCCGAGAAAGTAATGATATTCTCTCTCCAGAGCTTCCATATCCGATCTCAGCTTCATATAATCTCCGAATGCCTTATGCTCTTCCTCTGTCAGGGAGATTGCTGTCTCTTCATCCCACAGCCTGTCCAAAACCGGATATTCCCCGGAGAGGAGGCGCTTCCGTTCGAAGAGCTCCTTATACTCCGGATTGTTCTTCAGAAGATACCGGACAATCCTCTGGTCAAATACGACTTCGAACATCTCTGCCCATATCTTATCCCGTTTCAGTTTCACGTTGTCACCTCCATTCCGGCAACAACCATACTCCAAAGCCGGACAGAAAGCTATCCACGAAATCTCACAAAAGAATCGTTTCTAAATTGGCAGATAGTGACAGCTTTGCTCACTCTGGGAATATTTTATACATTTAGAAGAATCTTTCCTCAAGCTGCTGGATTTCCTTTTCATCTATCGCCTTTGCACGGCAGTATATATGCTCAATCTTATATCCGTTTTCTTCCAGTTCACTTCGGATTCTTTCTATGCCATATCTGGAAAAACTTTCCGCCTCTTTTCTGCTGTCATCATGGCAAGTAAAAATATATTCCAGACATATTTTATAACCGCAGAAATGGAAAGATAAATCTCCTTCTATATAATAAGACAGCAAGTCATTTCCCTTAATGATATCTGCAAACCTTCTCCGTCATCTGCTTCTTGGTTTTTTCAAACATCAACAGATTGAATTCGCCTTCCGGAAATCCAGTTGATAATTCTACTCTTGTCTTCACTCTGTAATCTCTCATACATCCTCCTCGCCAAAATACAGATCATCGTCTGCTTTCAGATTTTCTTGTTCTCATTTTCTTTATATCCGTCAAAAATATTTCAGGACGGGATTGAATCATAGAAGGGTACATTCCCCGATGCTTGCATCGTAACTTGTTTAACGATACATTAGAAAAGTGATAGAATGTAAGCGGGAAGGAGAAGTTGTAGATGAGTGAGATTATCCACAAATCACACAACGTATCAAGGCTTATGTATCATTTTGTATTTCCGACAAAGTATCGGAGAGTTGTAGTAGACGATGAAGTAGAAGAAGTAATCAAAGAAACATGTATAGAAATAAGCAAAAGATATGATATTTATTTTCTGGAAATAGGAACAGATAAAGATCATGTGCATTTTCTAATCCAGTCAGTACCAAGCTATAGTCCAATGCAAATAGTCAAGATTGTAAAAAGTATTACTGCACGAGAAGTATTTGCAAAATGTCCCGAAGTGAAGAAAAAATTATGGGGAGGAAATTTATGGTCATCAGGATATTATGTAGCAACGGTAAGTGAGCATGGGAATGAAGATGTGATAGCAAATTATGTAAAGAATCAAGGGAATGAGTATAAGAAATTATTTCGAAATACAGGACTGGATGGACAAATGAGCTTATTCGATTATATGTAAAAATAGAGACAAACAAACTTTCATACCCCGCTTTCGCCCTTGCGGGAGCAAGAACGAAAGGCAAGTGCTGTGAGCGGCGACGTAGGAGCCGAGCACAGTGCTTGAGTGCTTGCACCGGGGTAGTTGATTTTCCCGTCCTGCTGTTTCCTTATGCTCTTAATGTCGCTGCTGTCTTTTTTATTCATGTGCTGTATTTTCCGACTCACCACTTTCATCTTCCTGACATTCTTCTTCCCGGTTTATCTCCTGATACAGCTTTTTCAACAGTTCCTTATAGAAAAGCATCGCAGCCTGGGCATAATAAACACTATATGATTTTTCCAACACCTCCATTTCGGTCTGATTGTCCAAGTACTCTCTAAGTGCCTGATGTTCCCTCTTGCTTAATGTAATTTCATCATTGCCGACTTCCAGAGCAATAATCGAGGGATACCCCTCAACTAATTCTTCCTGTCTGCGCCTCAATTTTTTGTAGTCCGGATGGCAGCTACTCAGGTAAGAAACTACTTTTCCGTCTATCTGCGGTTCAAGTATCTCCAGCCATAACGCATCTAACTTTTTCTGCACAGTTTTTCTCTCCCTTCATACGGCACAGCCTTATTCACTACAGAACAATACCTGCAACAGGGAAAGAAAGCTATCCACCATATCTAACAAATAGACTGTCGGAAAACTGGGAGATAATGACAAAGACTATCTTGCACCTCGTTCTGTCAGTTTCCGCCGAGTATTTTCTATGTTACGGAGTTCTCCGAAAAGATACCTTGCATTCTGCTTCATCCACATAAAACTACGCTCTTCAGGTACATAGATATTTAGGATCGCCGCATCGGAAATCTTCCTGTTTCCATCCATGCGGTAAAACTCTGTAAAATTTCCCCACCAACCATCAGCGCCTGTATGTATATCCAACTTCCTTCCGTCCACTTCTATATGATATCTCGCCGTATCTACCGCAATACCTTTGGACTCGCTCTGCTGTCCTTGATACATCCTGTTATTCATATAGATCTTCAGGTCTTGTGAAGGTGCAAAATATAAGTCCATAGACTTCAGGATAAATCTTGCATCTTCCGGATCCGGCTCTTCTTTCAAGACCAGCCTTACGTCAAAATATTTTTCCGGACGATAATCCACCATTACGTTTTGGAAACGTTCTTTATCCTCTAAGCATAATGGATCACCAAACAGGATATGTTCTGGACGCCTAATCTGATATATTTCTTCTCTCATCTGACTGCTTTCCTCCGTTCCTTTTCTATCCTATAAACGAAAAAAATCAGCTTTCAGGGATTCCTTCTCCCTAACGCTGATCACTACTCTCTCAATATTTACTGTATACTCAAATGTGCAACCCCTTTGTGTAACCTGTTCTTACTTTCCCTCTTTTCCAACCGGATACACGCAATACTCTGTCCTATTCTGTGCTATGGCTTACGTCAGCTAAGATAACCGGCGCTTCCGAAGCCAGTGCCCTTGCAATCGCCACACGCTGCTGCTGCCCGCCGGAAAGCTGTAAAACATTCCGCTTCATTTCTTCTTTGGTCAGCCCCATTTTTTCCAGGACAGGTTCCGCCGGCAATTTGCTTGTTAATGCTACATTCTCTACCGGTGTCATATAATCAATAAGATTATATGACTGAAAAATAAAAGAAACATGATTGCGGCGGTGATTTTCCAGACCGCTTTCCATAATATCTTTTCCGTTAAATAATATTTTTCCTCTTGCCGCAGTGTCCAGTCCTCCCAGTAAAGAAAGAAGTGTTGTTTTCCCGCAGCCGGATGCCCCCAGAATTGCATATATTTTCCCCAGTTCCATTTCCGCGCTGATATTGCTGAATACATTCCTTTTTCTATCGTAACTGTAACTTAAATCTGAAAATGATAATACGCTCATTCTGTCTCCTCCTAGTCCATTTTTGTTAAAATATCTCTTGGTTTTAAGCGGATTACCGTACAGGAAGCAGCAAACACTGCCAGGCAGACAAGCAGAAGACCAATGCCATATACGCCTGCCATATCGGAAGCTGCGGCAGATACAGTTATATCTGTTACATTCTCTCCTGCCCTATCAATGATATATCTGCCGGTTTTGTCAGCCAGAAAACCGGTCAGACCGGCTGCCGCACCCATAGCCAGTAACCCTATCAGGATATTTTCCGATAATAATTGTCCTATTATTTCTCCTTTCCTTCGCCCGATTGCAAGCAGAATCCCCATTTCCTTTTTCCGGCCTCTTGTCCAGAGTACAAGAAGCAGGGTAATAACGGAAATACCGATACCTGTAATCACCAGTACTGCTGTGTCAATCATGCTTCCAAAAGAAGAAAGCGGTGTTGATACCAGATCAAAATCTTCTGTATTTACATGGAATACAAATGTTTTTCCCTTTACTTCCGGAAGATTTCTGATTGTTTCCATCAGTTTCTCTGCCTCTTCCGGTGTATGTGTATAAACATCAAGATAATCATAGCCCTGCAATTCATAAATCTGTTTCAGACTATTCACATCAATATATCCGAGATTGGCAGGAATCCCATCCGGTGTTATCGCCGAATGCGTCATTCCTTCTGTTCCGCTGAATATTCCTGCAATAGTAAATGTAGAAGTTCCCTCTTCATCAATCGAATTCTGAAAAGTAATTTTATCGCCAACAGCAAGGTTGTTTCTCTCCGCCAGTTCTTTTGAAATCAGTGCGGCATATCTGTCATCCGGTTTTATATGCCGTCCTTCTTCCAACCTGTAAGTTCCATTCAGAAATTTCGTATCTAAGGACGAATCGAGCAGAGACTGATAAGGGGTTGCCAGTCCCTTCGCATTTATCATGCCGGGCAATGGTTCAAAGCTCCGGGGAATTCCCCAGAATCCCTCGGAACTTTTGGCGTTATATCCGATAACATTCGTAAGACCTGCTATTCTGTCAACTATTTTTTGTGTGATAAAGTCCCCGTTATAGGTAAATCCGGACGCCCCATTCCCATAATCCTCGGCAGCGCCATAATTATTCCTGTCATTTGTATCAATTTCTATACGGACAGAAGCCCCGACCGTCTCTTTTATCTGTTCTGTTCCCTGCCGGACAGCCTTCTTGCTGGAAACTGCAATTAATACGGTTGTTAACAGCACAGTAAACGTTAAAAAAAGCAATAAACTGCGCAGCCGCTGTCTGAAGCAATATTTTACGGCCCGTTTTAAAAAATTCATCTGAAATTCCTCCTAACTCATTTTAGCCAGTATTTCCCTGGGCTTAAGTGAAAGTACCACTGCACCTGACATAACAACTGTGAAAGCCGTCACACCGGTTTCTGCAGCCAGCAGCAGCATTGCTTTATAAAAGTCAGGCTGCAGATAATCTGCGTTTCCTGCTGCCGGCCGGATTCCTTCTATGGTTTTCTGTATGACAGTGCCAAATAAGTAAGTATTTAACAGGGCGGATACAGGAATGAAAAGAACCGCAGCCAGTAAAAATCCTATGATCAGTACGGAAACTGTTTCTATGACAAACTGGCCGATAATTTCTTTTTTTCTTCTGCCGATGGAAAGTAAAATCCCTGCTTCCTTTATCCTTCCTCTTAACCGTAATGTCATGATCAGCATTAAAACCGCAACTCCCAGAACAGATACTGCTGCAATCAGAGAAGCAACAATATTCTGTATCGTCTGTAACTGACCGGAAATCTTTGAAAATCTGTAATCATTTTTCTGCATGATATGATTCTTCCAGTCAATCGAATCTATGTCCTCCACTTTTTCCGTTATTTCATTCAGGCGCAGCGGATCCGAAATAAAGAAGGACAATTCTCCTTCATAGATCCCCTGTTTCTGCTCTTTCAATCCGCAAAGCAGCTGCCTGTCGGAGAAAATCATATTTTCCGCTTTCTTTGCAGTTGGATTTAATCCGCTGTCCGTCCTGTTTCTGATTTCAAAGATTCCTTTGATTTCCACATCAGCAAAAGCAGTCTTTTCTTTAATCAGATCAATGTACTCTCCCTTTTCACTTCCCAGTTCTGCATGAGTGAGCCGAATCGTATCTCCCACTGACAGCTGATTTTCTTCTGCAAGCTCTTTGCTGATAAGAATTTTATTTTTATCTTCCGGTTTAATATGGCTCCCTTCTGTCAGCCTGCATTCTTCATTAAAAAATGCTTTTGTCAGGCCGGAGTCCCTCACCGCAATTACCTGCCCCATATTACTGTCTTCACTGTGCTGCATTCCGGCAATAAATGAGAGATCCTGTCCTTTTGCAAATCCGTGGTGCTCGGTATTGTATGTTTTCAGTTCCCCGCCGATCGCATCTAATATCTGCTGAACAGATCTTTCATGGATCACCGGTGTGCCATTACCGGAAAACTGACCGTTGTCTGCCTCAAATTGTTCATAAGGCCGGATATCAAAAGAAGCGCCGATATTCGAACGCAGTTCTTTCGATATCTGCGAAATACCCGTAAATACCGAAATTCCGGTTAATACAGAAAATGAAATAAGGGAAAAAACTCCGCACAGGATAAGATTCTGCCACTTTCTGCGGGTCAGATACAGAAAAACCCGTTTTCCAATGTGCATAAAAACACCGTCCTTTCTTTTATGTTGTTTCTATCATAAAGAAGGACGGTTTCGTTTTGATTTTATTTCAATTTAGTTTTGATTTAGATTCTGGGAATTTATTGTGATTTTAAAGCAGACCCCGTTTTTCTCATTCTTTATCCTATATGGCAGTCCATGCTGTTCCAGAATATTCTTCACAAGGTAAAGTCCCAATCCGGTGCCGCCGGTCAATTTGTTGCGGGACTTTTCCACTCGATAAAACGGCATAAATATTTTCTCCAGATCATCCGGCGGAATTGTAATCCCCTCATTTCTGACAAGCAGTTCTTTTTCCGTAAGCGTAATATATATGCCTGTTCCGGCAGGCGAATGGCAGATTGCATTATTGATAATGTTATGCAGTGCTTTTTCAAAAAGAGACTGATTTCCGGTAATCTGTACATTGTCTGCCGTTTTCTGCTCTATTGCAATATTTTTTTCATCAGCTAACGGCCGCAGGTATTCGCAGACACGTTTTAAACTGTCCTCCACAGACAGAACCGACAGATTATCGATTTCACCCAATTCTGATTTTGAAATGGATAAAATCTCTTTCACAAGATTTTCCATATTTTCAATTTCCCGCAGTGTTTCCGGCAGAATTTTTCTTGTATCTTTATAACGCCCGATTCCCATAATCATGCTCTCTATCTGTCCTTTAATAATGGTAACCGGTGTTTTTAATTCATGGGATGCCGTGGCGAAAAAATACTGCCGCTGTTTATTCAGTTCCTCAATATGCTCCATCTCCGATTTCAGCTGCCTGTTGGCCGTTTCAAGCTCAGTCATAGTATCAGACAGCTCTTCTGACATAGTATTTAAACTATCTGCAAGTATTCCGATTTCATCAGAACGGGTAATCCTGCATTTCCATGTCATATCCAGCTTTGCCATTCGTTTCGACACTTCACTGATTTCTATGATCGGCTTTGCAATCAGCCGGCTGCACAGCCATGCCCCTGAAAATGAAACAACAAAGATGATTACCAGAAGAAACGGCAGCAGCTTCAGCAATGCATTATTCAGTTCCCGATCGGAAGAAACAGGTACGACAATATTTAATACATAACTGTCCGGCGTATCTGCAAATTTTATTTCCTGAGCAAAAGACATCATTTCCGTACTGTCTGAAGATACTTTGGAAGAATTGCCGTACTGATGTTTTTCCCCGTTATACTGGATTATGATCGCAGCCTGATTCTTTTCACAAAACTCTTCAAATTTACTTTCTGCGTTCTCAAGTCTGGTCTCAGACAGGGTTTCCACCAATTTATCTATTTCCGCATTGATATATTCGGATGATACAGCCACATAACTTTTGGGCAGAAATACCAGAATACAGCCGTAAATAAGAAAACTGCAGAACAGTAAAGACCCGGCAATCCACAGGAATACTTTTACGCTTAAACTGTTTTTAATTTTTGCTCTCAAACTTATATCCCACCCCTCGTATCGTATGGATACAGTCAACATCTAATTTACGCCGTAAATTCATAATATGAATGTTTACTGTTTTTTCATCCCCTGCAAAGTCATACCCCCACACCTGGGAAATAAGATTTTCCCTTGTCAGGACCTGATTTTTGTGCTTCAGAAAGGTCAGTAACAGCTCAAATTCCAGCTGCGTCAGTTTAACAGGAATACCATTTTTACATACTTCATAGCTGTCTGCATTCAGTTCAATCCCATGCGCAGTCAATATTTTCTGATTTTCTGTTTTTTCTCTGATGCGTCTGAGGACAGCCTCTATTCGCATTAAAACAAGTTTTAAAGAAAAAGGTTTTGTAATATAATCATCAACCTTCAGTTCAAATGCTCTGATCTGCGCTTCCTCATCATCCATAGCAGTAAGCATAATAACCGGGACGCCAGACTCCTGACGGATCAGTTCGCAGACCGCGTACCCGTCAATTTTCGGCATCATAATATCTAAAAGAATGAGTGCGAATGCCTGTGACCGGAAAAGCGAAAGTCCCTCTAATCCATCACCGGCCAGAAACACTTCATACCCGGCGTCTGTCAATAAATCATATAAAACATCCTGTATGGCTTTTTCATCTTCTATAATCAGTATCCGTTCTTTCATATAAGCACCACCCGGAAAAAATTATAGCAATTTTAACATAGAGTTATTTAGATTTGATTTAGAAACATAAAATTTTC
>OLNO01001366.1_pt1 | contig 20299 bp, 22 predicted proteins | sample 1672861 | NCBI WGS metagenome assembly OLNO01 (sample SAMEA3136731, study PRJEB25190) | human gut metagenome | reverse complement strand
CCGAGATCGAGGTGGCTGTTTCTGCCGAGGATTACGCACTGGTGTGGGCTTTCGGCATGGTGCTGTGTGTGGCCTCTACCGCACTGGCGGCCTACCCAATCATGAAGATGAAGCCCAAGAGTATCTTGTCGCAGATGAGCTAAGGAGGCACAGGCGATATGAATTTAGGAATACGGGCAATTTTATATAGCGCACGGAAGTGGAAAAAGACGCTGCTGGTGTTCTGCTTGCTCCTGGCCATTACCACTTTGGTGCTTTCCGGCCTTGCCATAGCCGACGCCCAGGAGGAACAGGCTGAGGAACTGCGTGGAACCACTGGAGCCAGCTTCACGGTGGAGCGCGACATCTCTACGGGCGGCTGGAACGGCAATTACAGCACACAGGAATTTATGTCCGAGGACATGATCCAGCAGATTGCCGCAGTGGATGGCATTGCGGGGTATGACGCCACTTTGATTACCCTGCCCCGTATCTTCAATGATAAGGGCGAGGAACTGGCCCATGAGAATTACAGCTTCTACAACTACGGTTCCTACAACTCCCAATACCATGAGCTGTTTCTGTCAGGCCGGTTTGAACTGGTGGAAGGCACCCACATCACCGATGATATGACGGGTAGCATTATTATCAGCCGGGAACTGGCTGAGTGGAACGGGCTGAAGGTTGGGGATACCTTGACAGGCGTTTACTACCCGGAGAATAACACCCCGGAAGTGGATATGGAGATCGTAGGTATCTTCGATGTGGTGGCTGATAAGAACGACCAAGTGAATATGTATGATGATGCGTCCTATTACGCCTATTCCAGCTATGTTTTTTGCAGCATGGACGCAGCCGAAGGCTTGATTAAGGGCTGGGGCGAAGATGGCGAGGGCATTTCCGAAGCCTACTACTATGTCACGGACGCCGCCCAATTAGAGAATGTGATTCGGGAAGTACAGAGCATTTCCTCTATCAACTGGAACAACTATAAGATCACTGCCAATGACGAAGTGTATCAGAATATCTCCAGCGCCCTTTCCGACACTGGCACCCTGATTACCACCCTCATTGTTGTTATTACTGCTGTGAGCATGGTGCTGATTATCCTGATCCTCTCCATGTCCATCCGCAGCCGGAAACGGGAAACCGGAATCCTGCTGGCAGTGGGGATCGCCAAGCCTGCGGTCATTCTCCAGTATGTGTTGGAAACCCTGCTGATCGCAGTAGTGGCCTTCCCGCTGGCGTATCTATCGAGCAAGCAGGTTGCCGGCGCCCTGGGTACGCTGTTCGGCAAGGCGGCGGAGAATGTCATCGTTACGCCGGAGCATTTCATGCTGGTGGCTATCGTGGGCGGTATTTTGCTGGTGGCGGCGGTGCTGGTGTCCAGTATCTCTACCTTGCGGTTAAAGCCCAAGCAGATTTTGGCGCAGATGGAATAAGACCATCCCCCCTAAAATAACGAAATGAGGTAATCACTATGAGTATCATGGAAATCAAGCAAGTGGGATATTCCTACGATAATAAAAAGAAAGTCTTAAAAGGCGTCAACGCCGAAATGGAACAGGGAAAACTCTACGCCATCCTGGGGCCTTCCGGCTGCGGCAAGACCACCCTACTTTCCCTGATCGGCGGCCTGGACAGCCCCGGCAGCGGCCAGATTTACTTCGACGGGCAGGACATTGCCAAGACGGGCCTTTCCGACCACCGGAAAAACCATGTGGCGTTTATCTTCCAGGCGTACAACCTCATCGACTATCTGACTCCTGCGGAGAATGTGTCGCTGACTTCCAAGCTGCCGCCGCTGCCCATTCTGGAGCGGCTGGGCCTGACGAAAGAAGAAGCCAGGCGGAATGTGCTGAAGCTCTCCGGCGGCCAGCAGCAGCGGGTGGCTATCGCCCGCGCCCTGGCAAGTGAGGCCCCGGTGATCCTGGCGGACGAACCTACCGGCAATCTGGACGAGGACACCGCCCAGGACATCACGGAAATTCTTAAAGAGAGCGCCCACAAGATGAACAAGTGTGTGGTGGTCGTTACTCACTCCAATGAGCTGGCGAAACAGGCCGATGTGGTGTTCCGGTTAAAAAAAGGGAATTTATTTGTGGAGTGATTTCTCGGTTTTCAATCGTGCTTGCTTACCAATATAAAGAAAGGAATCAGATAACATGGAAATCAACATTCAAAATGTCAACATGACCTATCCAAACGGGAAAATTGCACTGAAAGATCTCAATTTAGATTTGAAAGCCCCAAGCCTCATCGGCCTGCTTGGTCCGAATGGAGCCGGGAAATCCACCCTGATGAAGCTCCTGGTGGCCGCTCTCATGCCCACCGGCGGCTCTATCCTGGTGGATGGGCAGCCGCTTTCCAAAACGGATCGGCTTTTGAAAGCGAGACTCGGATATCTGCCGCAGGACTTTGGCTTGTTCGATGAGCTGACGGTCACACAATTTCTCGACTACATGGCCGCGCTCAAAGGGATCTCAAATCCCAAGGCCGCAATTCAAAAGACAATCCAAGCGGTTAATTTGGAAGAAAAGGCAAAATCCAAAATCCGCACCCTCTCCGGCGGCCAGCGTCAGCGGGTAGGTATTGCGCAAGCTCTGCTGGGGAATCCGCCCTTCCTGATTTTTGACGAGCCCACGGTGGGCTTGGACCCGGAAGAGCGTATTCACTTCCGCAATCTGTTCTCCCGCACAGCAGAAGACCGGCTGGTGCTGCTTTCCACCCATATCATCGAGGATGTGCAGTCGGTGTGCGACCAGATCGTGGTCATCAATCATGGAAATATCCTGTTCACCGGAACGCCGGAACAGTTGATTCAGTCCGCTGCCGGCCATGTGGGCGTCTTTTGGGAGAAGGACGAAGTCCAGGAAAAGGGGCTACATATTACTGCCCGGGTCAATACCAGCCAGGGAATTCGCTGCCGTGCAGTTGCAGATAAACTCCCGGCCTATGCGCAGGCGGATGAGCCCTCCCTTGAAGATGCTTACCTCTATCTCATCTCCCGGGAGGTGGCACAATGAAGACGATCCGCCTTTTCCCCTTGGAGTTTGGACGGCTGCTTCAAAACCGGCTGACCTGGCTTATTGTTCTGCTGACTGTGATCTCCCCGGCAGCTGGCCTTTTCCTCTACAAGCCGGCCACAGCCACCACAATGCTCTCCCTTTATCTTGCCAATCCTGCCATCGCTGGCGGTGTTGTTGGCGGCATCCTGTTTGGCCTGCTCACAATATTTGAACTGGATCGTGTCAGCCGCAGCCGGGCGGATGTTCTAATGGACGCGGCAGTATCTCCTCTGGCTATGGCCCTGGTTCGCCTGTTGGCTCTACTGGCAGCGGCGGTCGTAACTGTGGCCCTTACGATGCTGGTTTGGCTCCCCATCAGTATGCACCTCATTGGTTCAGTATTTGGCGGCCTGGATTATGTGCTGGCCTATCTGCTTTTGATGGGGCTGGCCCTGCCGCTGTCCATTCTGGCCGCTGCAGCCGCCTATCAGTTCACACGGAGGGTTGACCTGTCCCTGGTGCTGTTTGCTGCCTTTGCGGCCCTGAGCCTGACCGTCTGGGCGGATGATTGGCAGCTCTGCTGGCTCAATCCCTGTGTTTGGGCGTTGTCGGACGATTTCTCTAACTTTCGCATCTTCCGCTCGGTTGCCTGGATGCGCCTGACCTGGCTGGCGGCCCTGGCCGGGGTTTGGACGGTCTCCTATCTCTGTATTCGGCAATATGGGAAGGGGGTACTTGGTTCCCTGGCCGCAAGTGTACGGCGGATCTACCGTCCAGCCATTGCCCTGCTCCTGTTAGTCTGCTCCGGCACTGCCTATGCCGCACAGCCGCTGGTTGACCAAAGCAATCCGGACGAAATGGCGATGACTTTTTATGAGGTGCCCTACGCAGAAAATGTAGTTTGCACTGGACGCAGCGCCCAAGTGTTCCCCAATACTTCCACAGGCTCTCTTTCCGGCACGGCATCCTATCAATTCCAGAACACTTCGGGTCAGAAGCAAAATGTGGCCTTTGGCATCAATCCCGGATATACCATCTCCAATGTGCAGGTGAACGGTGCAGATGTCCCTTTCTCGGTGAGTGAGTACCAGGAGTACAATGAGGCCATGTTGGAAGTGACCATTCCCGTCGATGAACAAGCGGAGCTGGTCATGGAATACAGTGGTTTTCCGCAGGAGAGCCGTAATATGTCCACGATGCAGGGCAGCAAAGAGATCAGCACAGAATATCTGTGTCTGGAGAACTCGGCTCTTTCCCCGCGCCTGATGAATGTTATGCCGGGCGAAAATGGATACCCTGCCACCATTGAAATTACACTGCCTGCGTCCATGACTGCGATTCCATTTGGCTCCAGCGAAGCAGAGGTGATTGCAGAACACGACAACGACACCAAAACCTGGCGTTATGAGGCCAATGGCACGGGCGGCATCCTTTATGCCGGGGATTATATTTGTGAGAATATTGAGGCTGGCGGCATGACCATTGAGTTCTACTACGGCCGGAAACACCAATCTGTTATGGAAGCTGCGGGCGCAGTAGAGGCAGTCAAATCTGTGGTGGACTACTGCACGGAACACTATGGCCCCTTGTCTTTTGGAACAGGTGAAACGCTCAAACTCATCCAAAGCCGGGTCACTGGCGGCGGCTATGCCACGAATGGCGCCAGCTTGCTTGACGAGGCAGACTTCACCGCTGATAACCTTGGAAATGCTGATAAGGGCGGCGGCGCCGGTGAAGTGATGATCCATGAGCTTGTTCACCAATGGTGGGGCCTTGGCAATATGTTTGATACTTCGGATTCCACAAGTCCCTGGTCGGCCGAAGGTCTGACCGTCTACACCACCTACCGTATCGTCAAAGAACTATATGGGGAAGCCTACGCCCAGGAACATTACATCGACCAATGGCAGCAGGCTGTGGACGACTACTATTTGGATTTCTATGTACGCAATCCCGATTACCTGGCGAATCTGCCGGAGGATAAGCAGCTGGAGATTACAGGGAACCTGACCTATGTGCGGCAATACTGCGAGATGCCGCTCAAAATTTTGAAAGCAGAGCAGCTGGTGGGCGGCGAAGATGCTTTTGATCAAATCCTGAATCGTCTGTTCAACCGGGAACTGGACCCCATGTATCCCTATCTGACCTATCAGGATTTCTTAAACGCCTGCGGGCTGGCAGAGGAGGATCTGAACCTTGATTAAGATATTTCAATATGAGTGCAAACGCCTGTTGTGGAACAAATTCTTTTTTGGCCTTTTGCTGATCCTGCTGTTCTATGGGTGGCAGGTGCTGAACAGCGTGACTATTTTAGGGGTGTCTCACACCGCCCCTTTCTCTCCCTGGAGTTTCGGGGATTACCTGAGCCGCATGATTCCACTGCTGTGGATTGGTGCCCTCTTCTTTTTGACATTCTTCACATCCGGTAAAGCGCAGCGGGTAAACACCCTTACGGATGCCACCCCAGTTTCTCCGAGACGATATGCCCTGGCCCGGTGCGCCGCAGCCCTAACCGGAACCGTATTACTGGCTTTGGTTTGTATCGCGGAAACCGTTTTCTTTTACGGGCAGTATTTTAGCTGGTACAGTTGGGGGCAACTGATTTTCCCGGTTTTGATCACACTGGTTCCGGCGCTGATATTTGCGCTCGGGAGCGGCTGGCTGTTGGGTCAGATCCGGCCTTGGCTGGTCTATGTATGGATGTTAATTCCCTTCGGGTGCATGGCCCTGCCACTGCCTGATGCCTTGAAAATTTGGAATGGACAGTTCTTTGGCGAGTACCCATTAACGCTTGGGACTTTAGACCCTGGCTTCTCTATGCCGGCTGCAGTTCTTATCGTTCAGTGCGTATTGTTTGCCGTGGGTATCGTCCTGTTGATGATTCGTCCCGCACATTCCAAAAGATAATAAGCGGGCGAAGTTTGAACGATTGGAGGTGAGCTGCTTGGGAAGTTTATAATTCTATCATTTAGGGACGATGAAGAAGCCCTTTTTAGCAAAGCAATATCGGCCCTCTCGTCTGTCGCAGACTTTTCCACGGCAACCGCCTCCGCAGACACACCGCTGCTCTTTGGCTCTCTGCAAATCGATCCGCAATGCAGGCTGGTGTGGAAGTCCGGCCAGGCGGTGGAGCTGACGCCGATGGAGTTTGATATTCTGCTTCTGCTGGCCCGCCGGCCGGGGCAGGTGTTCTCCGCCCGCCAAATCTATGAGGCTGTCGCGGCGGACTCCTTTGACGCCAGCTGGACCGGGATCTCCAGCATGGTCTATAAGCTCCGCCGCAAGCTGGGCGCCGGTATCATTGAGACCGTCCGAGGCCACGGTTACAAATTTGTTGCCCCAGGCACCTCACCAAAATAAAGCAAGCGCACAACGGATTTTCTTCCGCTGTGCGCTTCTTTTATTCCTCACGCCGGTAGTGCGGCTCCGGCACATAGGGCTCATTCTGATATTTGCGGTATTTCTCCGGTATCTCAGTCGGCTCCTCCAGGCTCTCCTCACTGTAATCAATCGGCTCATCGCAAACCGCATCCAGCAGTATGCGCTCCAAATGCTCAAATTCTGAAAACTGATCCAGGGAGGCCATCACAAAAGAGTCGCGGACATAGCCGGCACTGGCAGCCATCAGCTCCTGATCCATAAAGTATCCATGATGCTCCACAAAAAAGGTCATCATCATTACAACCGTTCGGGTATTGTCCTCCCGGAAGGGATGCACCTGCCAGATTGGCGGAAAGAGACTGGTAAGCTGATGAACAAATTGTTCCCGGCTGATGCCGTTCCAGTGAGCAGTTCTCAGCCGCCCAAACGCCTCGTCGAGATCTTCCTCGATCCTGTCTTCGTTGCTGTACCAAACGCTTCGGCCTGCCAGCAGCTTCTCCCGCTTCTCGATATTGATGATGCGGTACTGACCGGCCCATTCGTAAATGTCGTCAAACAGGGTCCGGTGAATCTCCCGCAGGCCATCCGGAGAAAAATCCTGAAAGCCCTGTTCGTATAACAGCATCATATTTGCTCTGGATTGCTCGGCTTCGATGCGATCCAGTGTTTGCTCATTTTTGATGCCCAGCTTGTTTTTCAAGACAGGCACATCTTCATACAGGTACGGGTCAGACACGGCTCTGGCGCTCCTGCTCCGCGATCCGGCGATGATATGCCAGCAATGCCTGCTTCATCTGTTCGCCCGTCAGCTCACCGCGGGCCCAGCTGGCAGACAGCGACCGTGCATAGCTGGAAATCGGCGCGCCCTCAATGGCGTTGATCGCGTCGGCCGTCTTGACCGCTGCAATCCGTTTCTTTTCCAATGGACTCATCGCGCCTTCACCCCCTCCATTGATTTTAGTATAACACAGAACAGGCCTGTTTCCAATAGGTCAGGCCAATGCGAATCTTGCTGAATTAGCAACAGGTCTCAATGATTTCCTGTTCAGTGGTGCCGCCGATGGCCAGCTGGTATTCAGTTTTGATAATTTAGGGCTGGCCGGTCTGATAATAAATGCGTTTAGCAAATTAAAACTTCTTATTTCAAATTAAAAAGAACACTTTCATAGTCCTTAACGAAATATTTTATATTTGTGCGTCCTTTCTGAATAATTGTGTGACCTTCTGCTTCCAGCTTTTCCTTTTGTGCTTCTATACCGCCGGGATATTTTGCGTTCAATTCCCCATTTGCCTTTAAGGTTCGCCAATACGGGGTTTCATCCTCGGAACGCTGGTAACTCGCCCATGCTGCAATAGATACAAAAATCCCGGCTGTGATAGGCTCTGTGAAATCCGCCCCGTTCAGTTCAGCAAAATATTCACGGATTTTTCCGATAGTGATTACTTTGCCGTAAGGAATTTGTTTCATCACCTTGTCATAGTCAATCGGTGGGGCAAAGTACATTCTGCTTCCGCCATATTTCTCAATGCTTTTCTGATCAGTAATGGTCTGAACTTTAGGCATATCCTTGCTATCGTGTAGCATTGCATTAAAATCTTTTTTATCTTCATTTGCCATCTCTCAACACCTCCCGTCTTAATTATAGTGGAGCAACCTTTGCCATGCAATGAGGCAGTTTGAGAATAATTTAAAAAAGTATTGCTGCATCTGAATAAATCTGCTGGGCGGAACAGCTTGCAGCGCAAGGTGTTCCCGGGCGGCAAGTCAATTTTTAAGCCCACGGGAAAGACCCTGAGACAGCGATCTCAGGGCCTTTCTCATAGACTTAAATCCGGAACAGGTCAATCGCCCGCATCAGCGTGATGCACAACTCCTGGTACAGATCCTCGTCCAGTCTGCCGTTGATCACGGCATACTTGAGCAGCAGGGGCCGATACATGAGCAAAATGCTTGTGATGGCCTCATGGTCACCGTCCTTGGCTCGCCGTAGCATCTGTTCAAATGTCATATCCGTTCACCCCCTCGATGCTCTTCTTCAACTTCCGAATGGCCCGGTAATACACCGCGGCCGCACCCTTATACGACAATCCCAGCTGCACACCGATCACATCGAATGGGCGCTTGTCCAGCACGCGGGCCAGGAACACATACCGTTCCCGCTCGTCCAGCTGTTTCAAGGCATACAGGAGCGCGCTGCTCTCGATTTTCTCCCAGAGCGGCAGCCGCTCCATCACTTCCTGCTCCAGCGTTTGGCTCACGGCAAAAATCGTATCCGTCAAGGTCTCCTGATTGCTGTACGCATAAAGAGCCTTCAGATAATCCCGCTGGGTGCGCCTGACCGCCTGGATTAAATAGCCTGTAAACTTGATTTGCAGTTCTTCCTCTGCTCGTCCATTATTTCGTTGCCACATGGCCTTATCCTCCAAATAGTTCAAGAATTTTAATGGGATTCTTGAACCTCTGGCGGAGACCGGCACCGAGCTAACGGGCGTCTTTGCCTGCTATATAAAGAAACGCGGCCGGCCGCACACCGCAAAGGTGGGCTGCCGGCCATGTGATACACATAAAGAAGTCCGTCATGACTTCCGGCGCCCGCAGGAGGAGGCTTATCGCTCGATTTGCGATGTTCCCGCCTGCTCCCGTGAAAAGGGCGGCGGAAGAACCGTATTGCAAAGTAAGCTGTGTGTCGAAATGTAAGCAGATGGACGAACCTCTTTATGTGCATGATCCATCTTTCCATCATGCACTTCTGGCTCCCTGCCATCTGAACCACACTTTGCACACGAACCCGCCGCTGTTATGAACAGGCGGCGGGCCTGCCAATTATCTTAGGTGCAGTGTTGTTCCGAAAACTTTGTTGATTTTTGTCGGATTATAAAAGAAAAGGCAGCCTCATTCTCTTTGGAATAAGACCGCCTGTTGTAACTTGAAATTACCTCTGCTGTTTTGAATTTTCCGTCTCATAGACATCCCTCCCGTTCTTTCTATCTATTTATGGTTTCAAAACGCCATATTAAGTGTAAATGTCAAAGATCGCTGGATTTTGACTGAACGACAATTTTTCCCATCAGGCGGTTATTTTCATCAAAATCTTGCAGCTTCAACACAGAGAAAAAGGGCGGGCAAAGATCTGTTTTCTCTGCCCGCTCCTTCTAAACAAGATTTATCCCTGATGCTTGACCTTCAGGTGCTGAAAACTGTCCTCACTGATAGCGTGCTCCATCCGGCAGGCGTCGGCCTCTGCTGTCTCCTGATCCACGCCGGCTTCTATGAGCATTTCCGTAAAAAAGCAGTGTTTCTCATAGGTTCGCTCAGCCACCTCGCGGCCCACATCGGTCAGACGAATGAAGCCGCCCTCATCCCGTTCAACAAATCCGCCGACCTGCAGCGTTGTAATGGCATGGGTGATGCTCGGTTTGGTGAATCCCATGTGCCGGGCAATATCAACTGGACGCACCATGCCTATTTTCTTTTGGAGAACAAGGATGGCCTCCAGGTAATCTTCTCCCGACGCATGAAGTTTCATCTGAACCTCCTTTATGCAGATAACTTCTGTTCGGCGTTCCACATGGCTGCATACTTTCCGCCTTTAGCCAGCAATTCATCGTGAGTACCAGCTTCAGCAATCTTTCCGTCAGATACCACAAGGATTTGATCTGCATTTTTGACGATGGAAAGGGTATGAGCAATCATTACCACAGTCTTTTTCTCTTTCAGCAGATTGGCAATGGCCTGCTTTACTGCCAATTCGTTCTCGATGTCAAGGGACGCCGTTGCTTCATCCAAAAGCAGGATCGGGCTGTTTTTCAGGATAGCGCGGGCGATTGAAATTCGCTGCCGCTCACCGCCAGAGAGAAGATTTCCGTTCTCGCCGGTCGGCGTATCGTATCCCTTTTCCATCTTGCGGATGAAGCCGTCACAGTTAGCCTCCCGACAGGCGGCCTCGATTTCCTCGTCCGTGGCATTAGGGCGGGCGTGTCGGATGTTCTCACGAATGGTATCATCAAAGAGAAATACATCCTGATCTACCATAGAGATTTGTTCCAGTACACGCTCTGCGGCCACATGGTTGATAGGTTTGCCGCCGATTGAAATGGTTCCTCCATCCGCCTCGTAGTATTTTGCAATCAGGTTCAGAATGGTGGATTTGCCGGAACCGGAGTCCCCGACAATGGCAGTGAGCTTCTGGTCTGGCACCGTAAAGGTGGCGTGTTTCAGCACCGGCTCTCCGGGTACATACGAGAAGTCCACATTGTTGAAGTTGATTTCATGAGTGGCAGTATGAAGCGGCTTCATACTGCCGGTTTCCTCTGGTTCCTTAAAAATACTTGTGATTTGGCGTTTGGAGATTGTCAAATTTTTATAACTGGTTAAGTCAACAAAGATTGTTGTTTCTAACTTGGCAAGAAATAGAGGGAGCATTGAAATCAGAAGATAAGAAATCAAATCAAGCTCCCCATTCAATACTGGGCCACTACCTGCCACCATTACTACGGGGATACTGCACCATGCCAACACACCCAGGATTGAGCCAATCGGAATGACTTTTGCTTCATAGATGTAACTTATATCGCTGAAGTCTTTCATAGCCTTGGTAACAGTTTCATTCTTTGTCCCACCAATGCCATAAGCTCGAAAGGTCTGTATGCCTGTTACATATTCAACAATGCTGCTTACATTTTCTGCACAAATCTGGTTTTTCTCATTTCCGTATTTCTTTACTGCGCGGAAGGAAAACCAAAATGCTGGAATTAACAGGAGTTCCGTACAAAGCAGGATAATGCCAGCCGGAAACCAAATTACCGCAACAAACACAATGAGCATAACGGAGAGAGAAATATTTTTTGCCAAATCCCCGGTTTTATGGGTCAACACCTTTTCATAGTTACTTACATCGCTTGTGATTGTGTTGATATACTGTCCGGTCTGACCTTTGGTAAAGCGAGATAACGGGATTTTTTTGATCTTATCGCCTAAGTGCAGACGGATATTTTTACTGACCTTCGCTCCACCAATTTGTCCTTGCGTATATCCGAAGCTATACACGAAAAGCCGCAGGAAATAAATCCCGGCCAGAACGCCGGTGAGCGTGAGCAGTGTATTTATGCGAATTTCATTCCGGTAAAGCATTTGCATTACTGCATACAAAACCATGAAATTGCTGCCGGAAAGCAGCCCTTCTAAAACGGTGAAGATAACGCCGCAATAGAAATTTTTGTTTTTCTTGAGGACTTTTTCTTGCTCCATTATGCGTTACCTCCTTCCAGTTGGTATGAAATTGCCCTCGCCTGTTCATAATCGCTCCATGCTTTACGGTAATAAGCATTACTTTTACGGACTTCTTCATGCGTTCCACAGCAGGTAATCGTATGGTTTTCAACCACCGCAACACGGTCACATATCTTGATTGCCCCTAAACGGTGGGCAACAATGATAACTGTTTTTCCCTTGCAGAGATTTTCGATTGCCTTATCAATTTCTACCTGATTTTCTGGATCAGCTGCGCTTGTGGCTTCATCCAGGATCAATATAGGGGCATTTTTCAGAATAGCTCTGGCAATCGCAATTCTTTGTTTTTCTCCGCCGGAAAAGCGGGAACCAAAACTGCCTACCTTTGTATCATAGCCATCTGGTAATGATATAATAAAGTCATCAATTTGGGCCTTTTTCGCAGCTTCTCGCACTTCATCCAACGAGGCATTGCTTCCCATACGGATATTCTCAAAGACACTATCGCGGGTTAAAAATGTTTTTTGAAATACAATAGCCACATTTTGCAACAGAGTTTCATAATCAATATCTTTTACATTTTGTCCACCAATCGAAACACTGCCAGACTGCACATCATAAAACCGGGAAACAAGCTCAATGATAGTGCTTTTCCCTGCGCCGGAACAACCAACCAGTCCAATTTTTTCTCCATCATCAATGTGAAGATTACAATGTTCCAGTACCGTTGCCTTCCCATCATACGAAAAACTGACATCCCGCAGGTCTATACTGTGATCCGCAGGAAAAGCATTGGGACTTTCATATACTGGTATATCAAGGATTTCTTTTACTTTCACTACGCCGGTCAGCACTTCGGCAAAATTACTCCCCAATTCTTGAAGCGGACGAATTTCTGTTAAGTACAGGGAACCAACATAGGCAAATAACAAGAAAATACTTGCTGTTATGGAACCATTAAGGAAGAACATCCCTCCCAATGGAACCATGACGAGCATACCACACTCAATAATCACAACAAAGACAGCATACGGAGGCCCCATTTTTTTAGATAAGTCCGTCCACACTTCATTTTCTTCCTGGATAGCGGAAGAAAATTTCTGAAAAGATTTACTGCCCATGTTGTATGCTTTAATTAACTTCATTCCGCTGATATATTCAATCATAATGGAGTTAAGCGACATAATGGATTTGTTTGCCCTGCCCATCATTTCATCCATATTTCGAAACAGAACTGCCATCGTTATCATGGCTACAATAAGCGGGACAAGCGAAACAAGGGCAAGGGGAATATTCACGGTCAACAGATAGAAAAAAACAGCTATCGGCCCAATCATGTAATAGACAAGCTCAGGGAGATTGTGCGCCAAAAAAAGCTCCAGCTTTTCAATATCCTCATTCAAAACCGTTTTGATATTGCCTGTACTTCTCTCATTTAATGCGCCCAGTGGAACCTTCGCCATGTGATTAACAACCATGCAACGCACCTTAAACAATGCGCCATAAGCCCCTTTATGTGATGCAACACCTGAACTTCCGAAAAAAATAAATCGGATCACCATAGCAACCGCAATAATTAGTGCGTTTTGAATCACAAAGTTTGTTGTCAGATTTCCTTGAAAACCTGCCTCCATCAGCCGATAAATGCCGTAGTACGGAACCATTGTACACAAACCACTGATAACAGAGAAAAGGATTGCCAGATACAGCCAGTATTTATCTTTGCCGGCCCAGTGGAGCAGCAGAGATATAGAATTTTTATATCGTTTCTCCATCTTTATATCCCTCCTTCCCGATACCAAAGAATGCCCACAGATTTTTCAAAGACTCCGGCGTAATCGGATAATCTTCAGTCAATGTCTCATTATCGAAATGCAAGACACGGTTACAGGTTGAGGCCAGGAACTCATAGTCATGCGTGACAATAAACAGGACTTTTCCCTGTGCCGCCAGTTTCTTTATCAGCTCTGATACTTGCCTCATACTATCGTAATCAAGGCCGCTGGTCGGCTCATCGAATACAAGAAGATTTTTGCGGCAAATCATAGATACCGCAACTGCCAGTCTCTGCTTCTGGCCTCCTGACAATGTGTTCGGATGGCGTTCCAGGAATTTTGACAAACCCAGTTCGTCAAGTGTTTTATGAGCCAATTCCATATCCGGGTCTTTAATTCCAAAGCAGCTTTCCTTTTCAACGCTGTCTGCAAATAGTTGATAGGATACATTCTGCATGACCATGTAGCAATGTTTAAGCCGCTGTTTGTCATCCATCGGCTGTCCGTCCCAAAGGAATTGGCCTGTATGATGTTTATGCAGGCCACAGAGCGTTCTGGAAAAAGTGGTTTTGCCAGAGCCATTGTGACCGACTATCCCGATAATCTCACCTTTCGCTGCGGAAAAAGAGATGTCGTGAAGTAAGGGCTTTTTGCCATAGGAGATGTCCATTCCCCTGACTTCCAGACACTTTTCCTTTGAGGTAGTTTGTAGTGAAGGCGTTTCATCTGATAAATTCAGAGAGCGAAGTCCCATTCTGAGTCGCTCTGCTTTGGAGATAGCAAAGAATTGTTCTGGCGTATATTTTGCCTTTATCCGGCCATCCTCAATGAAAACCGCCTGATCGATAATATCTTTCAAAAAATATAAGCGATGTTCGGAAATCAAAATGGTCTTTCCCTGTGCCTTTAAGAGCAACAGCAGGTCGTGTAAATCTTGTATCGCGTCTACGTCAAGGCTGGATGAAGGCTCATCCAAAACAAATATGTCCGGTGCCATTGCATATACAGACGCAAACGCTACTTTCTGTTTTTCTCCGCCGGAAAGCTGTGAAATACCTCTACCACTCAGATTGTCAATGTTGATAGCTTTCAGCGTTTCCTTTACCCTCGGCAACATTTTTTCTAAAGGCCACGCCAGATTTTCCATGCCAAACGCAATCTCACTGTCTGTATCTGTATTGAAGAACTGTGAACGAGGATTTTGAAAAACTGATCCCACTTTTTCAGCAATCTGATACATCGGTGTTTTTGAGATTTCCATTCCATCTACTTCAACACTGCCCGAAAGCTCACCTTCATAGAAGTAAGGGATAAGGCCGTTGATTAGCCGCGTGATTGTTGTCTTTCCACAACCACTGCGCCCACAGAGTAAGACGCAGCTTCCTTTTTCAATATCAAGGTTAATATCTTCAATCTTTCCCTGCCCGGTTCCTGAGTAGGAAAATGTGACATTTCTAATTGAGATCAAAGCCAGCACCTCCTACATAAAGAACGCTGTCATAAAATAAGCCGTAAATGCCAGCGCAACAAATATATCAGCAATTCCAAAGTGTATCTGTTTCATACAAGTACGAGGCTTTGGTGTTTCAATTCCTCTTGTCACGGCAGCAGCAGATATTTCATCTGCCATTTTAGAAGCAGCCATCATTAGGGGAACATAGACACATTCGACAGTTTGGCTCGGATGTGTGATAACACCAAAGAAAGAAGGGGCAACATCCCGCATTTTCATGGAGTCTTTGATATAGCCCCAATCTTCTTGTATCATTGGGATGTACCGAATCATTACTGTGACGGGGATGACAACACTTTTAGGGATATGCATACGGTTCAGAGCGGCCATAAATTCGCTAACCTGTGTTGTCCCTATCAAAAGGCCGCCCATCATACCACATGGGAACATTTTTCCGATAAAATCAGAAAAAGTTGTAAACATGAGCCGCAAGGCCCCGGTAAGATACAAATTGCTTAAAACCGCAATACCAATCAACACTCCATAAACCAATGCTGTTATTACGCTATACTTTGGTTTGCCGCTGGCAATGCCATAGATGAAGATTAGCAAAACGAGTCCCCCCTCGTAATAGAGCGAGGGGGAAATCGTAATGGCAACAGCGCAAATCAGCAGCACAAAAATTTTGGTACGCGGATCTGTATGTACGCCGCTCATGCAGTAATGCCCGCCTTTTCAAATTGTTTCTTTAACAACTTCTTCCCAAACAGACCGCTCAGGAAAGAAACCAACAGAGTACCAATGACAATCACCGGGAAAATCCAATCCTGACCGGCCTGTGCCATCGTGTCAAGATAAGCCTGATCGGTTCCTTTAGCCAACAGATAACTCATGTAGCTTTCACGAGAGAAAAAGAACATTACATACGGGAAAATTGCCGCCAGAGAGTAAAGCATATAAGCCAAAATGTTGAGCCAAATGTTTTTGAATTTCCCGGCACCAACAATCAGATCAGCACCGACACCGAACACAGCATAGGCAACACACATTGTCCAGTGCATACCAGTGACAAAGAAGATAAGACCAGTAATGACACCGACAATAGTCAGCGGGCCATGTTTCGGAACCTTTGCAATCAGAAGCAAAAACACCGGGCCAGCTAAAAGGGCGCTGCCAACCGGCATCCAAAATGTAAGTACCGGATTAGCGCCGAAAAAGACGCCGCCTAATAGCACTAAGATAAAACAAAGCGCCGAAAAAATACCTGTTGTGACCAAATCCTTAATGGTCAAGCTGTTTTTTTGAGTTGACATTTCTGTTCCTCCTACCATTGAATTATTGAGCGTATCTACCACAGTTGACAATCCAATCATGTAGTAGTATGATTTGGTTAGTGCTTGCTAACCCATATTTTTAAGATACTCTCTTTTTCGGTTCGTTTCAACTAATCTGACACAAGAAAGTCGGATTGGGACTTAGAAAAATCGGATTGGGATATTATAAGGAGAACGATATAAATGCACAAATCAAGCGAAAAGGCTTTATTGCAGATATTGGATAACTACGGCTTTCAAAAAATTGAAAATTGCGATAAATACAATCCGTTAGGGCAAACTTGGAAACTTGCTGAAAATATTGGTAGCGGGTATTTTTGGAGTTATTACCACAACGATATGTTCGGGATAAAAATTCACGATTTTTCTTTTTCCAGTGAAACAATTATTGAGGCAGACATGCCGGAGGGGCTTAACATCGCATACTATACCTCCATATCCGGGGAAGAATTAAATCCTTATAGACGCCTCAATGCAAACTGTGTCAAAAGTCATTTGAACGGATACAAGCCCTTCAAAGCCGTAATTCATAAAAACATTCCCGTTCGCTCTATTGGTATTGAAATTATGCCCGCATATTACGAAGATTATCTTCAACGGTTATATCCCGGTGAATATGCCAGCCCTTATGACGCTTTCCTTGAAGTTGATGAAACAACGAACTTTCCGGAAATGGTAAAATTGCTTCATTCGATTGAGGCATATAAAGAGCCAGGGATGGCAGGGCTGCTTTTCTTCCAAAGCAAAGTGGCCGAAGCTGTTTCATTGGTGCTTGAGAGAAAAAAACAGGCCAAAGAGTTGGAAACAATCACTATTTCACCCGCTGATATGAGGCAAATTATGACCGTCACTTCTTTCATCTCCGGCCACTATGCTTTTGATTTGACGATTCCACAATTAGCTCAAATTGGCTGTATGGGAGAAACTAAGTTAAAGAAACTTTTTAAGCAGGTACATCAATGCACAATTTTAGAATTTATCCAAAACCTTCGTGTTTCTCAGGCAGAATATCTGCTAAGTCACACGGATCATTCCATTAAGCAAATTGCCGAAAGCGTTGGCTATACACATACCAGCCATTTTGCAGATTTATTCCGTAGAACTACAGGTTTATTACCGGTTGAATATCGGAAAATGGCTCAAAAAAAATAATATAAAGAGTACCAATGTTTTTTGAACTCGCTTGTTTCAAATTCATTACTTCGATTAGGTCATTTTTTCATGGGAGAATTTAGAAGAGTCGGCATAAAGAAATAAAAGTGAGGGCTATCATGTAATGTAATTTGTGGTAGCCCTCACTTTATATATCTATTTCATGGTATGGAGATATTTTATCTTTCCGCTGTTCGGATGGATCAACACCACAGGCAGTTTCCTCGCCTCTGCCATCTGCAACGCCACCTCCACACCGCTCGGGCCGGGGGACTCATCATCACACACAGCCACCAGGCAATCAGCGTGTTCTACCATGTAGGCAGTACGCTCCCAATATCCCTGGGCGCCCACGATCTTGCTGCCCATTACAAACTGGTCGCAGTTTTCCTTCAGATGGCGCAGCCGCTCCCGGCTCTTCGGGTCCCATCGCTCATCATGGCCTGGGAACGGGTAGACCAGCACGATTTCCAGCCCCTGGTACTCTTCCCGCCGGCGCATTTCCAGCAGGATCTCGCCGGCCCATAGATCGACACCAAGGGCCCCACCAACATAGAACCGGCGCACACCGCGCCGGTACAGTTCCGCAAAAACATCGTGCAGCCGCTTCTTCAGGCGCTTGCATGAGGTCATGTATTCCTGGTACTTAAACTTGAACCGCGTAGGCCGTTGGCTGGTAATCGCACACGAGTAAAGCTTGGACATCTCATCCCTCCAGAAACTTTTTTCTTAATATAGCCCATTATACTTGCTATGGCTGAGTAAGTTCAACCATGGCCGCTTAATTTTTTATGTTATAGCGGATAAAATATAGCTATAGCATGGAGGGTTGCGAATGGGCGAACTTTTGAAAGAAATGGGCCAGCGGATACTGGACCGGCGCAAACAACTAAAATTGACACAAGAGGCTCTGGCCAAGATGGCGCATGTCACGCCACAGACCGTTTCGACTGCGGAGCTGGGCACAAAAGCCATGCGGCCTGAAACGATGTTAAAGATCTGCGATGCGCTTGACATCAGCACAGACTATCTGCTGCGCGGTCAGGTCATGGAAAGCGACACACGCGTGCTCAATCAAAAGGTCTCGTCATTGACCCCCTGCCAATACCGACACCTGGAAAATATTATCGACAACTTCATCGCGGCTATACAGGAAGAAAAAGAGGTATGAGCGCCAGCGGCAATGCAGCCCTCATACCTCTTTTTATATCATCTCCCCTGGCGAAAAGCTTCCATTGTGCTGGAGATCAGGCCGAGGATCGCATCATCTGCCTCCGGTTCCTCTCCCAGCTCCGACACATATTCCGGCTCCGGCGTCCGCTCCTGCGGCACCGGGGCCGTTGTTGTTTCTGCATCCGGGCAGGCGGCGGGGGCGGCGGCAGGCTTTTCAGAGTGCCTCGTCTCCTGGAGCAGAATCTCACGCACGATGGCTTCAATGGCGGCCCGGTCTATGGCCGGTGCCGCTGCTCTTAACGGTTGTGGATCATCCGCGAAGTGGGTATCGTAGAAAACGACTGCATTGGCGATATACTGTGCTTTCCCGTGGTCAGGCTGTTTTTCCAGCAGTTCGACCGTTGCCAGATGGATTGGGTCGCTGATATTGAACCGCAGGGAAAAACGCCCTCGTTCTTTCTTGGCCGTCATAGCTGTCACCTGCCCGCAGCTTCAAGGCGGTACAGATACTCATATCCGGCTGCATTGGCGTTGATATTGGAGACGAACAACGGCTTACCCACTTTTCCGGATGCCTCAATCTGCCGGCGCAAAAGAATGGCGCCGCCGCCCACAAAGACCACCGTGCAGTAGCGCAAGTCCAGCATCCGCTCCCGCAGGGTGCTGAACAGGTCGTTGACGAACTCCTGTGCCAGCTGCTCCACCAGCCGGACCACCGACGGCGGGTACTGGGTCTGCTTGCCGGTGAGAATGGCGTCCACATCCCCCTCATCCAGCAGCAGATCCAATTCCGCGTTGCCCCTGGACCTGATCTTATTGTAAAGCAGGATCACGCCGTTTTCCAGCGAATCACAGGAGCTGAGGTCAGCTTTCCCGTTTTTCATCAGCAGATAGTCTGCCGTGAAGCCGCCAATGTCCACCACTACCGCCTTGGCCTCATTCATCAGCGTGTGGAGCATGGTGGCTGCCGCCGCATAGGCCTGGGGATAGCAGGCCACATCATCAATGCTGATGGCGTAGTGCTTGTCCCGGTACTGGAATTCTACGATCCCTTTCTTATGGAAATAGGCAGTGAACTTTTCCGCCTGGGCGCCGAAGTGGGCCGGCGGCAGCCCCACCGGCAGCTGGATACGGTACAGTTCTTTCTCGTCAACGCCGCGGGCCGTCAATTCCTCCGCAATCGCAATCAGCGTGAGGATAAAGAAGCGGTCATCCCCAGTCTTGTCCTTGCGGTAGGGGATGCGCTCGTTGGAGAGCGTATAGTAGTTGCCGCCGTATTGCAGGCTCGGCCCGAACGGCCGGGTCAAGCTCTGCTGCAGTCCGGAAACAAAGGGGCTGCAGTGGACGGTTTTGATTTGCTTGTTGCCATGATCGACACCAATCAACATAGGTAGTTGCCTCCTTTTTTTGCTTTATACATATCCTTTACGCCTGGATGACGCCTTTCTCAACAAAGTAGCACTGAAAAAACGGTATTCCAATAGGAGTTACATATCTGACACCAATTTTGATTCTCTATATCGCAACGATTTTGAGATTGACAAAGAGATCATCGGGCGGGCCGCTGCCAGCGACAAGGCCGAGGACAAGACGCTTTTGTGGATGTCCCGCCCGTCCGGGACGTACTGCTTCCGGGAAAGCGATGTGTTTCTGCAAGGCACCCGGCAGCACAACACATGGACGTTTTACGGGGAGCAGACCCGTGACCGGGTGCTGGCTTACGCCGTGGAGCTGACCGGCAAAGTGCGGGGCGTCATTTGCGGCAATCTCTATGAGCTGGACTATCCCCAGCACTTCCGGCACGTCGCAGCCGA
>OLNO01001359.1_pt1 | contig 20360 bp, 25 predicted proteins | sample 1672861 | NCBI WGS metagenome assembly OLNO01 (sample SAMEA3136731, study PRJEB25190) | human gut metagenome | reverse complement strand
CGCCTTCTTTCATCTTCTTGGCTGGTGAGATGATGATCTTCATGACACACGCTCCTTTTCCTCATAAAGGTAACACGAAATCGAAAGATTTTCCAGCGAGATACAAGACGCTTGGCCGCTTATCACAAGAAATGATGTAAAAGAACGTGTTTTGAAATGGACAGCTTCATCATGACCCACATAATCAGCCTATATGAAACTTGCACAAGAAGAACTGATGAAAGAACCACGGATACGGGCTGACACATGCATATAGTGACGATGAGAACGCGATGAAAGTGAAAAGCAAGATGCTGGAGAAGAAAAAAATCAATCGTTTTGAATACCGCTGTTTGCTCTTTGGCGCTGGTCATTTGTGCACAAACTTGTCTCAATATTCAGGTTGTAGTAAAATGAAAATATATCTGGAGAGGAGGCATTTTTATGGCTTGGACACCATTGCCGGTCGGAATCGAAGACTTTGCAGAATTGAGACAAAGGTATTATTTTATAGACAAAACGCTCTTTATCAAAGATCTTCTTGATATGAAGGGAAAAGTAAACCTGTTCACCCGTCCCCGCCGCTTCGGCAAAACATTAAATATGAGCATGCTCAGATATTTTTTTGAGATCAGCGCAACTCAAGATCTTTTCCAAGGTCTGAAGATCATGGATGCCGGAAAAACATATCTGACCCATATGGGCAAATATCCGGTAATCTCGCTTACGCTGAAATCAATGAAGCAATCCTCATATGAGGAGACTTTCTATTGTATGAAAGAAACGATAGCCAATGAATTTCAGCGGCATGATGAAGTATTGCCTCACCTCACTTATGACGCAGACAGAAAAAAATTTCTTCGTTTCGTCGAACAGGACGCCCACCCGGAAGAATATCTGAGCGCACTGAAGTTTTTATCAAAATGCCTTGCTCAAGCCTATGACAGAAAAGTGATCATCTTGATCGATGAATATGATGTTCCGCTGGAAAACGCGTATTTCGGCGGGTTTTATGAACGCATGATCAACTTGATCCGCTCTCTGTTTGAATCAGCGTTGAAAACCAATGACAACCTAGAATTTGCCGTAATCACCGGCTGCCTGCGCATCAGCAAAGAATCGATCTTTACTGGCCTGAATAATCTGAACGTGATTTCTATCACCAATCATCATTTTGCTGAACACTTCGGATTTACGCAAAAAGAAACAGCGCAGTTATTAAAAGATTATGATCTTGAAGAAAACGCAGAAACAGTACGAGATTGGTATGATGGTTATCAATTTGGCGAAACTGCGGTCTATAATCCTTGGAGCGTGATCAACTATGTCAATTCATGTTATCAGGATAAACATCCTTTTGCTAAACCTTATTGGTCTAACACAAGTTCTAACAGCATCGTACGAAAGCTGATCGAACATGCGGATATCACGGCAAAGGAAGAAATCGAACGACTGATTGCAGGCGATGACATCGAAAAACCGATACATGAAGACATGACTTATGATGATATCGACTCTACGCAAAACAACCTCTGGAACTTTTTGCTCTTTACTGGTTATCTGAAAATAAACCGTGAGTGGCAGGAAGGGGACACCATTTACGCAGCAATGTCCATTCCTAATCGCGAGGTTCGTTATATCTATAAACACGCAGTCTTACGATGGTTTGAGGAGCGGACCGAAAAAGAAGAACTTTCACCATTGTATGAAAGCCTGTTAAACGGTGACACCAAAACAATAACAAAGATCTTGTCAGCGAATCTGATGGAAACGATCAGTTTCTATGATCATCAAGAAAGCTATTATCACGGATTTTTGACCGGGATGTTAAAGAATATGAAGAATTACATAATCCTGTCTAATCGTGAGTCGGGAAATGGCCGACCAGATATCCTGGTAAAATATCCAAGCGTTCAAGGCAAGGCCATGATCATCGAGATCAAAGTCGCAAAAAACTATATGGAATTGGAGACAAAATGTGATGAAGCACTCGCCCAGATCGAAACGATGAAATATGAGTACACGCTCAGACAAGAAGGTTATCAGGATATCTTAAAATATGGGGCAGCCTTCTATCGAAAAGAGTGCATGGTCAAAACAAGCAATGTATAAAAGGAGAGCAGATACATTTCGGCCGTATCTGCTCTCTTTGCTTCAATATTCATCACTTTCAGATGAAAGTGCGGGTTTGTCAAGAAAAGTGTGTAAGTTTCTTTGTTAGTTTTTTCACAAGTGTAAATCTATTTTGTTATCTACAGATTTATCATCACCACTTTTAATAGCCAAGGCTGAAATTGCCTTGGCTATTGCTCTATTCCGGTTTTCTTCTCATTTGTTCAGATATTTGCTGATCCGATCATGAAATTGCTCATTGACCATCAATTGATTCAAGACCAGCGACCAGTTCGCTATATGCCCATTTTGCCACTTCTTCTCTAATTCCATAACTCGTAGATATAACAGCTTGAGCAACGCGGTCTCATTGGGGAACGCTCCTTTTTTCGTTACCTTTCTAAAACTGGAATTGATTGCTTCGATCGCGTTGGTCGTATACATTATCCGTCTTACTGCCTGACCATAATCGTATAACTGCTCGATATGCGTGTAATTGCGCTTCCATACTTCGACCGCTCCTGGGTACTTCTCCCACTCTTTGCAGAACACTTCAAATGCCGCGTTCGCTGCTTTCAGGTTTACTGCTCCGTATATCTTCTTCAGGCTTTGCGTATATGGCTTGTATTCCTTTGTGGGAATGTATTTGATCGAATTTCGTATCAGATGTACGATGCATCTTTGTACGATCACCTTAGGAAATATCGCTTTTGCCCCTGCCTCTAATCCGCTTACTCCATCCATCGAGATGAAGAACACATCCTCTACGCCGCGACTGTGGATCTCATCGAATACCTGCATCCAATAATTCTTGCTCTCGCTTTCATTCAGCCATAATCCCAGGATGTCCTTCTTTCCATCGAGATCATATCCCAATATGACGTATACCGCGCACTCTTTGCTCTGATAATCGCTTCTCAGCGTAACGTACATGCAATCAACAAAGAGGAACGCGTAGCACTTCTTCAAAGGCCTTACGCGCCATTCTTCAAGCTCAGGAACGATCGCGTCAGTGATATCCGAGATCATCTCATGTGACATGCTGAAGCCATAGATATCCTCGATCGTCGAGGAGATATCTCTTTGCGACATGCCGCGCGCATACATAGCCAGAACCTTATTTTCGATTGCAGAAACATCTTTTTTTCGTTTTGGAACAAGTTGAGGTTCAAAAGAACCATCACGGTCTCTGGGAACATTGATCGCGATATCGCCCTGAGTCGTCTTGATCTGCTTCTTACCATAACCGTTACGTCGATTATCATCTTTTTTCTGCGATTTATCATTTGATTCATAGCCAAGATGATGATTCAATTCTCCTTTGAGCATTGCTTCAAACATGGGGCCAAACAGGTCTTTGAGCGCATCATTCATTTCCTCTGCGGATTTAGGCTGATAAGCGTCAAGGATAGCTTGAGCCAAAGCAACTTTTTTTGGATCTCTTTTAATTTTTGCCATTTCCATCTTTCCTTACTTTTCCTCCAATCATATCATAAATGTAAAAAAAGAAAACCGTGAAAGTTGAGCTGCATGTTCTCAACTTACACGGTTTATATTACACTCTCGGACAGGTCAAAATAAACTGCATTTTTTCTGTAATAGAATATGACGCCCTACACACATAGAGGTTTATATAGTTAGCTTTCTGTTACATATAGTTTTTTATTTCTTTTATCCTCAGGGTCAGTTTTTCGAAAAACAATTTCTTTTTTTCTAATGACCTGATTCTTCGCGCTGTAGCAGCTTTATCGACTTTGACAATTTTCGTTAATTCGTCTTGTGTTAGGCCATCATTTTGTGCCAGTACCATGAAATAAGGTTCTTCCCCAACACTGATATCAAATTCACAAACTACGTTTAATATACCTTAGATCTATAAAATGCTTTAGCTGCTACTATCTCATCCACAGTATAATTTTCACCAATTAACTGAACTACCTGAGGAACCAGTAAAGTCAAAACTGCTTCAAACTTTTTATCCACCATCAAAACTCCTCCTCTGGCACAGTACCGACAAATCGTAAGTACGATAAAGCCTTTACTGATGTCAACACTAACTGATCATATAGTTTCTTGATTTTGAGTTGTTCCAAGGCCTGCTCCTTTGTCAATATGCCAGCAGTATAGAGAGTAAATGTCCGATACACATCATCATTGGCCATTGGCCCAAGAATAAGATCATAGTCTTCTCCCTTATAATAACCAGAAGTTATCTGATACAGAATCCAACCCTTCTTCTCCTGGCTCAACAAAATACAGAACAGAGCATTCTGAAAAAGCGATTTCGCTGAATCAGCTTAAGCTTTGATACGACCCCATTGCTGCCATGATATAAAATCATAATTATCCCTCCTTCTCTGCAAATATCGAATCATTATTTCGATACGCCTGCGTTTTTTACTTACCTCCAAACAATCTCCACAACTTTTCACAAAATATACTTTAACATTTCTTCTTCATGGCATCTTAAATATAAACTTGGTCTCTTTTCAAAAGTGGTGTCTTTGAAAAGATTCATTTTGACATTTTACCAACATACGATCGACGTATCCTATCTCACAAGATGATACTAAAAAGCAAATTTCACTTCCCCTCTATTTCTATTATGCATAATTATAAACAGCAGATTAAAAAAGTCATTAGAAAGCAAGGCATTTCTTATGAATTTTTTGCCTTTTTTCAAAGTTTTTTTCTGTTTATCCTTCATATTGCAAATAAACCTTTTAACAAGAACGAAGTTCATTCACATCTGCATACTGCTATTTATAGCAACTGCCCGTCATACGAAAAAACTGCCATCAACGCGGCAGTTTTTTCTTACTCTTTGATCTTGATCGCCTTCATGCGCAGACGGACATAATCAACATGCTGCTCATTATCGTGACATAGCTTCGTCTTCAAGCTATTTACGGCTTGGTCAAGCACAGATTTCTGATCTTCTGTGCGGATGATGACCAGCGTTTCTTTCAGAAACATCGTGATCCTATCGCACAGACCATCATTTCCTTTTAATGGGCAGGCCGGTCAAAGAGAATAGCATATCTTACCTCAAAGCCTGTCTCATCCAGCATGGCTGAATATTATGCGATCGAGGAAAAACAGAAGGGGTTTTCATATACATATCCATGCGCTTGAAACGCATCCGCCCGCACGAACGCAAGCTGCGGATACGTTTATCTGGCAAGGCGAAGCAGCGCGACAGACCTGATATCCTTTCTCTTACAGCCTGATCGTCAAAGCATCGTTGCCGCAGCCCAGATCCAATACGGAACTGCCAGCCGACGCATCGATCAGTTCTGTCACGTCATTGCCATGCTGACGCACGAAGGAAAAATCTATGGTGCATCGTTCTGCTTCCCGCTCCATGGCTATGCTCCTTTCAATATCCGAGATCTTCGCGAATCAAGACCACCTCAACAGCACTGCCGGTAGGCGCTTCCCATAAGATGGACAATCCTTTGCAGATCCGCTGCGGGCTGCTGCAATCAAAGCAGCGCTCTCCCTTCACGGCACAAGGTGTCTGCACCCCGAGGCGCTGAGCATTGCGCGGCGCGGCAATGTTGCGCGCACGATGCAAGGCACGCTCCGCATCCGCTTCGATCTTGTTTTCTCCCGCGATCAAGTAGACCTTTTCATGTCCGTAAACGATAGAAGCTACGCGGTTGCATCTGCCGTCGATGTTCACGATCTCTCCGCTCATGGCTAAGCCGTTGACCGAAGAGAGATAGATCTGCGCGGCATTGGCCAGCTGACGACACTGCGCGTCTGTGCGCTGTCCCGGCTCCCAGTGCCAATACACCGTATTATGCCGGTTCAGCCGCGCATACAGCCCCATCTGCTTCAGCGTCATCGATCCGCCGAAGCCGACGCTTTTCTGATCGATCTGCGCATCCAGATAATCTGCCGCTTCTTCAGCGGTGTCAAAACAGCTGACTTCATATCCTTTGGCAATGAGATTGGCTTTCAGCGTTTCAAGGTCAAACATCAGTATTTCTCGATCTTGCGGCGCTCAGGCTTGAGATTGCCGGTCTTCTGCGCGCGACGGCCCAGTTCTTCATTGACTTCATCCAGCGTGATGCCCTTTTCCGCCATCATCACGAACAGATGATAGATGAGATCGCCGATCTCATTGACCACTTCATCATGGCTGTCTTCTTTCATAGCGGCGATGATGACTTCCGTGCATTCCTCGCCGACCTTTTTCAGGATCTTCTCCAGTCCTTTTTCATAGAGATAGGCGGTGTAGCTTCCTTCTTCCGCATGAGTCTTGCGGCTGACCACGGTCTCATACAATGCCTTCATTTCATTTTCCATGTTGCTCTTCCTCCTTATACAGCGTGCGGTAAAAGCAGCTGCGTGCCCCGGTATGGCAGGCAGCGCCATCCTGGATTACCTTCAGCAGCAAAGTGTCTTCATCACAGTCCAGGGCGATCTCCTTCACATGCTGATAATGGCCGCTCGTCTCTCCCTTGAGCCACAGTTCTTTCCTGCTGCGGGAATAATAACAAGCCAGCTTCTTCTCCAGGGTGATCTTCAGGCTTTCCGCTGACATATAGGCCAGCATGAGCACCTGTCCGTTTTCAGCATCCTGCACGATGGCCGGGATCAGTCCGCCCTGCTTGGCAAAATCGATCTTCTGCAGCAATGATCCATCGATCATGATCTCACCTTCATCCTGACTGGAATGCCATGGGCAGAAAGATAGTCTTTGACCTCTCCCACGGTGTGTTCCCCATAATGGAAGATGCTGGCCGCAAGGGCAGCATCTGCCGCGTGCGCGTCTTCCTTCAGCACATCCTCGATATGCTGGATGTTTCCGCATCCGCCAGAGGCGATCAGCGGCACATCGATGATCTCGTTCACGGCCTGCAGCATCGGCAGGTCGAAGCCCTGCTTCGTCCCATCCGCGTCCATGCTCGTCAACAGGATCTCTCCGGCGCCCAGCCTGGTCACCTCGGCGACCCACTCCAGCAGATCGATGCCGGTATCGATGCGTCCGCCGTTGATCACGACATTCCAGCCGCTGTCATCTGCTCTGCGCTTGGCGTCGATAGCTGCCACGATGCACTGACTGCCGAAGATCTCAGCGCCCGCTTTGACCAGCTGCGGATCACGCACGGCCGCTGAGTTCAGCGAAACTTTGTCCGCGCCGGCGCGCAGCAGCGTCCGGATATCGTCGATGGTGCGGATGCCGCCGCCGATGGTAAAGGGGATGAAGATGACCTTGGCCACTTCTCTGGCCACATCGGCCATCGTCTTCCTGCCCTCGTGTGTCGCGCTGATGTCCAGAAAGACGATCTCATCCGCGCCTTGTTCATAATATTGTCTGGCCAGCTCTACCGGATCTCCGACTTCCTTCAGTCCGACAAAGTTGACCCCTTTGACGACTTTCCCTTCCTTGACATCCAGACAGGGAATGATTCGTTTCGTATGCATACCTATTCCTCCCTGCACAGCGAGATGGCTGCCTTCAGATCCAGCGTGCCATGGTACATCGCCTTTCCTGTGATGGCGCCATACAGGCCGAGCTGTTTCAGCGCGGCGATATCCTCGATGCTGCGGATGCCGCCGCTGGCGATGATGCGCATGCCGCTTTGTTCCTTCAATGCGGCGAGCATGTCGGTATTGGGGCCGCTCAGCGTGCCGTCCTTGGAAATATCCGTGACGATGACCGTTTGTACGCCCATCTCTTCCAGCTGTTTGGCAAATGTGATGTAATGCAGCTCGCTGGCCTCCAGCCAGCCTCTGCCATATACCAGACCGTCGCGGCAGTCGATGCCCACGGCGATCCGTTCCCCATATCTGCGCAGGGCATCCTGCAGCAGCTGCGGATCTTCCATGGCGCTCGTTCCCAGGATCACGCGGTCAATGCCGTTTTCCAGATAGCTTTCGATCTGCGCCATGGTGCGGATGCCGCCGCCGACCTCCACGGAAACATCGAGCGCATGCGCCGTCTCCAGGATGATCTCATGGTTGACGCGCTTGCCCTCCTTCGCTCCATCCAGATCGACCAGATGGATGTATTCTGCGCCGCTTTGCTCAAAGTTCTTGGCCAGCTCCATCACGCTGGAGCCGACGATCTCTTTCTGCGCATAGTCCCCCTGATACAGACGGACCGGTTTTCTGTCTATGATATCGATGGCAGGCAGGATGATCATGCTTTTCCCTCCTCACACAGCGCGGCAAACTTCCTGAGCATGTTCAGGCCGTCTTCTCCGCTCTTCTCTGGATGATACTGCATGCCCAGGATGTTGCCATGACGCACATAGCCGGGGATCTTCAGCGACCCATATTCAGAATAGGCCACCAGATCTTCATCGCGATGATCCTGCGCACGATAAGAATGCACATAGTATACGAATGGATGCTCCCCTTCTTGCAGGATGGTGTCCGGATGGATGACTTCCAGCCGGTTCCAGCCGATGTGCGGGATCTTGACATCCGGATCTTCCATGAGACGGATCTCGCCCTGAAGCAAGCCAAGCCCGGCGCATTCTTCCACTTCATATCCTTTTTCAAACAGCACCTGCATGCCCAGGCAGATGCCCAGCAATGGCTTGCCCTGCGCCGCTTCGCTCTTGATCGTGTCGATCAGCCCGCTTTGTTCCAGGTTGCGCATGCAGTCCCGGAAAGCGCCGACGCCTGGCAGGATAATGCCATCTGCCTGTTTCAGCTGTTCAGGGTCACTGGTGATCTCTGCCTGAGCCCCGATGGCCTGCAAGGCATTGTAGACGCTGTGCAGGTTGCCCATGCCATAATCAATGATCGCGATCATCTATATCACTCCTTTGGTGGATGGCAGCTCGTCGCTGACGATGCAGACGGCGCTGCGGACCGCTCTGCCCATTGCCTTGAAGATCGCCTCCACTTTATGATGGTCATTTTCTCCATACAGCACATTCACGTGCAGCGTCAACTCTGCCTGAACGGCAAAGGCGCGCAGGAATTCCGGCGTCATCTCACAGGAATAGGCGCCGATCTGATCACGCTTTAGTTCGCAGTGATACACGAGGTAGCTCCTTCCGCTGAAGTCCAGATCGACACAGCACAGCGTCTCATCCATCGGGACGCGGGCACTGCCATAACGGGCGATGCCGCGTTTATCGCCCAGCGCCTCCTTCAGCACCTTGCCCAGCACGATGCCGGTATCTTCGATCAGGTGGTGATCGCAGACGTGCAGATCGCCCTTTGCCTTCACCTGCAGATCGATGCCGGAATGAAAGGCGAACAAGGTGAGCATATGGTCAAAGAAGCCCACGCCGGTGTCGATATCGCTTTTTCCGCTGCCATCCAGATCCATCTTCACGAAGACCGCCGTCTCTTTGGTCTCTCTTTGCAGCTGTGCTGTCCGCTTCATCATGCATTCCTCCTGTATGTCTTCAATACGCTGAGCACAAGGGCATTTTCCTCTTCTGTGCCCACAGTGATGCGGAAGCCTTCATCCGCATAGCTGCGGATCTGAATGCCGGCATCCGCAAACGCCTGCAGCAGTTCTTCCTTTTTCGTGCAGCGGCCATAGAAGTAATTGGCTTTCGACGGATACACGGTCAACGTCTCATCCTCCAGCTGCTTCAGCTGGATGAACATCTGGTCACGACGCGCCTTCAGCGCATCTGCCGCAGCGGTGATCTCCTCATGGTGAGCAAGCACGATCCGCGCTGCGCGCTCGCTCAGCACATTGACATTATACGGCACCTTGGCCGAGCGGATCTTATCCATCGCCTTGGCGTTTCCCAGCAGGAATCCGCAGCGAATGGCCGCCAGAGAGAACGCTTTGGACAGCGTCCGCGTCACGAACAGATGATCATAACGATCCAGCATGTCGATCATGCTCGAATCATCAAATTCCGCATAGGCTTCATCGATGATCACCGGAATGTCGGCAAATGCCTCCACGATACGGCACAGCTCCGGTTTAGGTATGCTTCCTCCCGTCGGATTGTTGGGATTGGAAAACAGCACCATGCTCACCTGCTCCTGCCTGCCATAGGCGATGAAGCCTTCTGTGTCGAATGCTTCTCCAGGTTTGATCGTCCATCTGCACATCTCTCCGTCATGCATGCCGCAATAATAGTCATACATCGAAAAGTCCGGGGCAAGCGTATACAGCTTTTTGCCTTTTCCGATATACAGGCCGATCATCAGCCCGAGCATCTCATCTGAGCCGTTTCCAGCGATGATCTGTTCCGGCTGAAGCTGAAGATAGCGAGCATAGGCTTCACGCAAAGCCGTATAGTCATCCTGCGGATAACGGTTGAATGCCGTTTCCTGGATGGCCTGCGCGATCTCTTCCCGTATCGCCAGAGGCAGGTTCACGCTGCTTTCATTGGCGTTGAGCAGGATGCCTTCCTGCTTCATGGCCTGATACTGACTCGTCTGTTTCATGGCTTCATCCTCACTTTCACCGCGTTGGCGTGTCCGTCCAGCGATTCATGATGGGCGATGTTCATGATCTTTCCACCGTCCCGCTGCAATGCTTCTTTCGTATAGTGCAGATAGCTGCTCTTCTTGATGAAGGAATCACAGCTCAGCGCAGAGGCAAAGCGAGCCGTGCCATTGGTCGGCAGCACATGATTGCATCCGCCGAAATAATCGCCGATGCTCTCACAAGTATAGTAGCCCAAAAAGACGCTTCCGGCATTTCGGACAAGCGGCAGCCAGCTGCGGGCATCCTGCACCATGAGCTCCAGATGCTCCGGCGCGATGGCATTGGCTTTTTCGATGCATTCTTCGATGGTATCGCATACCATCACAGTACCGTAATTGCTCAGGCTCTGAGAAATGATCTCCTGTCTGGGCAAAGCGTCGCTCTGCCGCTGCAGCGCTTCTTCGACTTTTTCCACCAGCGTTTCATCATCGGTGATGAGGATGCTGCTGGCCATCGGATCATGCTCGGCCTGGGAGATCATATCGGCAGCCACATATTCAGGATCAGCGCCCTTATCCGCGATGACGAGGATCTCGCTTGGACCGGCGATCATATCGATGTCGACCTTGCCGTAGACCAGGCGCTTGGCACAGGCGACATACGCATTTCCCGGCCCGACGATCTTATCCACGCGCGGGATGCTCTGGGTGCCATAAGCGAGGGCAGCCACGGCCTGTGCGCCGCCGACCTTGCAGATGCGGGTCACGCCGGCGATATGCGCGGCGGCCGCAATGACCGGATCTACGCTGCCATCTGCTGAGGGCGGCGTGACCATCACGATCTCCTTGACACCGGCGATCTTGGCCGGGATGACGTTCATGAGCACAGTGCTGGGATAAGCGGCGCGTCCGCCTGGCACATAGACGCCGACACGCTCCAGCGGGATGACGCGCTGTCCCAGGTAAACGCCGTCTTCTTTCTGGATCTCATATCCTTCCTGCAGCTGTTTCTCATGATAACAAGCGATGTTTTCTGCCGCTTCTTTCAGGTCAGCGATCAGCGATGCATCCACTTTGCTCATCACTGCCTCGATCTCCTCTTCGCTCATGATCAGTGAATCCAGCTTCACATGGTCGAACTTTTCGGTATACTCCAGCAGCGCGTCATCTTTGCGGGTACGCACCTGTTCGATGATATCGAGCACTTTCGCGTTCATCTGCTGATCGACGCCGGCCTCGCGGCTTTCCAGATAGGCGGAAAGCGCCTGGACATCTTTACTGTCGATCTTATTTAACCGCATCTTCATCCCTCACTTTCTTCAGATCATCAAGCAGCTCCATGATCTCGTCACGCTTCAGCTTGAAGCTGGCGCGGTTGACGATCACTCTGGCGCTGATGTCACAGATCCGTTCATAGGCGATGAGCCCGTTTTCCTTTAATGTCGTTCCGGTCTCCATGATATCGACGATGGCGTCACACAGTCCCAGGATCGGGGCAAGCTCCACGCTGCCTTCGATCTTGATGACTTCCACATCCATGCCGCGGCTGCGGAAATAGCTGCGGGCCACGTTGGGGTATTTGCTGCCGATCTTGATGTGACCGATCTTCTCAAAGGGGCTGCATCCCGGCAAGGCAGCCACGATAAAGCCGCATTTGCCGATTCCCAGATCCATCATCTCATAATATTTTCCATTTGCTTCCATCAGGGTATCTTTCCCGACAAAGCCGATATCTGCCACGCCATGTTCGACATAGGTCACGCTGTCCGCCGCTTTGACGAGAAAGTAGCGGTTGTCCTTGACCGTATCGTGAAACACCAGCTGACGGCCTTTGTTTTTCAGTTCTTCTACGCCATAGCCGCAGCGCTCGAACATGCGTACGCTCTCTTTTTCCAGGCGGCCTTTGGTCAATGCGATCGAAAGCATGATCATTCCTCCTCGACGCTGATGGCCAATGTGTGCTGATCGGGCATCAGTCTGATCTTTCTGTGTTCTTTCCGATATCTTGCGGCAGCGCGGAGCGCTTCCACACGCGCATTGGGATGGAAACGGATCACCAATGCTTTTGTTTCTTCTGGGGCCTGAGCCACTTCAGCCAGCGCATCGAGCTTGATGGAAAAGCCGACAGCCGGAAGCATCCTGCCATATTTGCCGATCAGCGTATCATAGCGACCGCCGCTGAGCACGCGTTTGCCTACGCCGTCCACATAAGCTTCAAACACGATGCCGGTATAGTAGTTCAGGTTTTTGGTCTTGCCCAGATCAAACTGCACGCGCGCACAGCCCAGCGCTTCCAGATCTTCCGCAAGATCCTCCAGCCGATCCAGGATGACGGTCAGCTCTTTGCAAAAACAGTACTGTCTCGCTTCTTCCAGCATTTCCTCTCGTCCGCTCAGCCAGGGCAAGCGGTTGAAAAAGCGCTGATATTCCGGCTTCAGCTGCAGCTGTGTCAGCTTTTCTTCCAATGAACGCAGGCTTTTTTCGTCGATCAGCTCTGCCAGCTCTTCTGCATCTTGCTCACTGATCTGCGCATACCGGCATGCTTCTCTAAAGAAATTGATATTGCCGATCTCCAATACCCATTTGCGGTCATTGACGACTTCCAGGGCATCGAGAGCTGTCATCAGGATCTCCAGATCGCCAGGAACTTCTTCCAGTCCGATCAATTCCACTCCGCAGTCGCTGATTTCGTTCTTCAGCCCGCTCAGTTCTTCATGGACCTTGAAGACGTTGGCGCAATAGCGAAACCGCAGCGGTACCGGCGCATCTTTGTATTTGGTCGCGGTCAGCCGGGCGATCGGGATGGTCATATCGGCCCTGAGCATCAGGATGCGGCCTTGTGCGTCAAAGAATTTATACATGTCTTGTTCATTGATGTTGTCAAACCCGGCCTCGTATGTCTTGTAGAATTCCACGGTCGGTGTGATGACTTCTTCATAGCCCCAGCTGTCCAGTCTGGCTTCGATATCATTTCTCAGCTTTGTTCTGATCCGGCATTCTTCCGGGATCAGATCGCGCATGCCCTCAGGAATCGTGAATTGTTTCATCGCTTCTCCTCCTTCTAACAAAAAAGACTCTCATCCAAAGGACGAAAGTCTGATCGTGGTGCCACCTTTTTTCACCGGCTCCTCACGAAACCGGCCTCTGTGAGTATCTACATACTCCGGCACGGTAACGGATGCCGTTTCCGCTGAAGGCTACTGCATGGTTCACCTTCAGGACTCCAAGGTGTGTTCGCAGCCTTCCCATCTTCTCTTCCACCAGCCGAGAAGTCTCTGTCATGATCCGGACTGTTACTGCTCCTTTTCCCCGTCTTTGTTATTCGTATACCATTATATTACTATGCCGGAAAACTGATGTCAACAAAAATTTGAAAACAGTTTCAGCAAATGAAAATTATTTTCAACAAAGCGAAGAATCATCCTCATCAAATCTGCCATACTAATCTCAGGAGGGATGCTCATGAGCCCGCGTGCGTACCGTCTCAGAATATGTTCCGGCATATTATACCTTCTAGCTGCCATCGTGTTCATCATCTATTTCTTTACCGCCTCTATTCATGCGGCGTTCATCGCGACAGCATTGCTTTGGTGCGGGGTCATCCTGAGCTTGGTTTCCAGATGGGTACGTTAATCAGCATATACGGCCGCATGAAACGATTGGCCAACACCACTTCAACAATTTGAACAGATTATTTTGCCGGATAATACTTTTCCTATACCATTTCTATCCACGTTCCCACGTAGGGAACGACTGCAAAAGTGATTGAAAACAAGACATATTTGCCATCATCTTTTGCTATAAAAGGGTTCATTCACAAAAAACACATGCACTTTGTGAAATATCCCTTATTTTGTTAAGTTTTTCTAGTGCGAGGCTCCAGGCACTTTTATGTGCGCTAGGGATTCGCACAAGAGTTTACGAGTAATCATAAATTTATATCAGCAATATACCATCCTGTGGCCATTGAGGCGTTCGTCCAACATGTTCCACCTTTGTTTTGTATTTATTGCCAAGTTGATAAAATCGCAAACTATCTTCTGACGGATCAATCAGATCAATCAGCTCTGCCTTAAAAACGGTAAATTGAGCAGCGTCCAACATACATTCAAACACGGAATTTTGAACTCGCTGTCCATGATTTACACATGCCTTAGCAACTTTTCGCAGTCTTTTTCGGCCAGCAGCTGTCTCCGTATTAACATCATAAGTGACTAAGATAAGCATAAATTCGCTCCTTATTTCCAGAAAAATGGCGGATAACGTTCTAAATCCCCGCGTATAGTTCTTGCCAAAAGCAAAGCTTGTACATATGGAACAAGTCCCCATGGAATCTTCTCTTTCAAGAATGGATGTTGGATCATTTGTTGCTTACGTGTTTGCCAGGCTTCCAAGAAAGCGCGTCGTCCTTCTTCCGTCAAAAGCACAGCCGTGCTTTCTTGCTTTTCACAATGTTTAGGTAAAATGGTCTTCTGATTGATACAAGTGACAACAAACCGATCAGCGTAAACCGACCGAAGCTCTTCCATCAGATCTAAAGCAAGACTGGTGCGACCAGGTCTGGGGCGATGCAAAAAGCCTACATATGGATCAAGCCCCACACCTTCTAATGCTGCAGCGCAGTCTCGTGCCAACAATGTATAGGCGAAAGATAGCAGAGCATTGACCGGATCTAAAGGAGGACGTCGTGAGCGCCTGGTAAATGCAAATGTTTTGCGCTGTTGTAAGATCAAATTATCAAATCCACTAAAATACAGCTTTGCAGCCTCTCCTTCTATGCCGCGTAGTTCTTCTGATGTTTCTGCATTTTCAATATTGGTGAGGGCTGTCGCTAATTGTCCAGAAATCTTTTTCAATTCATCTACAGGAACTCGTTGGGGATGATCTCGAGTAGCTCGTTCCAAGACCCAGCGCGCATTATACACTTTACCCAAAAGGAATCCTTTAGAATACTGACAACTATTTGCTGGATCATCACTGATGCGAAATTGCTGCTGACGCAACAAAACATTTCCTTTGGTTTCACCGATAGCACGTGCAAGAAACTTGCCATGCGGGGTGAAAAAAGCGAGATCTACATTCCGTTGCGCACAAGCTCCCATCAAAGCGGGTGATGCCCCGGCATAAGAAAAGCTGATAATGCCTTCTAACGTATGTAAAGGGAAGCGAGCAATTTGCTTTTTTTCTTTACTGATCAGAACATTTTCCCCATCAAGGCTCAAATAACTGCCTTCAGACAACACAAACAAAGTATTTAATAGTTTTCTCATTTGGAATCTCCCCCTGGCTCTTCTAAATAGCTACGTATGTAATCATTCACATTACTGTGACGATAAAGAGTCGGTAAGCATAATTCCTTTAAAGAACAAGCATTACAGTATTTGCCTGGCTTTACCTTTGGGGTATAGCCTCGAGCGAAATAATCATTCATCTCATCAGCCATTTTCTGAGTTTTTTCGCGAAGCGCTGCGGTCAGTTCGACTTTTTCTCTACGTCGAGTCTCTGCATAGAAAATAGCGCCTTGCGGAATATCACAAACTAGCATTTCTTCTAAAGCCATACCTTGTGCACAAAGCTGCAATCGATCAGCGTCATTTGCTTTAGGGGAGCCATGCTTATATTCCACTGGATAAGGAAGCCAATGACCGGAATGCTTCTGTAAAGTTATTCCATCCGGATCATTACGAAACTCTACCACATCACATGTCCCAGATAATCTCAGGCGATGACTGATCACTCTCAGTCCTCGTACGATCAGCACATCGCCGCGTTTTTCACGGAAAGAATCATCATGACAATGCTCATGCAGCAAATGTCCTTCTGCAGTTCTCTGGTTCTCTGCCCACTGCTGCTCCAGATAAGCGAGTGCCCATTGCCGGCGGCAAAAGCAGAAATGCTGAATGCCAGACATTTGCAGATAATCATCAGGATTCGTCATAAACTTCTACTGCTAAGTCAGGCAGTTCATCACAAGTGATGGTATATTCATGAATGTCATGCGGCATATCGACATTTTTTTCGATATGCAGCAATCGGTGTACTTTAGCAGAGGAGTATTGTCCGCTCTTGCAGTTGTGCTTCCACCAATACAGTCTCAATACCTCCATGCTGCCATCTGGCCGAGCTGAGGACGCATCATTTTCAAACAGCGTGCGCAATGCTTCTTTCAACAGCTCTGCATCTTCTTCAGTAAAGCCGGTCTTTTCTGCCAGCTGACAATTGATGCTGCCAAAAGTCGTATACATCGCAAATCCAACACGATGCTTGGTTCCCATCGTATCACTTGATTTCTTATCACTGGTCACGCTGTTTACGCTCTTTGTAATTTGCAAGCTATCAATTGTGATCGGGTCAATGCTGAAAGCTGGGTGAATAGAAACTGGTCCGCGTATTCCTACAGAAACTCCTTCGTTTTTCCCTTTAAATGCAAACACTTGTCCAAAACTACGTACATCTATCCATGTCTCACATGCAGCTTTTGCATAAGCTTCTCGATCTTTAGCTTTAGTAGCGGCAGCTAATGCCTGACAAGCATCAGCGCGGTCTTTCAAACTATGATATTCATCATTACGGCGATCATCAGACTGTACAAATACGTTGGCCCCCATATCCATCAATCGATTACGGATCTTTCTTTTCAAGCAAACATCTGAAATCTCTCCATATCCTTCATAAGTCTCACGCGGACGGTTGCCGTTCAACGGGTCTCCATTAGGATTAGCATGATGAACTGCGATGACAAGTGCAAAATCGATTTTATTCTGTAACGTCTCCATAAGTAGCTCCTCCTTTATTCATGATCATTTGATGCTTCATCTGTCTTTTTGAAAAAATCTGCCCGCTGGCAGGCATAGCCAAGTAAGTACAATTCCGTTAACGGCTGATCATTAAACTCCTCCATCGGAATACGTGAGATCAACTTTAACATTTGTTCATTTGCGTAAACAGACTTATTCGCCTTGATCAGACGTTCTAAATAAGGTTCCAGTTGTTTGCGCAGCAAAGCCAGCGTCTTAGCAGGATGCTGAGTATATGCGACCTCATAACGCAAGGCATTAGTCGGCCGATTGCTTTTCTCTCCTGCAGTATTGTAGACGGCGTACTGTTCCAACTGATCAGCACAGGCTAAGATCCGTCCAAACAGATAACTGCGGTCGCTGCAATTTTCATCAATAGCCATAGTATATTCCTCCTTTAAATTACGATGATGATATCCTTTGATCAAAGCACAGGCAATGCTGCGAGTTTTATTGATTTCCCATGTTTCCATAGCAATGCCATTTGCGGCTCTGTGTACGGCCGCCAGCATGATGTCTTTTGGAAAAGGACGTTTTTCTGTAATGCAAGGCAGCAAACGTTCAATGGTCTGTTGTTTGAGCCTATCGTCAGCTTTAACTCCATAAGCGGCTGATGCGATATCGATCGGTGCAGGTGCGCCTACAAAAACAACAGGTACAGCTTTCTTCTTTCCTTTTCCGTCCTCCTTCATCTTAGCATAACGAAGTTCCCAGCCAAATGTTTTGTGCCAATCTTCGATATTATCCATCAGTCGAGATCCAGAAAGCTCTCGATAATATCGAATGGATAAGCGGCCAGGTGTAGCGGAATCAAGGATCATCACACTGACTTGACTATGCTGAGTCAACACGTGACGATATCCTTGTATCGCTTTGTTGAATTCTGCCGCAAAACTTTCTCGTGTCTGCGGAAGGGTCTCGACCCCATCATAAATTGATTGAAATTCTTCACCAAAAAGATCACTTTGACCACGTTCCATCAAATCATATGCATCGCCTGTGATGGGAGGGATCGGCTCATTTTCAGTGCCCCATGCCAGAATGGTTTGATCACCATTCTGAATGCCTTGTCTACCTACCAGCCATCTTAATGCACTATGTGCTTTCTGGGTCGTATCAAAGCCAATGGACAGCGCTTCTTCAACATGCTCAAATCGTCCGCGATAAGTAAAATTCACACTATCATTGCTGGAAATCAATTTAGCGCGATCCCCGGCATTACGGATCTTATATGGGCTCAGATAAGATATGGGCATCTCTTCTCCCTGTATGTAGCAGATTCCCTTGTTTCCCAATGTAGATTGATAATACTGGGTATAACTATCCCAGATCTTTGAATCCAAAGAAAGGATATCTCCACCCACTTGAAAACGAACAAATGCCTCCAACTGATCCCCGCCAGTAATGGATTGAAATATCGGTGGTATCTCATCTTTTGGACCATTCCATTTTTTTAACAGCTGACCTTTTTCATCTGCAAACAGGACCCTTTCTGCAATCAAATCTCTGATCAGACATCCTTTTTTCAGATAGATCAATACGGCACGTACCTTTTCCGATCCAAAAGGAGAATCACACCATGCTTGCAGCTGATCAAGGTATTCTGCCCACATGTGCTTTTTTGTACCGCCTCTTTCTACATAGTCTCCTGCTATGTACTGCAATTTATCTACTAGTGGATGAGGAACAGGGCCAGATGTACGTGCAGAAGATTCTTCAGTGCATGGAATGACCGTGGTCATGTCATCAGCGTGAAGAACATGTGCTGAGATAAAGTCCGCTTTTTCAGATAAGCTAACTTCCACATTTACTTTCTGCGTAGTATGGGCTACTGGAAGCAAGATCGGTGCATTCCAGCCATGTCGAATAGATGCAGACGGCTTCCCGACCTGGGCAAGATTTTTTTCATAAGTCTGATAACATCGTTCAATCCAGCCCATCTTTTGTTACCTCCTGATAAAGATCATCGCAGCTCTGTAAATTTTCATCTTTCACAAAAACTTTAGCCTTCTGCTCACGAATCGGGCGGATCACTGGACACTCCTCTGGCCGTATAAATGTGATTACGCCATCTTTCATTACCGGACGCCACAAACGCTCATACATTTGTCCGCTGTCATGTTCATCTGCATATGTGATGCCATGCACCATAAGACCAAATGGCATGGGTGCAGTGTCATCATAGGCACCTGGTCCTTCATGGAACTTACATGGCTCTACATACCCCTGGCATTCTCTTGTTCCAAGGAAAATATCACGACGGCCGCCGCGCTCCAACATTCGCTTGGCAATGAAATAATGTTTATTCTCATTGCGGTCTCCTGCAAGATCTGGCCGATGCATGTTCCATTCAAAATGTGCTTTGATTTGATAAGATACATTGACCAAATAGGTGTAAATAGATAGATCATTGGTGCCATTGTTATAGCGAATGGGGCGAATTCCTTTTGATTCCGTTTCTATGGGATTCAAGATACGGACGGCATCCGGGACCCAAATAATGGTCGGTTTCCAATAAATGCTTTCTAATATCCCTTTGACTGCTTGATACGTAGGAACAGGATAACTGAATTTCTCTCCCCCCACTCGCGTAATGGGATCACTGAACAGGGCGTAACGTCCCCATACATGCAGGGTAATGGTATTGCTATATTGCAAAGGTCATCTCCTCCTTTCTTGCTCATCGATCATACGATAAAAGCTGTCGAACCAACTGATTCAAAAGATAAGCCTTTGTGCTCACTGTCGTAATAATTTTCCTGCAAGGCCAAAGCCTCACCATCCAAAACAAAATACAAGGCATTGCCAAGGCGCCGATATTGACTCTGACTGATAGAAATCGTATAAGGCTGGAGATCTTTCAACAAAGCCGTATTCGCACGTGCAGACTGCAATTCCAGAAGCAGCTCTTTTCCACGTCCGTAGGGAACAAGTACCGAAATCGTTTCGTCTGGAATTGCCGCAAAAGCAGACTCTGCCGTGCCAAAAGCCTGACAAAGACCTGCTCGACATGGTATTTGCCTTTCCTTAGAGGCATTGATTCCCTGACTATTGATGCTTAACAGGTCTACCATGGTAGAAGCGACATGACCTGTTACCGAAAAT
>OLNO01001342.1_pt1 | contig 20519 bp, 17 predicted proteins | sample 1672861 | NCBI WGS metagenome assembly OLNO01 (sample SAMEA3136731, study PRJEB25190) | human gut metagenome | reverse complement strand
CCGCCGCCGTTAGAGCGTTAAAGGTAATCATACCCAAGCTCGGCATACAGTCAATAAGGACATAATCGTACTTGTCTTTTACAAGGCTCAGATAATTCTTCAGGACGCTTTCTCGGCTCATCGCCGTTACAAGCGTCATTTCCAATGACGATAGGCTGAGATTGGACGGTACAAGGTCTACCTTCTCTTTATGTTGCAGGATACCGTCAAAGGGATTTTGCTCCTGCTCCGATATGATTGCCTGAAGCTTCTCTGTCAGCGTTACGGAAAGGCTGTCTGTATCCCTCCAGCCGAGACAGGTCGTTAAATCTCCTTGCGGATCAGCGTCAATCAGAAGCACCTTTTTCCCTTGCATAGCAAGTCCAATGCCTAAATTAACCGTAGTCGTGGTCTTGCCCACACCGCCTTTTTGATTGCATACCGCAATCGTCTTGCAGTTTGACATCTCCGGCTTTACCTCCTTTCATAGATTTCACAGCCTGCCTCAATAAGAGGCGGCTATGTAAAGACCGCAGCATTTGTTCTCAACACCCCCTGCGGAAAGCGATTTGCTTTGTACGGGAAGCACTAAGGTTACGGTTTGCGAAACCGTATCATAGGAATCTCACCTCTGCCGGGTACTCCGCCAGCTCCGTAGAGAAGTATCATTATCATTCTGACTGTCATTGCCGTTTCAGTAGCAAGCTGAATTTCAGGTCGGGGATTCTCGCTCGTTCTCCGTATATCAATAGGAAAAGTCACGGCGTACCCACCTTCGGGCTATTCATCAGAACTAATGTCCTTAGCGCCTGTCTATTCAATTTTCAAGGTACTTTGAAGGGGGAAATCCCCTGCGGGAAAATAACCCCTTCACTCATTTGGACAAAGGGGGGCAAAATGCACACCCAAAATCACCCCTTTTCCGAAAAAAATTTGAAAAAAATTTTTTTGACCTTGAAAATTGCTCCTGAAACGACAAAAAGCCGCCCGCTTCTCCGTAGAGAAACAAGCGGCATAGTTGCGGTTTTATTTAGATGTACTGGACGGTAATCTTTTTCTTTCGTGCTTTTGTAAATTTGATAAGGACATCATCTACTGCGTCTGTATATCTGCCTTGCGCTATCAGATTATTTTTAAGGTCGATCAACGCCTGCAAAACTTGTCCGTACTCCTCGTCATCAAGATAGATATGAAATTGCCTGTCTTTCATCAAATCGTCTCCTTTATTTTATCTGTCCTTTTCTCCATTCAAAAAACCTCTGCCGGATAAACACTGTATCCTCATCTTCATTCGAGGTTATGAAAATATGTAAGCTGCGAAACGCTTTTTTGATTTTCATAGCGAAGTCGATTTCGCTGCTTTCTAATGTAAATGGGATTTTAATCAGTTTGATCTCCCGTTTCCTGCAAAGGTATGCTTTCAAGGTTTCTACTTTCTCTGTCTGACTAACCGTTTCAATCGCTGCTTTTTCTTCAGGAAAATAGATTTCAAGCGGTATGCCGATAATCTTATCCGTATCCGTCTGTACCTTTATGCGCTTCTTCGCTGCATAATACATAACTGCCAGCTTCGGAAAAACCGTCAGATAGTCTTTTTCACACACCTTACAGCCTTTTCCTTCAATCGCTTTTTCTGAAATTTTTGCCTTCCACGAGTGTCCGAGTGAACATTTCCACCACACGCTCTGCATTGAGTGCCTTGATATTTTGTTTGGGGAAATATCTTTGTTCTTTTCGTAGTCCCATTCCGGAAGAAGATGTGCGTCCGTCGTTGCTAAATCATTATACCCTTCCATAACCGCCCGATCCGCACAGACAGGGCATACCGTTCCTTTTACACGGGCATAAACAACAGACTGCCATTCATACCCGCACTCTCTGCACTTCCACCAGACATTTCTGCGGGACTTTTCGTTTATCATATCAGGAGTAAAGGGCAGATTCCGGTCTGACCATTCCTGTGCAAGCTGAGGATGTGTCGTAGCGAAATCATTAAATCCTTTCAGCAGAAGTTGACCGCTGCAATAAGGACACCCACTTCCGCCTGAACGAGTGGAAATGAGCGTGTTCCATTCGTGACCTTTGCTGCACCGCCACCATACCTTCCGATTTGCAAAGACCGTAACCATATCAGGCTTTAGTGGGTAATTTCTCTCAGACCACTCAGAAGCGATTTGAGGGCGCTGTGAGGCAAGGTCATTAAATCCTACTAAGACTTTATTATGGGAGCAATACGGACAGCCTGTGCCGTTTAACGCCCTGCTCTTAACCGTTGCTGTCCATTCGTGACCATATTTATCCTGCCAAATCACTTTCTTGTGTGAGCCTGTCGTTACCATTGTCGGTTTCAGCGGATCATTCTTACTCGACCATTCATCAGCCAGCTCCGGCTTCAGCGTTGCCAGATCATTGATACCCTCTATCACTCTTGCGCCTGAGCAGATTGGGCAGTTTTCGCCGTTTGAACGAGCTTTAACACTTGTCTGCCATTCGTGACCGCAAGCGCCTTTCCACCAAACGACTTTGTTTGAGCCGTATGTAATTCTATCCGGTGTAAGCGGCAGGTTTTTATCCGACCATTCTGCAACAAGCTCAGGGTGTACCTCTGATAAAATATTGCTCATACTCAATCCTCTCCTTCCTCTGCGATTAGCTTCATTATATTGGGAAAGCGTAGATTGGTATAGTTTGCGACGAGGCGAGTAAAAACTATGAGAAAATACAGAAGCCCCTGAGAAGCTATACCTTCTCAGGGGCGGTGTGAAACTAAAAATTATGCGATTTTTTTGTTGCTGCACCGATTTTAGCACCGATTGGTGTAAAATTGGTGTATTTGTGTAAAATCCGAGGTTTTCGGAAAATGAAGTACATCTCGTTTTAGTAGAGCTTTGCGCCCGCCGGAATATGGTCATCTACCATCAGAAGATGGAGCTTTTCTTCGCCTTCTTCGTGGTGTACCGCACTGATCAGCATACCGCAGGAATCAATGCCCATCATCGGTCTTGGCGGAAGATTGGTAATAGCGATACAGGTCTTGCCGACAAGCTCCTCCGGCTCGTAATAGGCGTGAATACCGCTTAAAATCGTCCTATTTTCGCCTGTACCATCGTCTAAGGTGAACTTCAAAAGCTTCTTGGACTTCGGTACGGCTTCGCAGGCAAGCACCTTGACCGCCCGGAAATCGGACTTAGAGAAAGTCTCAAAATCTACGAAATCCTTGAACAAAGGCTCGATCTCTACTTTGGAGAAATCTATCTTTTCCGGCTCGGTTTTTGGCGCTTCGGACTCGGTTTTGTTTACACCATTTTCGTCCTTTACACCATTCAAGGGTTTCATTGTGGGGAACAGCAGTACATCTCTTATGCTTGCGCTGTCTGTAAGCAGCATTACAAATCTGTCAAGGCCCATACCAAGACCGCCCGTTGGGGGTAATCCGTATTCGAGGGCTGTTAAGAAGTCCTCGTCTATCTGAGCGTTTGCGCCCTGCTTTCTCTTCTCCATAACCTGCTTTGTGAAACGCTCACGCTGGTCGATGGGGTCGTTAAGCTCTGAGAATGCGTTGCCGAATTCGCACGCATTTATGAAGTATTCAAAACGCTCTGTGAATGCGGGGTCGGTGGGCTTTCTCTTTGCAAGAGGCGAATTTTCTACAGGATAATCATAGATGATAGTAGGCTGAATCAGCTTTTCCTCTACAAATTCCTCGAACAGTTCGATAAGCACTTCGCCCTTTGTGGCTGTGTCGGCAATCTCTGCGTGCTTTGTCTTAGCCTGAGCCACTGCGTCGGCATCACTTGTCCAGCTGTCATAGTCAAGACCTGTGTATTCCTTTACGGCTTCCTTCATAGTCATACGCTTCCAGGGCTTGCCGATTTCGATTTCATTACCCTGATAAGGAACTGTATCAGTGCCGCATACCTTGAGCGCTACTGTACGGTACATTTCTTCTATTAAGTCCATCATACCGTAGTAGTCTGTGTATGCCTGATACATTTCAATAGATGTAAATTCGGGGTTGTGAGTTGCATCCATACCCTCGTTTCTGAAGATACGGCCTACTTCATATACCCTGTCAAATCCGCCTACGATAAGACGCTTTAAGTAAAGCTCCGTTTCGATACGCAGATACATATCAATGTCAAGAGCGTTGTGGTGTGTTACGAATGGTCTTGCAGCCGCACCGATCTCAAGCGTATGCAGTACGGGTGTGTCAACCTCGAGATAACCCTTGCTGTCAAGGAAGCTGCGTATCTCACGCAGTATCATTGAACGCTTGACGAAAGTATCCTTGATTTCCGGGTTTGCGATAAGGTCAAGATAACGCTTTCTGTAACGTTCTTCCTTGTCCTTCAGTCCGTGCCACTTTTCAGGCAGGGGCAGGAGCGACTTTGAAAGGAGCTTTATCGACTTTGCGTGTACGCTTATCTCTCCTCGTCTTGTCTTGAATACAAAACCGCTCACGCCTACTATATCACCGAGATCCCACTTCTTGAATTCCTTGAAGTTATCCTCACCTATATCGTCAATGCGGACATAAACCTGCATTCTTCCGCTGTCGTCACGGATATCAATAAAGTTGGCCTTACCCATATCACGCCAGCTTGTGATACGGCCGGCAATCATTACATCCTTTTCTTCAAGCCCCTCAAAGTTATCTCTTATCTGCTGAGCCTTATGAGTGAAATCAAACTTTGTGATCTCATAAGGATTCTTGCCGTTTGCCTTTAAATCGTTCAGCTTTTCTATTCTTATGCGGTGCTGTTCGTCAAGCTGTGCCAGAAGCTCTTCTTCGGTCAGCTCAACCTGCTCTGCGTTGTTGTTTTCCATTATTTTTTGTTTCCTCTCAGTTTACTTGTCTATTTCTACTATCTTGTACTTCTTTACTCCTGCGGGAGCTTCAACCGATACTTCCTCGCCGAGCTTCTTACCAATGCACGCCTTGCCGATAGGTGACTCGTCGGAAATCTTCATAGCCTTCATATCAACTTCCTTTGAACCTACTAAGAAGAACTTGATTTTCTTTCCGCTCTCGTCCTCGATAACTACCGTGTTACCGATGTTAACGTGCTCTGTAGAAAGCTCGTCCTCGTCAACTACCTTTGCGTTTTTGAGAGTAGCTTCAATCTCTGCAATCTCAGCCTCAACGATACCCTGTTCGTTTTTAGCTTCATCGTACTCTGAGTTCTCGGATAAGTCACCGAATGAAAGAGCTACCTTGATTTTTTCAGCTATTTCTTTTCTTGTGACCGATTTTAAGTGTTCTAGTCTTTCTTCGAGATCCTTAAGACCTTGCGATGTTAAAGTTGTCTGTGTTGCCATTGTAAATGACCTCCATAATTATTTTTATATGATGCGGGCGGAGTTTTCCGCCATTAATATCCTTATTCTGTAGCCACTATCTCAAGTGCTTTCTGAAGCTGCACGTCGCTTTTCTTGTCTGCAAACCTTATCTGTTCTGCCTGCTGTGCGGTAATATCAACCGTGTAGTCGGGCTTTATTCCTGTATCTTCAAAATCATCAGATTCGACAGGCACTATATTTGCGGTAGAAATCGAAACCGCACTTCCGTCCTTGAAGCTCTGCGTTGTCTGAAGCTGTGACTTTCCCGCTGTTGACGATCCGACTACAGACGCCTTTGCGAAGTCACGCAGACCTATTGCAAATATCTCTGCAAGGCAGGCGGTGTTTCCGTTTGTAAGCACCGTTACGGGTTTGCTTACAAATTGATTTCCGTCTGTTTCTATAAAGCTCGTATCCCTGCCGTTTGCGTCAACCTGAATTGCTATCTGTGCCTTCGGAAGCACACGGTTCAGCATTGCCCTCACAGGTTCTGTGATACCGTCGGACACATCTCTCACATCGAATACATATCCGAGAACCGACTGTGCCTCATACTCGTCTATAAGCTGTATGAAACGTTCGTCTGTGGTTTCGTTGAAGGTGTATATCTTGATATAGGCGTAACCGTCTATAAGCGTACCCTTTACCGATGTCAGCTTTATGCTCTGTCTTACAAGAGTTACCGTCTTTTCAACACCGTCGGGGGTGCTGTAAGTAACCGAGAGCTTTGTGCCCTCCTCGCCGTCAAGCTGAGCCTGCGCCTGCTCGGCACCTATCTCAAGTATGCTCTTTCCGCCGACCGCCGTTATAGTACAGCCCTTGGTTATTTCTTCGACCTCAGCCGATGAGCCTTCATAAACGTTCGTGACCTCAAGATAATCGCCGTTTACAACGGTTTCGATTCCCGTTCCGATAATCACGCCGCTTTGTAGCTTCTGCAGCTTGTAATACTCATCTGCCGTGTAATATTTTGCGTATTTGTCGCTCGTTCCGCTGATATAGCCGTTTGCGATACCCGTTATCAGAGTGTTTTCGTTAGGCTTATATATCGACGAACTGCGGACAAATGTATCTATTTCCTTTATCTTTGCGTTGATGGTTTCCCGTTCCTGTATACCCGCTACCATTGAGTTGTACATATTGAGCGATACCGTCATAGTCAGTACAAATGTAATAGCACACGCTACGGCTATAAGACTTATCATAACGCCAAGCGATACTTTTTTATTCATTCGGGATTCACCCTTTCCTTGTTCGTTTGTCTGTAATTCCTTTATGCCGTTTATGCCATAGTAACATAATTGAACGGATTTTCGGGTTCGCCGTTAAGTCTTATCTCGAAGTGGAGATGAGGACCTGTCGAATATCCCGTACTGCCGACAGCACCGAGCGATTCGCCCTGCGCTACCTCCTGACCGACATATACATACACATCGCTGAGATGTGCGTAGGTCGTGGTATATCCGCCGCCGTGATCGACAACGACATACATTCCGTAGCTGTAGCCGGGGATGTAGCTTGTTTCTGCAACTATTACAGTGCCTGCCTTTGAGGCAAGAACGCTGTCGCCGTAAATACCGCCATCGCCTATATCAACGCCTTTATGCCATCTGCCGAAATCAGCATCCCAGCCGAAGTTACAGGATATGTACGAGCGTCCCGGAACAGGCCAGTACCACTCGCCCTCCTGATATGCCTTGTCGGGATTGGTCTGCTGCTTTATGATTTCTTTTATCTGTTCTTCATACGCTTCAATATCAGCCTCGCTTACGTTTATCAGATACTGCAGATTGCTCTTCTGATCCTCAAGTTCGCTTACTGCCGCCGAATACTTGTTGTAATCGGACTCGTATGTGCTTTTTGCACTTTCGGCATCCGTTACAAGACCGTCAAGCTCCTCCTTTTCACTGAGCAGCTTTGTCATTTGCGTATCAAGCTCGGTCTTCTTGCCCTCAAGATCCTTCTTGTCGGTTTCAAGCAACTTCTTGTCCGAATCCAGCTTCTTCATATTTGCGGTAAGCTCGTTCATGAACTGAAGATTCTGCTCGCTTATCTTTCCGACGACCTCACTGCTTATCATAAGATCGTAGAAATCGGCAGAGCCTGCCAGTACCCCGAACATATCCGCTGAGCCGGTCGTGTACATTGTTCTGACTATCTGTGCAAACTTTTCAAGGTTCTGCTTGTTCTCCTTGTCAAGCTCGGCAATGTCAGCTTCTGCTTTCGCTATAGCCTTGTCCTTTTGCGCTATCTCGTCTGTGAGCGTGTCTATGTTGCCCTGCAGAGTGCTTATATCTTGATTTTTGTAATAAACAAGATTGTAGTAGTAGTCAACAAGCTCCTTCTGCTCGTTCAGCAGATTGGCGGCTTTGTCGAGGTTTTCCTGCTTATCGGTTATATCGCCTTCGATACGGTCTATTTCATCACGCCTTTGAGCGTTATCCTGTTTTATCTGCTCTATTCTGTCCTTTATATCATCGACAGTAAGATTCTCCGCACTTGCCGGAGCATACGTTATGATTATACCCGATGTCAATGCAAATATTGTGACGAATGAGGTCAGAGAGTGCAGAATTTTTTTCAGCTTCATCCTATATCCTTTCGCCGTTATACCTTAAGGTATTTGCCTGTGCTGAGTACCGTGCCGATAGCTCCGAGCAGTGCACCCGCACCGCAGCAAGCCGCCAGTACATACCAGCCGATTTCCGAGAACTGCAGTATGTCGCCCATTCCGAGCGCATTCCACATTCCGAGGTTCTGCGTAAACAGATTGTACAGATTCTCATAAACGAGCTTTGTCACAAACCACGAAAGCAGTCCCGAAAGAAGTCCGATGAACAATCCCTCCACAAAAAACGGGGTCTTTATAAAGGAATTTGTCGCTCCGACTATTCTCATTATAGCTATTTCCTTGCGTCTTGAGAAAACGCTGAGCCTTGTTGTATTCGAAATTATTATAACACTTACCGTACCGAGCGCCACGATAAGCACTATTCCGATAATTGTAAACGTCGTTCTCAGGTCCTTGATAAATCCGGCGAAATCCATAGGCGCATTCACCTTGTAAACGCCGTCTATCGCCTTGAACTGCTGAACGGCAGTGCTTATCTTATCAAGGTCGTTTATAGTTACCATATAGGTCGCAGGAACGGGATTATACGGAAGATTCTCAAACAGCTCCTTCTGCTCGCTGTACTGCTCGACCATCTTCTTGAGTCCTTCTTCGGCGGAAACGAAATCCACCTTCTCCGTCAGCGTGTTGCTTTTAAGCACCTCGCCTATATGCTTTATATCTGCGTCATCATTAAGATAAACGCTTATCTCGTTCTTGTCCGAAACGTTGTCGAGTATTATTCCGCAGTCAAGCATCACTATAGCCGACATTCCGACTAAAATAAGACTGACAGTCATAATGCAGAGGCTGGCAAATGACATGAAACGGTTCTTCCATACCGATCTTATGCCCTGCTTTATCAAGTAGCTTAAATTATTCATCCTGCGCCTCACCTTCCACATATTCGTCGAAAATAACTTCGCCGTTTTTCAGGCTGACGATTCTTCCGCCGAAATATTCGACAAGGCTATGCTCGTGAGTAACCATTATTACGGTAGTACCGCACTTGTTGATTTCCTTGAGCAGCTTTACTATATCATAGGATAAAGCGGGGTCGATGTTTGCCGTAGGCTCGTCTGCTATGATAAGCTTAGGATCGCTCGCAAAGGCTCTTGCTATCGCAACCCTCTGCTTTTCACCGCCTGACAGCTTCTCAGGATAGGATTTTGCCCTGTCTGCCAGCTTGACCAGATTCAGAACATAAGGCACCCTATGTCTTATCGTCTTTTTGGATTTGTTTGTAACACGCAGTACAAAAGCCACATTGTCATAAACATTCAGATCCGGTATCAGACGGAAATCCTGAAATATCATTCCTATGGAACGTCTGAAATACGGGATCTTCTTATTCTTTATCTTGGCAAGATTATATCCGTTTACGAATACCCTGCCCGATGTCGGCGCTATCTCTCTTGTCAGCAGTTTGAGCAATGTCGATTTTCCGGCACCGCTGTCACCGACTATAAATACAAATTCGCCGTCCTCTATTCTGAGATTGACGCCGTTAAGAGCGTCAACTCCGCCTCCGTCCTTGAAATGAACGTCAACGTTCTTTAATTCAACCATTTTACCATTCCTTCCTGATACCTGCCGTGCAATAACGGCACACAGCGATGCAGTCCGGTTATGGCGTAACCGGGGGAATCACAATGCTATCCCCTTCTGCACCCACAATACTTTTCAAACACTTATTTTTCAACAATCAAAAGTATGGTGGAGTAATTCAACTTTTCTCTCCTCATATCCGGCCGATATTGCCGATAATCCGCAGCTTTGCAATGACACTCTTACACCAAATATTCAGACAAGCACAATCAAGTATCTGTCTGAATAGTCCGGTATTATTAAATTTGACATTATTTCCCGACCGTTTCACCGTGTTACACATAAATGCAACATTTCTAAAGGTTGGAGCAGTCAGCGGCACTGCCGCCGCATTAGAATTTGACGGGATCTGCGGCAAGGTATTTCTTGACCATAAGAGCGATTTTGAAGATGATAGCGTGATCGAACTCTCTTAAATCAAGACCTGTGAGCTTCTTTATCTTATCCAGTCTGTAAACCAGTGTATTTCTGTGTACAAAGAGCTTTCTTGAAGTTTCGGAAACGTTTAGGTTGTTCTCGAAGAATCTCTGTATCGTGAATAACGTTTCATGGTCAAGCGACTCTATTGAGCCCTTCTTGAAAACTTCCTTCAGGAATGTTTCACACAGAGTCGTGGGCAGGTGATAAATAAGACGGGCGATACCAAGGTTATCGTAGCTTACGATAGTCTTGTCCGTATCGAACACCTTACCTACCTCAATAGCTATCTGTGCTTCTTTGAAGGAACGGGCAAGATCCTTTATGCCTGTAACGGGAGTACCGATACCTACGTTTACCTTTGTGAAGAACTCGCCCGAAAGCGTATCCGAGATAGAGCGTGCGAGCTTTTCGAGGTCCTTGTTGTCTATGCCTGCCTTTATTTCCTTAACAAGAACGATTTCGGTTTCTGTGATATTGAACACGAAGTCCTTGTTCTTATCGGGGAACAGATTCTGTATTACATCATAAGCCGAAACCTCGTTTGCGGAAACGATGCTTATAAGGAATACAACACGGCTTATATCCGCATTGAAGTGAAGCTCTCTTGCCTTGAGCGTTATATCGCCGGGAAGAACGTTATCAAGGATGATATTCTTTACGAAGTTATTTCTGTCATATTTCTCATCATAGTACTGCTTGATGCTTGACAGTGAGATAGCGAGGATAGACGCATACTTTGCCGCCTGATCGTCCGTACCTTCGATGAATACCGCATAATCGGGCTTTACGTGAACGCCGAAGGGCTTATATGTATAGCCGTCACGGATGAACACATCGTGTGAGTCACCAAGCTCAATTGTAAAGAAGTCGCTGTTTGTTCCTATTCTGGAAAGCTCACTGCAAGCGACTATCGTACTGTTTTCATCGATAACACCGATAACACGACCGATAGTATCTCTCATCTGATGAACTACGCCCTGAAATAATCTGTTTGACATTTTCTTACCTCTTTTATCTTAAAAATGGTTTGCTCCTGTGTCCGCCGAAGGCTATAACCCTGTAACTGCCTTGTATGCGGAAATTACTCTTATAATTGTATCTTTGAATCGGCCTGTGAAAAGTCTCGGAAAAAGGCATAAAACAGCCGAAAATAATACACCAAATATATTTTACTAGAAAAACCGAAAAAAATCAAGGGTTTTTTAGACAAAATGTAAAAATTGCATCAAAAATTTTTGCGTTATTGCAAAACCGACTAAATAGTGGTATACTAAAATTTATGTATGGGCATCAGGAACTTATGACCTGTACCATAATAAACATATAAATTACATTCGGAAGGACTGATTCTTATGATCCTGAAAATTAAAAACGCAAAGAACGGTGTGTATGCACGAATGTGCAATATGTGCCGAATGTGCGGTACTGCACGAATGTAAAAAACACGGACAGAATATCACTTAAAAACAAGGAGAAAATAGAATGAACAAGACATATTATTTAACCACACCGATATATTACCCCTCCGGTAATCCCCACATAGGTCACTGTTACACAACGGTTGCGTGTGACACGATAGCACGCTTCAAGAGAATGCAGGGCTATGACGTAATGTTCCTTACAGGCACGGACGAGCACGGTCAGAAGATAGAGCTTAAAGCCGCCGAAAAGGGCGTGACCCCCAAGGAATACGTTGACGAGATAGTAGCCAACTTCAAGCGTCTTTGGGAAACAATGCACATAAGCTATGACCGTTTCATCAGAACAACGGACGACTATCATATAGAAACCGTACAGAAGATATTCAGGAAGCTGTACGAAAAGGGCTACATCTATAAAGGCACCTACAAGGGCAAGTACTGCACACCGTGCGAGAGCTTCTGGACAGAGAGCCAGCTTGTAGACGGAAAGTGTCCCGACTGCGGACGTGAGGTAAAAGAGGCAAACGAGGAAGCATACTTCCTCCGCCTTTCCGATTTTGCCGACAAGATTGAAAAGTTCCTTACCGAAACCGACTATTTACAGCCTAAGAGCCGTGTAAACGAAATGGTAAACAACTTCATAAAGCCCGGCCTTGAGGATCTGTGCGTATCAAGAACCAGCTTCACCTGGGGCATACCCGTTGATTTTGACAGCAAGCACGTTGTTTATGTATGGGTAGATGCACTTTCAAACTATATCAGTGCGCTCGGCTACGGCAACGAAAAGTACAACGATTTTGAAAAATACTGGCCGGCAGATATGCATATGACCGCAAAGGAAATTGTACGTTTCCACTCTATCGTATGGCCTATAATCCTTATGATGCTCGATCTGCCCCTGCCCAAGCACCTTTACGGTCACGGCTGGATAAACTTCAACGGCGACAAGATGAGCAAATCAAAGGGCAACGTTGTAGACCCGTTTGTACTTTGCGAGCGTTACGGCGTTGACGCTGTACGTTATCAGATACTGCGTGATATGCCCTACGGCAGTGACTGCAACTTCACAAATGAGCTTATGCTCACAAGAATAAACGCAGACCTTGCAAACGATCTCGGAAACCTTGTTTCAAGAACAGTAGCAATGGCTGACAAGTATTTCGGCGGAACACTGCCCACAGACAGAGTTTCCGACGAGCTTGACAATCAGCTTATCGGTATGGCTCAGTCACTGTGCGATACGGTTACTCCCCTTATCGAGCAGGCTCAGCACTCAAAGGCGCTTGAGGAAATATTCAAGGTAATCTCCCGTGCCAACAAGTATATCGACGAAACTGCACCGTGGGTACTTGCAAAGGACGAAAGCAACAACGCCCGTCTTGCGACCGTACTCTATAACCTGCTTGAAACTATTCGTATCTGCTCTGCACTGCTCAGCCCATTTATGCCCGCAACAATGCCTGAGGTATGGGAGCAGATAGGCGCAGGTGCAGAAGATACCGCTTTCGACAAGCTCGGCACATTCGGCGTTCTGCGTGCAGACGTTACGGTAAAGAAGGGCAGAGTTCTCTTCCCCAGAATCGACATAAAGAGCGAGATTACAGAACTTGAACGCCTTATGAAGCCCAAGACTGTAATCAAGGAGGACGAGGATCTTGACAAGGCAGGAATAATCTCTATAGATGACTTTGCAAAGGTCAAGCTCAGAACAGGCGAAATTACTGCCTGCGAAAAGATAAAGAAGTCAAAGAAGCTGCTTAAAATACAGGTGGACGATGCAAGAGGCGGCAGACAGATAGTATCGGGCATTGCCGAATACTACACTCCCGAGGAGCTTATCGGAAAGAAAATTATATTCGTTGCAAATCTTGCCCCTGCAAAGCTCTGCGGCGAAGAAAGCAACGGTATGCTCCTTGCCTGTGACGCAGGAGAAAAAGTACAGGTCGTATTCCTTGATAAAGATACACCCAACGGCAGTACGGTAAGATAAACATTTGCAGAAGACAACGAGTGACATAAAGGAACAAAAAGATGAAAATTAAAGACTTATACACACCCGGCAGGACGGTGTTTTCGCTGGAGGTTTTCCCTCCCAACAAGAATTTCCCCATCGAAACGGTGTATAACGCCATCGAGGGACTTGCGGCAATAAATCCCGCATATATCAGCGTGACCTACGGCGCAGGCGGAAACCGTGCAAACCGCTCCACCTGCGAGATAGCGTCGCATATAAAGAAAAAATACGGTATCGAAGCAATGGCGCACCTTACCTGCATAAACAGCACCCGTGACGATGTTGATTTTATGCTTGACGATTTCGCCGCAAACGGAATAGAGAACATTCTCGCCTTAAGAGGCGACAACAAGCCCGATGAAGAACCGAAGAACGATTTTCCCCACGCAAGCGACCTTACGGCATATATAGCGTCAAAGGGAAATTTCGATATTGCAGGTGCGTGCTACCCCGAAACCCACGTTGACGCAGAAAGCGCCGAGGAAGATATAAAGAACCTGAAGATAAAGGTTGACGCAGGTGCATCTCACCTTGTTTCACAGCTTTTCTTCGACAATTCCTGCTATTACGATTTTGAAAAGCGTGCAAGAGCCGCAGGCATAGACGTGCCTATCGCCGCAGGAATTATGCCCGTTACAAACAAAAAGCAGATTGAGCGTATGGTAACGCTCTGCGGCGCAAGCCTGCCCTCAAAATTCGTAAAGATGATGCAGAAGTATGAGAACGACCCCGAGGCGCTGAGGAGTGCAGGAATAGCCTATGCCATCGACCAGATAGTAGATCTTATTTCAAACGATGTGCAGGGCATACACCTTTACGCTATGAATAACCCCGCTGTCGCATCACGCATCTACAACGGGATTAAGGATCTGTTATGATACTTCAGCCGATAGACAGGAACGAGGCTCTGCGTTATCTCGGCTGTAAGGACGGCACGGATAACGAGCAGATGCTCGCAATGCTCGATTCCTGCGAGAAACAGCTGCTGAAAGCCGCAAGCCCGAAATACCTCTATGCTGTATACCCGATAAGCTTTACGGACGATGGTGTCAGAATTTCGGACAGCAATATAATACTTAAAGGCAATTCAGCCGCCGCTCATTTAAAGAACTGCGACAGGATAGTGCTTATGTGCGCCACGCTCGGACAAGGAGTAGACGTGCTTTTAAGGCATCTGCAGGTTTCTGATATGGCAAGCGCAGTTATCGTTGACAGCCTTGCAGGTGCGGCAATAGAGCAGGTCTGCAACAGGGCTGAAACAGAGATATTCGAAAAAGTACACTCGAACAGCCGTACATGGAGATATTCTCCCGGCTACGGTGATCTGCCCCTTGATATACAGTTTGATTTACTGACGCTTCTGCAGGCTCAGAAAAGGATAGGTCTTACCGTAATGAACAGCAATATGATGGTGCCTACAAAATCGGTAACGGCATTTATAGGGCTGTCGGAGGGCGAAGTTGACAGAAGTACAAGAGGCTGTGAAAGCTGTAATATGAAGGACAGATGTAAATTCAGGAAAAGCGGAGGTCACTGTGGAAATTAAAACATTACTTGAACAAAGAGGACTGCTGATTTTCGACGGTGCTATGGGTACTCAGCTGCAGGCTAATGGACTTAAGACGGGCGAAACCCCCGAGCTTTTAAACCTTACTGCAAAGGATCTGCTCAAGGAAATACACCGCAGCTATATAGACGCAGGAGCGGATATAATTTCCGCAAATACATTCGGTGCAAATTCCTACAAGCTAAGCCACAGCGATAAAAGCGTAGATGAAATTATCACCGCAGGAATAATAAACTGTAAAGAAGCGATAAAGGAAAGCGGTAAAGACGTTTTCTGCGCTCTTGACATAGGTCCTATAGGACAGCTCCTTGAGCCTACGGGAAGCCTTAAGTTTGAAGAGGCTTACGACATATTCAAAGAGGAGATAGTTGCAGGCTATAAGGCAGGTGCGGACGTTGTTCTGTTTGAAACGATGACCGACTTATACGAGCTTAAAGCCGCTATACTTGCCGCAAAGGAAAACTGCGATCTCCCGATAATATGCAGTATGACCTTCGAGGAAAACGGACGTACCTTTACAGGCTGTCCCGCCGAGGCGGAAATACTGCTGTGCGAGGGACTTGGTGTAAGTGCCGTCGGCGTGAACTGCTCTCTGGGTCCGAAGGAGCTTATGCCTATAATCAAAACGCTCTGCGAAAAGTCGAAGATACCTGTTATCGTAATGCCGAACGCAGGTCTTCCCGACCCTGCCACAGGCGAATATTCTATAGATGCCGAAGAATTCAGCGACTATGCCGTTGAGATAGCTGATCTCGGTGCAGGAATAATCGGCGGCTGCTGCGGTACAACACCCGAATTTATCCGCCGTACAGCCGGGAAGGTAAAGGGCAGAAAGTACGAGCCTAAGAAGATAGAGCGTGTCTGCACGATATGCAGCGGCACAAATGTTGTAGAGGTAAGCCAGCCGAGGATAATCGGTGAGCGTATCAACCCTACCGGTAAAAAGCTGTTCAAGCAGGCGCTTATAAACGATGATATAGATTATATCTTAGGTCAGGCTATAGAGCAGGTCGGCGCAGGAGCGGATATACTTGACGTAAACGTAGGACTTCCCGACATTGACGAAAAGGCAATGATGATAAAGGCTGTCAAGAGCATTCAGGGCGTTACTAACGTACCTCTCCAGATAGACAGCACTATCCCCGAGGTACTTGAAGCGGCACTGCGTGTATACAACGGCAAGCCTATGGTAAACTCGGTAAACGGCGAGGAGGAGAGCCTTAAAAACGTTCTTCCGCTCGTAAAGAAATACGGTGCGGCAGTAGTAGGTCTGACGCTTGACAAGGACGGCATACCGCCTAAAGCCGAACAGCGTGTAGCCATTGCCGAAAAGATAATAAAGCGTTGCGAGGAAATCGGTATTCCGAAAGAGAATATAGCGATAGACTGCCTCACGCTTACCGCATCCGCAGAACAGCTTGCGGTAAACGAAACGCTCAAGGCTGTGCGTGCGGTAAAGGAAAGGTTCGGAGTAAGAACGGTACTCGGTGTATCGAATATATCATTCGGTCTGCCAAACCGTGAGCTTTTAAACCACATTTTTCTTACGATGGCGCTTGAAAACGGGCTTGATCTGCCGATTATAAATCCCAACGTAGCGTCTATGACAGGCGCTGTAAGAGCATTCAAGCTGTTAAAGGCGATAGATGTAAACTCGGTAGAATACATTGCCGCTTACGGCAGTGACACCACAACGGCAGTCGCAAAGCCGAAATCCTCCGAGGTAACGCTTGAATATGCCATCGACAACGGACTTAAGGCGGATGCGGCGAAGATAACCGAGCAGTTGCTTACCGACACCGACCCGATGGTAATAATAAACGAGCGGCTTATCCCTGCCCTTGACAAGACAGGTACGTTGTTTGAACAGGGAAAGATATTCCTCCCTCAGCTGATTTTATCGGCAGGCGTTGCACAGAGCTGTTTTGATGTTATCAAGGCACACCTTGCAAAGAACAATTCCGAAACGGTAAGCAAGGGCAAGATAGTGCTTGCAACGGTAAAGGGCGATGTACACGACATAGGCAAGAACATAGTAAAGGTACTGCTTGAAAACTACGGCTACACCGTAATAGATCTCGGCAAGGACGTTGAATATCAGGCGGTAGTCGATGCCGCAAGAAAGCACGAGGTAAAGCTGGTGGGACTGAGCGCACTTATGACCACTACGCTCAAATCCATGGAAGAAACCATAAAGCTAATCCGTGACAACGGACTTCCTTGCAAGGTGGTTGTCGGCGGTGCGGTACTAACACCCGAGTATGCTGAAAAGATAGGCGCAGACTTCTATGCAAAGGACGCTAAGGAAACGGTCGATATTGCGAAGAAGGTTATAGGATAAAATATAATACAACCTGCGGAAAAATTCCGCAGGTTGTATCAGTCTGTCTATAAACCTTTGTGTTTTCTGAAAATGGGGTCGCAGGGGCGTAGCCCCCGACAGGGTCTAGGGGCGGTAGCCCCAGCAAAATAGCCCCTTCCCACGGGGAAGGGGTTTGGGGTTAGGGATAGAGAATTGCACTATCTTATAAAAAACGGACGTTTGCTACAATCTGATACAACCTGCGGAAAAATTCCGCAGGTTGTATTTTTATGCTTTCTATTGTAAAATTCAATCAACAATTTATTCAGAAAAGATTCCTTTCGATAACCTTTTTCTGTTTTTCCTGTAGCAAATAGTTCCAGACAGTTTCAAAGAAATTCTTTTCTTCCTGTGTTTCAGCTTCTGTTATAAGCTGTAAAAAATCATCGGAATGCAGATTTTTAAAATCTTCATATACCTTTGTGTATTTTGAAACATCGCACATACAATCGCCTCATTTCCTTATATTGCTGTAAAACAAATACAGTTAGCCGTTAACTTATTATAACAACTCTACTCCAAAAAGTCAAACGTTCAAGCAAATTCTATGTTTCTGCTGTTTGACTATCCCCCTCACCCGTGCTATAATTACAGCAACAAGAAAACTCACGGAGGGAAATGTATGCACTATTATGAATACGGCAAAGAAAACGATAAGACAATCGTCTTTCTGCACGGGGCAAACTTTGTCCACAGCTTCGGCAGGCAATATCCGCTTGCCGAAAAATATCATCTTATTATTCCGCATATCATGGGCTACGGAGATGCCGCAGATGAGATTTTCGATACCGAAACAGCAGTAAAACAGCTTGCAAATTTCATAGCCGACATCGGCAAAAAGGTAACGCTTGTCGGCTTTTCGCTCGGCGCTCAGCTTAGCGTTAAGCTGTGTGCGGAATATCCGCAGTATTTTACTTCTGCGATAATAGTAAGTCCGTGGCTTATCAAGAAAGAGCCTATGCTCTCAAAGGTCATGGCTATGAACGAAAAGCAGTTTGCGTCATTCAAGAACAAACGATTATGCGGTTTCATCGGATTTATGAACGGACTGCCCAAAGAGCAAAGAAAAGAATTTGTTGCACAGATGCAGAATGTGCGTATTGAAACCGTAAGAAGCTCCGTTGACAACGGAATAACGCTTGAAACAATAAACGGCTTTGAAAACGCATACTTCCCGATGATTGCCCTTGCAGGCGGTAAGGAACAGACAGAAGTACATGACAGCGTAAAAGGACTTGCCGCTATGAATAAAAATTGCAGATACGAGATATGGGACAAAGCCGCCCATAACATTCCTCCCGTGTTTTCCAAGCGATTCAACGAACTTATTATAAGAATGGCAGAAATTTGACTATGTACAGAATTTTCATCATTGAAGACGACCCCACGATAGCGCAAACGCTGAAAAAGCACCTCGAGGGCTGGGATTATAAAGTAGAGTGTGCAAAGGATTTTCACAATATCACTGCGGAGTTTGCCGCTTTCGACCCTCAGCTTGTACTGCTTGATATAAAGCTACCGTTCTATGACGGCTACTACTGGTGCGGCGAGATAAGAAAGCTGTCAAAAGTGCCGGTTATCTTCCTCTCCTCCGCCTCTGACAATATGAATGTAGTTATGGCTATGAATATGGGCGGAGATGATTTTATAGCAAAGCCGTTTGATCTTTCGGTGCTGACCGCAAAGATAAACTCAGTGCTTCGCCGTGCCTACTCCTTTTCGGGCAACAGCGACCTTATATCCCACGGCAGTGTTATACTTGATATTTCATCGGCGGTCGTGACAAACGGCGATAAAAAGGCAGAGCTTACAAAGAACGAGCTTCGCATACTCCGCACTCTTATGGAAAACGCAGGCAGGATAATTTCCCGTGATACGCTTATGCAGAGATTATGGGAAACCGATTGCTTTATTGACGAGAACACCCTTACGGTAAATGTCAGCAGGCTTCGCAAAAAGCTCGAAAACATAGGACTTGAAAACTACATCACGACCAAGGTCGGAATGGGGTATATGATAGTATGAAATTCTTTCTTGACTTTATCAGGAGCCGCGTAATAACGCTTGTCTGCATTATTATTGCGGCTGTAATTTTCGCTGTGGTGCTGTCGCTTTATAACCTTTCCTCAGAGCCTGTGCTGTATGCGCTTTTGCTGTCGCTTGCCGCTGTTACTGCTATCGGTGCGGTAACTTTTATAAAGGCGTACAAAAAGCACAATATCCTCACCCGTCTTGCAAACGAGATAACCGTGAGTGCCGACAATCTTCCGAAAGCGGTATCGGCAGATGACAAGGATTACGGCAGGCTGATAAATATACTCAGCGATTACTGCATTTCCCTTAAGGAAAAATCCGCAAACAGCCTGCAGGCGACAAACGAATATTACACTATGTGGGTACATCAGATAAAAACGCCTATCTCCGCAATGCGACTTATGCTCCAGTCGGAAGACAGCGAAAGTAACCGCAGGCTGTCCGACGAGCTTATGAAGATTGAGCAGTATGTCGATATGGCGCTGTGCTATGTCCGGCTTGAAAGCTCCGGCAACGACCTTGTGATAAAGCATTACAGCCTTGACGATATAGTAAAAAAATCGGTTCGTAAATTCTCCACGCAGTTTATCGGGAAGAAGCTGAGCCTTGATTACAAGGAGCTTGGCACCGATGTTCTCACCGATGAAAAATGGCTGTCCTTCATCATTGAACAGCTGCTCTCAAATGCGATAAAATACACCGCTAAAGGCTCGGTATCAATTTATATGAAGCCCGACACCAGAAAGATTCTCTGCATTGCCGACACGGGAATTGGCATAGACCCTGCTGACCTGCCGAGAATTTTCGACAACGGCTACACAGGACTTAACGGCAGATATGATATGAAGGCAAGCGGTATAGGACTGTATCTTTGCCGCTGTATTGCCGATATGCTCGGCATTACTCTTACCGCCGTGTCCGGGCTTGGAAAAGGCTCTGTCTTTATGCTCGACCTTACGGAAAGTGATGTAAGGCATGAATAGACAGCTTTACACAATATAGATATTTTCCGACATTTTTTGTTATACTGTTTTATATTATAGCAAGCTACCGATAATTCTCTTTGTCGGATAGCACTTCTCGGGTTCGCTATTCGAGTGGGTACACCTGTCAATATTAACGAGGGAAAGAACCAAAGAGACTAGGGCAAGGGACTTGACAGC
>OLNO01001334.1_pt1 | contig 20562 bp, 24 predicted proteins | sample 1672861 | NCBI WGS metagenome assembly OLNO01 (sample SAMEA3136731, study PRJEB25190) | human gut metagenome | reverse complement strand
GTCCTCATATTTGATAGATTGGAGCATTTCCGCTGCTTCTGTAGGTACCGAAGAATTGGTTCCGCCATGATGTCAATGATAAATAAGCAAAAAAGGAAGCACACCTGAAGGAATTCCAGGTGTGCTTTAAAGTTATTTGCCGGTTGTTCTGCTTTTTGTACGCGGCGGGTCATTCGGTACCCACTCTATAATCTCAGACGGTTGGCAATGTAACGCCTCACAGATCAGATCAAGATGCTCAAGGCTTATGCGCTCGGCAAAACCATGATAATACTCGTTAATAGTATTCGGTCTGATGCCGGTAGCCCTTGCAAGATCCGCCTGTGTCCACTTAACCTCGCCGAGTTTTGTGGACAATAAAAACCTTATCATATGTAGCTCCTCCTTCCTACAATTCTATATCATTTATAGGTCAGCGAACCACATCAGATAGATAATAACGTTACTCGATATTTAATATCTTTATAAAATCACAAAAGTTTGTAGACGTGCACAAAAAAATCAAAACCAATTTGTGCAAAGTATCTAATGTAATCAAAAAATCCTCCGATGAATAAATTGTTCTCATCGAAGGATTTTTTATATTTTCCATTTACCTTTCGCTATATCCGTTACAGTGTATACAATGTCGCTCTTGTTTTTTTGCCATTTTATCCTCTTCTGTATGCCGTCTTGATTTTCTCAGCTCTTTATGATATAATAAGTCTTACGGAAGGGGTTGCGCCCCCTTCCTGCCTATGAGCTTAATTATTCGCTCTTGGGTTCGTTAGCCTTGTTAGGCTTCGGCTTTTGCTGTGTTACTGTAACCTTTACGCTCTTGACGGTCGGGTTGTTTTCTACTGCTTTTGCCAGGTCTTGCAAGGCTTTTACTAAATTGTGATAAAACATTACTCCCCGTGCGAACAGCCTACACTGATTCAATCGGGGAGCATTATCTTTTTCATGCTTTGGGTAAATCTTCATATACTTTTTCTATACCAAGTTTAAGCACTTCTGTAATTGTCATACCGGATAAAGCGCAGCATTCGTCAAGCTTGTCTTTTTCGCTGTCAGACAAGCGCAATCGTGCCACATGAACTTTTGGTGCATCTGTAGGTCTACCCATTTTTTTCTGCCTTTTTTCGATATTCACCACGTCCTTTGTTGACATACGGAGCAAAACGTGATAATATAAACATAAGATAGGCGGTGGCAGAACCGCCAGTCTTAGTTTTCTGATGTAGGAGCTTTGCTTACTTGAGCAGAGCTTCTATTTTTTTAAGTGCATCATCTTTGTCTTTACTGTCTTTGATTATCTGGATTATCGCTTTTATCATAAGTCTAACAGTATCGTTCATTTCGTCCATATTAACCTCCTTTCTCGTTCTGCCCCGTTATTAGTGGCTTTCTATTTCCACTATCATTATTATAACATTTGTAGCCACAAATGTCAAGCGTTTTTTGAAAAATTTTATAATTTTTATATAAAAAGAAAAAAGCCCCGATAAAGATAAAAATATATCTTTATCGAGGCTTATCAAATTACTTTTTACTTTTTCAGGTACTTAACATCTATCGGCGACTGTATGTTGAAAACGCCCGTAGTATCCTTACCGAGTACAGCACGATTGCCGACAACTTCATCGACAATCCACGTTTTTTCAAGCAGCCAGTCTGTAAGGACTTTTGTGCCGCCGTACCAGGTTGCTCCCTGCTTTATCTGCACACGGTCGCCCTTACGGATCTCTGCTGTAGGCTTGTCGGCAGTCTTACCGCCTATATCATCAACTTTTACCCAGCCTGTCACTGCACTACAGCCTTTCGGCGTGGTGATGCGAATCCTGCCGTTTACCGTATCATCTGCGGTATGTATGTAGTATGTGCCTGTCAGATGATTTGCGGGCTGTGATGTGGTTGACGAGCCATACAGTGCGGTATTTGACAGCTGTACCACGTCACCTGCCTTGTATGTCTTTACAATGGGCGTAGTATCAGGCTTAACAGGTTCTGACGGCTTTGCGGGGGTATCTGTGCCGCTGTGCGTCTTGTACCAGTAGTCAGTCTTTGCAGGATAGGCAATAAAGCATATATCAGAGTCGACGTCTTTGCCGCCGATGTTTTCAACGCCCCACTGCCATATCAGCTGACCAAAATCAAATTGACTAGGTATTTCGGGATCATGCGTCCAGTTTGCAAGCCATATATCTATACCATCCAGACGGTCACTGTCGTAATAGTTGAGCATCCACGACGGATTAGCATATATACCGGACGGCAGACCGATAGCGGTCATTTCGGCACAGAATTTGAGCGCCATATCAGTACGCTTTGCAGTTGTTAAATTGTCTATCTGCTTCTGCTCCTCCATGTCGAAGAACACAGGATATGACGGCTTTAAGCCTTTTACAGCTTTCTTGCAAGCGGCAAGCTCTGCTTTAAAAGCATCGTTAGACGTTGCTTCAAAATACCAGTACAATCCATAAGGTATGTTACACTTCAGGCACTCTGAAAGGTTCTGCCTGAAATAGCTGTCCTCGTCTGTGCGTATGCCGGCACGGATAATAACGTACTTCACACCTGCCTTGATGGCGGCATCAAAGTCAAACTTCTCCTGTGCTCTGCTGATATCAATTCCCTTAACTCTTAACATATTATTCGTCCTCGCTTTCGTCTTTTTCAGTGCTGTCACCCTTGAGCTTCAGCTGTTTTAACACTTCCAGCATTTTTTTCGGTATCGGTATGCCAAGACCTGCGGCGTTCTCCACAAGCGATATACCCTCATTGGCGATAAAAAACATTGTCACTGCCGACTGTAATACTGGTGTGCTGTTCAGCACATACGCATCAAGGACGTGTGCAACACCTACAAGCATTAAAATCAGTATTTTCTTGACTATGCCTTTAAAGCCGACCTCGCTTGACACATCTTTTCTGACGATTGCACACGCAACACCCGATATGTAGTCAAGCACCATACACACGATCAGAGCGGCAAGCAAGGGCGTAAAATCGCCCCATATCCAGCCAATCACACCGCCGATAGTCGCAACTATCGCACCGAAAATACTACTTAACTTTTCCATAATTTTTCCTTTCCGCCTATTCGGCATCTGTTATATTTGCAAGCTCCTGCCGGAGCTGTGCTACCTGTTCTTCGATTTCCGTCAATTTTTGTCTGTCTGTTTCTGTTGCTGTGCCTGCGGCGATTGCTCTAAGCGGACGCACCGCCTGTAAGTCCAGGCGGTCAAGCTCGGCAAGTATCACACTGTGCCTGTCCTCTATCGGAACTACCTGTATGTTGTCAATATCGTCAAAGTCATCAGTCGGCGACATCAGTCTGACCTTTGGATACTGCTTTATTTCATCCGCAAGTCGAGTATCATCACCTATAATCATAGCTCCGTCAGGGATTGTTGTTTCGTCTTCCCCGCAAAGCCAGCTTCCGTCTTCATAAATAATCATGTTTGCCTCCTATCAATCAAATAGCAGTATTTTGTATCCATAACCGCCATTTCCTTCGAATGTGATTTTTCCGTCTGTTGTTAACGAATATACGATAGCAATGTCTGTTGAACCATATATTGCTTTATGAGTAACTGCCGTTGCCGGAGTAGTGTCAGTTATCACAAATGGGTAAGAAAAACTTTCGGAAGCACCGACAGCTGTATTTGATACCTTATAAAACTCGATATATGCCTGTTTTCTGGATGAAATATCTATTGCAGTTTGTAAAGCAGACCCCTGTTTAATCACTACAGTATTTACCGTGTTCGGCGGCACAACCCACGCTCCGTCACATCGTAAATAGCGATTTGACGCACCTTTTGCAGGTGCAGGAGCGTACCCCGCTGTTCCTGCGGCACTTGTTGATGAACCAACCAACGCTTTCCATGTATCAGTAAACACGGCCGATGCAGGTACGGACTTTGCGAGGGTGTATGTGGTCGCCTTGGGGACACCATCCTTGATATATACCGGCTGTGTAGCACTTCCTGCATCGGTATTGATTTTGTCAGCACTCGTCGCCGCACCGCCTACCGATGAACTTCCAGCATAACTGTGAGTATGTCCACTCGAAGCTTTACTGTCCACAAGTGTTTTAAGCGCTTTGCCCTGTGCAGCTGACAAGCTTTCTGTCGTGCTGTCAGATGTCAGGTTGTTCTGTATGCCTCGCCATGTGTTAGTGTAGTTGCGTTCTACCCACGCACTCCATGTTCCGCTTGTGCACCATCTGCTGTACTCTTTTTTCGTTGTGACTGAAACAAAGACCTGCTCGGTAATATAGTCCGTGCTTGAAGCCCATCTTATGTTTTTTGCTATCATAAGGAACATTCCTGCCTGCGGTGCATTTGTAATGTTCGCCGATCCGCCTGCCGTCTTTTCAACGTAGTGCTTGATCTGTCCGGGTGCATCGCTTAAATTCAGCGTGTTAAGGTCAACTGTTTTTCCCGTAACGTCAATCGCTTCAAGCACAGAGTGATAATGGGAGTCCTTTACGATTGACATTGTGCCATCGCTGTTTACTACTACAGACGGACCTGTTTTTACGCCACCGAGGGTTTCACTTGCAACGGGAAGCTTGTATTTATCGGCTCCGGCTTCTATGCCGTCAAGCTTTGATTTGTCAGCGGCAGAAAGCAATCCAGCTGATGTAGTGGTCGCAGTGCTATACTTAGTGTCAGGCGGTACCGCCCATGTACCATTTTCGCAAAGATACTTTGATGTTCCTGCTGTCGTGGACGGTGCAGGAACAAGTCCTGCCTTTGCTCCTGTCCCCGATTTTACAAAGGGCGAATACTGCGTATCCGTAAATTTTGCATTTGCCGGAACATCAGATGCTACAGTATGACCGTTTACAGTAGCGGAGTTACCGCCGTTTGCAGGCAGACTTGTAGGAAAATCGGTTATCTGCGACTTTGTATGCGTGTGACTGCTCGCCGCCGCCCCCACATCTGCCGCCTTATGCGTGTGACTGCTCGCCGCAAAATCGCTTGCGTGCTTGCCGTCTACCGTATCTGCATCACCGGACTTTATTTGTTCCCAGCTGTCCCACACTCCGTTACTCAGCGACCTGATGTACTGTGTCTTGTCACGTCTGCCCGATGTTGCTATCTGTGTTATATAATTTGCACTATGTGCAAACACTTGAACATAGCAATCATTATTAGAGTTGTTTCCGTTAGGTGCGTTTTGCGTCGGTTGATCGCTAGTTCCGAGTAACTCATAAATACCGTTTGTCATCAACGAGTTATAATCTCCACCCAAAACAACCCCTTTTTGTGCGGGGTAAAATTCGTTTGCGTGTTTACCGTCCACAGTGTCGGCGTTACCGCCATCAGCCGGTAGGGCTGATGGCATATCTGATATATCAGCTGTCTTATGCTTATGTGCCTTGTCTGATTTTCCGTTAAGCGCATTCTGTGTTGCCGAAGATATAGGCTTATTCACGTCTGATGTATTATCCGCATTGGCAAGCCCCACCTGCGCTTTTGTTACACTGTGAGGGTTTGATTTGTTGGCAATATGTGCAATAAGCGAAGCTACAGCTCTTGCAATTTTTCCGAACGCCGTTCCGAGCTTTTCGCCGCTTACAAGTCCTGCATTTGATGCAGGAACTGTATATGTCGGTGTCTGGTCGTTTGTGCTAACGTTCGGGACGTTGCCAAGCCCCACCTGCGCTTTTGTTACGCCGTGAGGATTTGTTTTGTCTGTCTTATGCCCGTCAAGTTCTTCTTCGGTAACGTAGCTTGTTTTATCAACATTTACAGTGATATTCGATGTGTCACTGATAGCGATAATCAATGACACATCATATGTGTACAGCTTGCTTTCGTCGGGAACTGTCTCGCCGTTCTCTGACTGTAAAATTGCAAAAAGGACTTCTGATTCGTCTTCGGCCGTTGCAAATAATCCCAACTGTTTAAAGATATACGACGATTTGACGCCTGTGTTTGTAACTCTCAAAGTCACTCTGTAGCCTTCAGGCTGACTTGTTGCATTTGCTATAGTCACATTTCGCATGGTACCCGAAAGCACACTCTGCTCCTTCAGCTCGCTTTCGGGTACCGTGTCAGTGCCGCTTTTTGCGGCGGTAATCGTAACCTTTTTACCGCCTATAGCTTTTTTAAGCACCTCTACGCCTGCATTTGTGACACAGTAATTATTCCATTCCACTAATACTTACCTCCGTTTTATGATGACTGTACAGCGGTTTTATGCCTGTATAAAGATCATACGTTACGCTCGACACATACAACAGCTGTAGACTTAGATGTGCCGGAAGCTTGTCAGAGATAATCTGCCGTACATCCAGTAGCTTTGCAAGTCGTGCGTTCTGATCCATGTCGATCTTACACTCGAGATACTTATACCCCTCTGCCTGCCGCAATCGTATTTCTGCCGAAGCACCAAAAACTTTCATGATATATCGTTCAAGCGTTGAAGCCGAGCATTTAGCATCTCCGATAATAAGTGCAGTTAATACGGTTCTGCGCTCGTTCATTTCAAGCGTTTCATTTGTGTAGCCTAGCAAAAGCTTTTCAAGTTCCGTCAGCGCATTGCTGTCAGCCGTAGCTATGTGCTGATTATCAACAATCTTGCTTATAGCTGCGTCGATCTCGTCCAACTGCTTTCCCTCGGTTTTTAACAGTGCATCAATTTCCTTGAATTTGAGCATAAAAACAGGGTACATACGGCGTAGCTCTTCGTAGCAAGTGTCAAGCGGTTTAGGAAAAATAACACTCATATAAGCCCTCCTTATTCCATTGCCGCCACTGTAAGCGCACCAAGTATCGGGACGCTATTCACGGAAATTGTGACGTTCGACGTTCCGCCATCGAGAGTAAGATTGCTGTAGTCTATTATTGAATCACAGTTAAGCAGGATATTTCCTATGCTCGTCAGCCTAACAATAGCGGTGTCGCTTTTGTTGTCAAGTGCAAGATCTTTGAAATATGCGATAAGCTTTTCTTCAATTTCGGTCTTTGCTACCTGCATAGACTTTTCTTTTGCAAGAGCCACAGAAACATTTACAGCAATAGATTTTTCTGTTGCGGCTTTCGCTGTAAATACACAGCCTATGTTCGCAAGACCTTCACCAAGTCCCTGCTTGTCCAGCGGGTCTATCTGCTTCTGCACTTCGTCAACCGTACTCTGTTCAGCGCCTCGCCCGTCTGCACCAATCAGCACAGCTACAACGGTATTCGGACCGTTCTCAAGTGGCAATATTCGGGCATGGCCTACGCCCGAAATTGCTTCACACCACGTCTTAAACTGCCTCTTATTGCCGTTCTGCGACGGCGTTGTGATTTTTTCTACAAGTCGCTGACGCAAATTATCATCGCTTTCTTCGTCAACGCCGTCGGTTACCACATCGCCGATGGTTGCACTTGACAGACCGACTATCGTGTTTACAGGCACGACAATATCACCAACGTTAACTCTATCGTCTAAGCTTCCAGCTTCTTCCGCACGAAGCACAAGGTTGTCGCCGCTTTTGACGACCTCAAAGAAAACGCTGTTATCAAAAAAACGACTGCCTACAGCAGGTGCCGTTCCGGTGTATTCAAGCAAATATTCGCTCTTTGTTGCTCCTATTCTTGATATTCCGTGCTCGTACGCTTTGCTGTCGAGCACTTCACCGTAGCACTTATCAAGCGAAAGATACTCGTTCAGTGCTGACATTTCTTCATACATACGAGCTATTATCTGGCACTGTCCTGCAATTGCATCATAGTATATGCTCCCTTGCCGTGTGTCTACATCATCGGGGGCGTTTGATAACGCCTCGTCAAGTAGCTTGTCATACGTCTTGTCGCTGAACATTTATATCTCCTCCTCAATTGTGGTATCTCCGAATATTGTACTCACAGAAAATGATACATACAGCATGTCATCAACGTGCTCTACAGATACATCGGAAACACTCAACACTCTGTCGTCAACCTTCAGGGTATCCTCTATCAGAAACGCCATATTATCGGCGATATACTCGTCCGAAGCGTCTTCTTCTGTTATAGCTTCTCGTATTTCCGAGCCGTACTGATTATCATAGACACGACACTTAAAGCGTGGTGTTGACAGTGCCTTGCTTATCGCCTGTTTTACGGCTTCTATGCCGTCTATTTTGTCACTACCAACCGAATATGTGTCATAGTCAAGCGCATACGTCTTGCTCGGTTCGTTGACTTCCGTATCGACAGTGACGTTTATCGGTACATTCAGCATTACTTGTCACTCGCTTTCTTGTCAAGGCAATAGATTACATTGCCTGCTATAAGCAGATAAACACTATTACCTACCGACAGTTCTTTTTTTACACGCTCCGGCACAATTACGCTACGCTCGGTTATCAGCAACTGTTTATCTGACCGTGCCTGAAAAGTAATGGGTGACATTTTCAAGACATCTGCAACAAGGATCTCGGTTTTTCCGTTGCTGTTCATCGCTTGAATCAAGCCTTTCAAAGAGCTCACTTTTTATCCTTTCTTCTCAAACGTTCCTATATCAACCCAGCCGTAAACCATGCTTTGATTGTCCGTGTGAACAAGCGCATACGGGTGTTTTGCCCCTGCACAAATATTCTGTACTTTCGCAGGACCGGCAGCAAGCAACGGACCTGTAGGCTCGTCGCTATTAGCTGTGTAATAATGCCGTCCTCCGTTAAACCACACTATATCACCAATCTGCGCATTGACTGTGCTACCGCTGTTACTGCCAGCTGACAGCACATTGCCCTGCACAAGTGTCAGTGTCAAAGACATTTGATGTCTGCCACCGCTGAAAGTGTGTGTGTCGCTGTCGATATAGTATGATGCGGCAATATCAAGCGGCTTCAGCACACAATATACGCACCGTCCCGAGATAAGCTCGGAATTGCCGTCAGCAGTGACCGACAAGCTGACAGACGGTTTTCCCTGTTCGTCAAGCAAAGACTTAGCCAACTCATATATTTCACCTTCGCTTGCATCGTCGTTTGTACTTTGGCTGTCCTGGAACACGCCTATTTTTGCCTCAAGTGCGGTATTTGCTTCCTCTGCCACTGCCACATTATCCTTAGAGTACAGCTTAACTCGTGTCTTTATCTTCTCAATACTGCGAGTATACGTATACGCCGATATGTTGCGACCGCTTTCTATCATCCACTCGACAAGATGCTCCTTGCGCTCGATGAGGCTTAATTTGCCCTTACTTGCTACAATGGAGTGCTTAATGCCGGTAGCCTTATACTCTTCTTCCATTGCCGTTGTAAGCACGTCGTAAGCCGTAGAGTTCTTCTTGACGATAGACTCTATACACGCCGATGAGGAGCATACGCTATCATACGGGACACCGTAGCGACTGCATACATCGATAAAAATTTCCGACAGAGTATATCCCTCATAAACAAACGTATCTTTATTGTTTGACAGGTAAATACCCAAATCATAAGCCGTGACGGTCATAGAGTTGCCACGGCTTTCTGATATTTTCGTTATGATACCCTGGAAAATTTCTTTTTCGTCGTACAGTATGCAATGCCAACCTTCTTCAGGCAACAGCTTAAAATTGGCATTTCTTGTACGATCATTCAGCATTGTAACTGTAACAGATCGGCTCGCACTTTCGTTTTTTCCCGACCACTTAACGCTCGAGGTAGCTTCTGTAGCGTCAAAGACTTCGCTGTCGTGGTTCACGAAATATAGTTTCATGTGCGCTTCTCCTTATGGTATTGCTAATACCTGCCCTGTGTGTATGGTATATTTAGAGCCCTTTTCGTTTTTGTTTGCGGCATCTATCGTTGACTTGTTGTACTCGTACAGCTCTTTATATCGCTGTCCGTCTCCAAGCTGATAGTATGCGATACTGTAAAGGCTATCATTGTCCTTTACCACATAAGTCGCACTGCCGACAGTGTTATCGACACGATTAGTTTTCGTTCCTACAGCGACAGTCTGTGCGTTTATTGTAATTTTGGTTTTCAGCTTACGCACTTTGATTTCCTTGTATTCTTTCAGTGCTAAGGAGTAATATATTGTACCGACATCTCCGCCTTTTTCCGTTACGGTAAAGGAGTCAATCATGCAGTACATATTTATTCCACAGCCGGACACCACCAGTCTGACAGGTTTATTGCTCGCTTTCCACTTGCGTATTTTATTGACAAGAGAGCGAGGAGTATTCTTTACTTTTATGCCCGGAAAGGCTGTAACAGGAAAGAAAGAAGAAAAACTTATCGTTGCCGCACTTTCAGTTGACGAGGTTACAACCTCGCCAAGCTGAACAATGTCCATAGTCTGAAGCTTGCTTGAATATTTCACTGAAAACTCAGACGGCAGGACCGGCAACGTAATTTTTTCCTTAGAGCCGTTGAATGACAAGTGCATTGAATACTTAGAACTCATGGCTTTCTTCTCCTTCCTCTACCATTTCTTCTTCCAGCAGAGAAACAAGTATAGGTTTTGCGTATTCGTACATCACTGCTACAATATCATCGACATTTGCGTTTCCGTCAACCTTAATCGAGCCTTTACCGCCAAAATCAATAACGATTTTACGCTCCTGCGAAGCATACGGAAGAGCTGAAGACTGTGCAGCACCTAAAGCTGCCGCCGCATTTCTGAATATCGACTGTGTTTCATCAGCTGTAAATACCTTAGAACCGCCTGCTCCGACAACAAGCTCCGGTCCTTCCTCGCCTGCTATAAACGCATTTGCGGCATTATCGGTACCGTTCGCATTATGCTGAATTTTCTCATAGACGTCTGACGGCATTCCGGGGACGTAGCCTGTCGCATACTGAGATTTGCCGTTAAGGATATTTGCCGTAGCATAGGCAACGGCTTCAGAAGCCGAAACAGCTTCAGCCTGTTTGCTCTTTATTGCTTCGATATAAGCGTCCATTGTTTCTAGTGCCGCTTTTCTCGATTTGTCGCTCATATTCATGTCATTTACGGCATTTTCAAGGCTTTCTTTAACCTTGTCTACTTCCTTATCAAAGTCGGTCTGCATGCCTGCTACAGTATGCGAGAACGTGTCTTTTGCCTGTTCTGTCTTCTTGAAAGCGTCATTAAATTCGCTTACAAATTTCTTTGCGCCGTCGCTGTCAAGGTTTTCGGCCTGCGTTACAATTTCATTCAGATAGCCGGCACTTTCCGCACTGCCATCCGAAAGTTTTGCTATGAGCTCATCGTCAAGCCCAAGTGAAGCCGCTTTCTTTAAGTTTTCGGAGTATGTTGTAAGATACTCATACTGGCTCGTAAAAGCGTCAAACATATCTTCAACTTTTATTTTTGACTCCGTAGCCATTGTGTCAAAAAGCCCTATCTGACTGTCGATACTCTTTTTTGCGGCATCATACGCTTCATCATATTTATCGCATAGCTCTTGAATAGTGTCTTTGCTTCCGTCAATTGCACGTTCACAAGCTTCTCCGTAATCCACAACAGCATTAGCAGCTTCTTCTGCCTCTTTTGCGTAATCCTCAAGAGTCTGTTTTGCTTCCTCCTGAGTCTTACGGCAATTTTCAAGCTTGATTTGCAACTCATTCACATAAGCTTGAGCTTGGTTAAATTCTTCGGTTGTTCCAGTATGAGTTGCATTTTCAAATGTAGTCTGAATTGAAGAACTAGCAGCAGAAAGCCAAGAAAGTGGATTCCAGCTTAAATTAGCCGCTCCTTCAATTTGTTTAGAAAAACGTTCATTGACCTGATATAATTCGTTTTGAGCAGTTTCTAATTCTCTTTTCAGAGAATCTTCCATTCCCATTTGCTCAACGATAACATTTTGAGCGTTTTCAACCTTTCGCTTTTTATAGGTTTGCTCCGCCGTTTCCATTATTTTTGCACTTAAAGCGTCTATATTGTCAGTTACATTTTCAACATTTAAACCAAGCTCGGGGTACATCTCGTTAAGCGATGCAACTATTTGCTTCATTGATTCCTGACTTGCCGCCGTTTTTTCGGAGCTGTTTGCCAGCTCGTCAAGCTTTTTAACAAGATTTCCTGCGGTTTCGTACTGATTTTCAATTTCAAAATTGTTGTCTTCGTAACTGGAAGTTATTTCTTTTGCCTGCTCGATATATCTGTCAAAACGAGCGTAAAGCTCTGTCGTAGTCATTTTATTTAATTCAAATTCAGTGTTTAATTCGCTGATTTCGTTTTTTAACGCATTGGCTTCGGCAGATGTTTCGCCCATAGTTGAGCAAGTTTCTTCATATTTTTTGTTTAGCTCGGTAAGTCTATCATAATTGTTTTTGGTTGTAGCGTCCCAAGACTCGTATTCTTTGTTATTGTTTGTCAGTGCAACAGTTAATGCGGTAACTCCCGCCGCTATCGCCGCTATTACAGCTACAGTTGCCATTATTTTCGGGTCAAGCGAAAGCATCTCGACTATTTTCGGGATAAACTTTACCAGACCAGCTATAGCACCTGCTAATCCGGCAACGCCTATAGCGACCGCCAAACCGGCTATAACACCGCTTAGCACAGGGCACTGCTCAATCCACGAAGAAAACACGTTAAGCACATTAGAACCTACATTATACAGCCATTCAAGGCTCGGATTGATGTCGTCGCCTATTGCCGCCGCAACGTTCTGAGCGCTGTTGCTGAATTTCTGTGATGCGGCTTCTGTCGTATCCATCATCTTGCTATATGCCAGTTCGGTAGCTCCTGCACTGTCTTTCATTGCCATAAGAGTGTCATTATATGCGTCACTACCTGCCTTTGCAAGTGACAATGCGCCTGTTCCCGCTTCTACCGAACCCCACAATTCGTTGAATTTTGTGAGATTGCCGTTTACGCTATCTACGAGAACGTCAAGCACATCACCTATTGATTTGCCTTCGCTCGAAAGCTCGGCGAAGGTGCTTCCGGTTTCATCTTTCAGTGCCTTGGCAACATTGCTCGAGCTGTCACCCAACTCATTAAGCATTGACTTGATGTATGTACCTGCTTCGGCTGTCGCAATACCGTTTTTAGTCAGCTGGGCATACGCAGTAGACAGATTATCCATCTCTACGTTATATGCCGCCGCAAGCGGTATAGTCTTGCCTACCGAGCTTGCCAATTCATCAACGGTCGTTTTGCCTAAATTCTGCGTCGTAACAAGAATGTCCGAAATATACTCGGTCTGATCGGCAGATAGGTTGTAAGCGTTAAGCGCCGTCGTGAGCACGTCAACCGCCGTAGCACTCGACGTAAAACCGCCTACGGCCAGTTTGTTTGCTTTGTCAACTGTAGCAATCGCATTTCCGACTTCCACGCTTGCAGAAATTGCCTGATATGTGGCGTCCGAAAGGTCGTTTACGCTCTTTCCGGTGTCACCCGAAAGCTGTAAAAGCTCATCTCTCATGCTACGCATTGACACTTTGTTGGTATCTACAAGCGTAGACACTTTTGCAACGGATGTTTCAAATTCCGCTGCACTCTGCGAGCAATCGAGAAGAGCTGCACTTATTTCCTGAGCGACTTTTGCAAGTCCGAGTGTCTGAATTACATTCCCTAAAGCTTCAAATCCTTTTGGAGCTTTCTCGCTTTCTTCGGTAAGCTTTTTAATTTTCTCTGAAAGCTCATCGATTGTTTTTTCCGCCTGTTCCAGCTTTTCTTTCAAGCTATCATAGTCGGACTGCAACACTACCGATGATTCCGAATTTTGCTTTTGTAATTCTATCAGTTCATCAAGTTTCTTCGCAAGTACGTCGGAAGCTTCCGCTGTCTGCCCTATGCTATCTGTAACATTATCCGTAGCCGCCGACATATCAGCGGCGCTTGAAACTGTCTGAGACATCTTATCGGACGCTTTGTTTAATCCTGTTGCCACTTTATTCATTGCCTTGTCGGCAGAAGTGGCGATAGTATCAAACTTTCTGACACACGCATCTCCGGCTTTTGTGATTACATCAAGCTTTTTCGAGAAGTCGTCTATCAGCGAAAACTTTGCTTGTAATTTCTCCGCCGTATGTCTCACCTCACAATCTAACAGCAGGGGGAACGCAGGGCTTTTCTGCTTCGTACAGCTCTGATGCTATGTAAAACAACTGCGTTTCTCTTGGCATATCGTTAAACTCTTCCATACGAAGATGATGACGTTGCCAAAGAACGTGCGCCCAATACTCAAGCCCCTTGCTGTCAATTAGTTTTTTGCTTCTTCAATCTCCTCGTCTTCGCTCTCAGCCGATGCCATACCACATACCTTCATGACTGCTTCTGCAACGTAGTTGTAGTCATTGATATCATCGAACACCAGCGAAGGCATATCGGTAAAATCAAAGCAGTCATAGCTTTTCATCAGTTCTTCATCTTTAAGATCGGGATATACAAGAGCCTCTGCGATTATATGTGAAAGAGCCTTTTCTCTGTCATTGTCAACAACAAAAAGCACCTCGCCGTTTTCTGCATAAGGTCTGCCGTTCTTGCCATAAGCAACACGCTTATCCTTATATCCGTTGTTGATCTTGCGGATATCGGCTGTACTTAACTTCTTTATCTGGAACATGATTCGAGCACCGTTTTCGTCTACAAAGCTTTCAGGTCCTAACACAGAAACGATTTCGGGCTCTCTGTTTTTCTTCATAAAATAGGATAAATTCTTTTTCATACTGTTTTCTCCTTATAATAAAACTTCGGAGCGGCTTTTTATAGCTCGCTCCGAGTTGTTTTTATTTACTTCGTTACAACGCTGTATGCGTTAAAGTTGATCTGATCCTCAAGGAAGTTACCTGTAACGTCAAGCTCCAGGAGCTTAATGTCGCTTGTTATTACACAGCCTGTAGCTGTTGTAGTTATTGATTTGTTCTTCTTGTAGTAGTCCGAAGCCTTATCATTCATCGTGCCCTGAATGGTAAACACAGGTGTTTTACCTGTTTTAAGATAATAGTTAATCTTATCCCTTAACCATGTTGTAGCTCTGCGACGTGTGATAGTGCCGGTATACTTTAAGTCCATCCAGCGCGAGCTTTCTCCCTTGTCGCCGATACACTTGCTTGTCTGCACTTCGGGAGTTGCCGTGATAGTGCAGTTTACACCGTCATAGACTGTGTAACCGTCAAGCATTATCTTGCCGTTTCTGATTGATATATCGTTACGCATTTCTGTTGCCTCCTTATCTTGTGGTTACCGAGAAATACAGCTTTTCTGCGCTGTCTACGGGAGTGATTGCTACATTGAAATACGTTGAATCACCGGAAGAACGCACCTTATCAACAAGAAAGTCCGCTTCGGTGTCGACATTCTTTATAGCCCCTTCTTCCTCGTATTCCTTGAGCAGCGAAACGCCTATGCCCTCCATGATGTTCCAGCCGTCCTCGTCGTTGTCAAACTTATTAGGCGGGAAATTATCCTGAATAGACTTTGCGATAGCGTCAAGGACACGAATTACACGGTTTTTTCTGTAGCTTGAGTCTTTACCGTCACCGAACGAAATAAGGCTGTTGATGTCGTATTCAACCGCTACCGAGCCGTCTTCAAGGTTCGTAAAGAAAAATTCGCCGCTATTGATAGCGGTAATGCTTTCTTCGTGTGTCTTTAAGCCATTTACGGCAACTGCACCATCATATTTCAGATAGGTGTTTGACTGCGTTTCAGTTGCCGAAGCATAAGCCGCCGCTACCCATGCTGTTACCTGTGAAACTGTAAGCGTTGCATCGCTCAGTATTACGGAGTTGGTAACGTTGATAATGCCCTCGTAGTTGCCCGCAAAATTAGGCAGAACGGCGTTTACACAACGTCCCATATTCTCACGCATATAAACGATTTTTGACTTACAAGCCGTCTGTAATGACTGTTCCGTCGAAGGAAACGCAAGTGTATTAAACGTTATGCTTTCGAGCTTATCGAGGAAAGCTGTTATATCGCTGTTTGATGCTTCTGAAGCTGTTGCATCTTCAAGAGCAACGCCTGCCACAGCTTCTATGTCGGACGAAGCAACGAAATCAATGTATTCGCTTGTCAGCTGTGCGGCGTTTGTGATGCCGACAAACTCCTCAACAACCGTTCCTGCGATATAAACATTTACGTCCCAGCCGCTTGCGGCGTTTGAAGCAACAGAGAAAGAAAACTGATTGCCTCGTGTACCGCCGTACTTTGCTGTACCGGTAAGGCCACCGCCTGTACCTGTTGCCTTAGTACCCGTTTTGGGCATATATACGATTACGCTTTTTGCGAGCTTTAACGCCTCTCTTATCATAAGCATAAACTGATTGCCTGCGTCATAAACGCTGTAACCGAGTTTGTTGTAATGCTCATCGGGAGAGCCGTTGTCAATGGTGATAAACTCGCCTTCAGGTCCGTAATCATGACCAATAAGAGGCAGTACCACAACACCTCTGTCAGACGACTGTATCAGTTCGGTTACCGAGCTCTCAAAGTTGATATAGGTGCCGGGGCGTGTCTTTCCGGTACGCTTGTCAAATCTTCCACCTGCCATTTGTTACTTTACCTCCTTTGACTGCCACTGTCTTATTTTTTCTGCCATTTCGTTTACGGTAAACTTTGCGTCTTCTGCAAGCCCGTAAACAGCACCGTCAAATGTGCTGACAGTTACTCCGAACAGCTTTAAAGCGTGCTGACGAAGCTGTTTTACAGTAAAAACAAGCTCCGTTTTTTCGCTCTTTGCTGTTGTTGCATTAGTGTTTTTGCTCATGTATTCTCCTTTCTTGAGATAGAGCACATCACATCATCAGCTGTAGGCTTAACCTCTCTTACATCTCTGTAAAATTCAGTGCTTCGCCAGCCGATGTCTATGCTTTTGGCACAACTATCATTTGCGTTTATTTCGCATTTTGTTATGCGTATATAATCATCTGTCGGCTGACCGTCAGAGTCAACGACAGGGATCAGCATAGCATTGTCACGAATTGCTTTTGCAATCCTTATAGCGTTTTCATACGCTAAATCATCATTAGTCGCAAACACAACCACGCTCCAGCTGTATATAAACGAATACGAGGAAACGGTGTGTTCGCTTGAAGAAACAACGGGCGAGGGGAAGAAAACAGACGGAACAGCAAAATTCTCTCGCATTTCTTCATAATACGGCACTGTACCCTCCACGGCGTTCTCGATGATGAATTTTGCAATACTTGCCGTTTCGCTTGTAATAATCATTCTTCCACCTCACACACATTGTCAGAATATATCCAACAGCTCCGCCATGTAGCTGTCAAATATCTCGCCTATCTGCCCTTCCATTTCCAGAAGAGCTTTAGCAAAAAATTTTTTGCCTTCAATATACTTCCGTTTCAGCATCATTCCGCCCTTAGCGGTCGGATCATAGACAAACTTATCACCCGTATCGCCGCTTTTCCAGTAGCCTGGAACAAACCTGTGAGTAACATCTTCCCCCATGTTCCAATGTCCGTTTTCGACAAGGTAAGCGTACCTGACCTTGCTACCTACAGTAATCGAGTTCTTATCGACTTCCCATATACTGTTGGTATCACCAAACGTAAAGCTTGCGATCATGTTTGATGTTACTACAGACTTGCACTCTATGATGTTATCCGTAACTTTGTTCAAAAAGATTATTCCCCATTCATTCAGCACGTTGTTTATAACCTGCTCGACAAGGGGACGCAGCTCTTCAAATTTGTGCAGATAATCTTCTATCTGCGAGTAATCAAAGCTTACATACTTCTTGTTCATATCTTTTTCTGTTCCTCTCTGCGAGTCAACATAACAAAAATATGATGATTACGGATATTTCTCGGCACTTCGGCGGTGTATTCGTATCCGGTTTCCGTATCAACAATTTTGTCATTGATACGGACATCTGTAGATGCAGGAAGCACCAGCTTTACAGAAGCGGATACGGCGTTATACGCAGGGGCAGTTTGAAGGCTCAAGCCTGTATTGGCGGTACAAAAATGGCATTTAACATCTGCGCAGTCAGGCTCATCGGAGTAGTTAAACTCTTTTGTAGCAGGCAATCCATAGCCTACCTGCTTTTCTACAGCCTGCAAGTGATAGATGTTGCATTTGTGATTTAGCAAAGCGTCTAAACTCATTGTACCGCCTCCTTTTACAGCTTTCTTAAATTCATAACGACCTTTCCGCTCTGTACTGATATCACATACTCATCAAGCAAAGGAGCCAGATTTAAGTCAGATATGCTTACAAGCGTGTCATTGGCCGTGTACGAATAATCGTCGAATGTTTCCGACTTCATTTCTTTGCTTGTTGCCATTGCGTTATAAGCGTAAGCTTCCGCAAGCAGTAAGCAAGCCGTTTTCACATTTTCGGGTATCTCACCGTCAGCAAAATTGTTATGCGTGTAGTTCGTGATTGCCGCCATAGCTCGCTTTATATCTATGGCAAGCTGATTATCGCTCCTACTTTTTACTGACGGATAGTTTGTGTAGCTCCTCAGCTCATCAGCTGTTATCCACGTCACACTCACCGTAATCAGCCTCGCATTCTGCGTTGTCAGCTTCAATGTCGGTTATCGCTTTTACAATATCCGCCTTTTTCTTTAACGATGTTATATCAATGCCATGCTCGGCGGCAATAGACTTTAACTCGTCAAGCGGCAGGTCCTTATATTCAATAGGCTTTTCTGCGGTTTCGACAAGTTGAAAATAGCCGTCTGCAATAAGCTTGTCGGCAATATCCTTGTTTTCAACCGATACAAAAGGGCTGTTCCTTGTTGCAGAAACAGCCCCACTGTATGAAAGCCCCTTGATAAGTCTTAACTTATACATAGCACCCTCCTGTATTATGCAATACCTGTGATGATAGCTGTTGCATCAGCTTCCTCGATAATTGCGTCAAAGTCAAGATGCACCGCATAGAAAATCTTATCCTGCATAATAGATTCCTTGTCAGTATCTGTCTTGCGGATCTGAACACCGTATGTATTAACTACGATAAGGTTGTTGGGGTCGGTAAGCAGAATGCAGTCATCGGCGATTGACGGACAAGAAATTACGGGTATCTTTGCAGGCTCGTTGTACATTGACTGAGGTATCATGCCACCGGCTGTAATAGCCTTGTTGAGCAGGTAAAGTTCCCACTCCTGCGCTCTGTGGGGTGACATAACCCAACGGAGCTTGCCGTTATTGTACTTGTTCGGCATGGACTTCAGCGCATCATAGAACATATCAAGTGACATTGCACCGCTGTTTTTGCTTGAAACGTCAACGATATGTCCGTTAGCCTTAATCTGCTTGATCCAGCCGTCATTGATAGATAAGAAGTCGTAATCGGGAGTAGCCGCCATAATCGGATTTGTTTCTCCGTCCTTCTTACCTGTGTCGTACTGTGCAGGCGTTGCCTCGTCGCCGTTGAGATAGAGGTCTTCGAGGTCTACACCGAGCTGTGTAGTCATGAGATTTGTAACTGTTGCTTCAAAGCTCTGTCCCTCGATGTTTTCTCTGAGCGTTTCGCCCGTAATCTCCCAGGGTAATCTTATGGCCGTTGTCTTGTACTCAACCTGTGACGGTGTTACAGTTGCTCTGTAGCCATCGTCGGTGTTTTCGACTTTCTTTCTCACGATACGCTTTGCAATGCCGATCTTGTCAATGTAGCCCGTTCTTGCTCTGCGCATTTCGTGACGTACTGCACTTGCAAGCGGTGTAGCGTCAAATGTCTGCTTGATAAACTGCTTAGCCTGTTCAGGATTAAGCAGACCGCTTGAAATGGAGTTGGTGGTAATTGTACCTTTGATGATCTCTTCGTTCTGGAACATGGTTCTTTTTCCTCCTTAGATGATACCTGCAAGATAGTGCTTCTTCTGAGCACCGTCCTTAGACTTGTTTACGTCAGCCTCATCGCTCTGCTGTGTTGTGCCTCTCTGTGCGGCAAGAGCTTCCTTGAGCATTGCAGGAACTGCCTCCTTGACTGCCTGAGTAATCATTGCGCCGATTTCTTCTTTTGTGAGAGGTTCTTCCTTTTTCTCGGCATCCTTTGTGTTGTCAGCCTCTGCGCTATTTTCCTCGGAACTTGCCTGCGATGCGCCGTTGTCTGCCGCCTGAGCTTCTTCCTTGATGCTCTTAGCAACTTCCGCCGCAATAGAGCCGGCAGACTTTTCTATCGTTTCAGAAACGATAGCCTTCATTTCGTCCTTTGTCACTTCTGTTTCCTCCTGTTTTTCGCTGTCAAGTAATGACAGCAGTGTTTTTATGATACCTCTGCGCTTCTTCGGAGTGGCATCACTAAATGATTTTTCGAGATTGTCAATGTCAACGTCTTCGGTAGCATACTCGCCGACACCGCCCATTGAAAAGCCGGTAATCTCGCCCTTTTCGATGCGGCTCCAGATTTTATCGTCTGAAATCTCTACCGTCATCAGCCAAGTACCTTTTTTGACCGCTTTGTCACCGAGCGAAAAATCCGCTTTTGCTACCCAGCTTTCTACGACCGAAGCCGAAGAAAGCGGCGAGAAGCTATGCTGAACATCGACCATATTGCCGTTCTTTGCATACCACCTTGCCGCCTTGACTATCTCGTCCTCTGTCATAAAGTTGCCCTGCGAGTCTTTTACCATAGGCTCATAGACAATTCCTGTGACATAGTGATTATCTGCGTCCGCCTTTACTATCTGCCCGCAGGTCGTGAAGCTTGCTTCGCCGTCCTTGTTTTTGGTAACAAGGAAGCTCTGAAGATTTGC
>OLNO01001310.1_pt1 | contig 20899 bp, 15 predicted proteins | sample 1672861 | NCBI WGS metagenome assembly OLNO01 (sample SAMEA3136731, study PRJEB25190) | human gut metagenome | reverse complement strand
CGCTGAATTTCAGTTACAGAATTCGGAATATGGATAGATCGCAAAGCGATGCATCCTATAAAGGTGTAGTCCCCGATTTCAGTTACAGAATTCGGGATATGGAAGTCCTGTAAAGAAGTGCATGCACTAAAGGCACTATCCTCAATGATGGTTATGGAATCCGGAATATCAATGGTCTGTAAAAGAGAACTCGCTAAATGCTTTATAGCCGATAACCGGGTACCCTTCTCAATTCGGTACTCAGACAGACTCGATATTTGCGGGTCTTTCAGCAAGGTCAAACGGTCGGCACTGTATTCGGCACCATAGGCATCAATCCTTGTAGCGGATTCTTTCATCATAGTCATGATATACAAGTTTCCCTCAAAACAAAAGAGATGATGTGTCAAATCGAGACTCAACAAAGCGCCTGTTACTGAAAATCATTCTTTCTCGAAATGAATCCTCCTATTTCCCAATTTTTCTTTGCCGGATACGGTTCGTATGGTGATCATAATACCAACAGACGTCGAACTGAGCAAGTACCTCGTTGTTCCCGCTCCAACCAATCTCCAATGAATGGAACCGCGTGTTACGTTCCCGTACCCCGTTAATGGCAGTTATAGTTTCCAAGGAAAGATCCCTGACTTCAAAATCGGAGATCACAAGTACATCTGCTAAAGAATACTCATCGCATTGTAGCATTCGCAATGCTTCTTTCAGGGCTGGCTCTAGATCTGTCCCTCCATGAAATGAATAAGACAGGAAATTGACGATCTGGTCCTGCTGTTGCTCCCAGTCGGCCAGGTTTAACACTTCGATATCAATTGAATAGGAAATAAGATAACAAGCCCGTTTTTCGGCTCGGGATCGTAGTATTAATCCGTAGCAGATGGCTTTGGCCACTTTTTCGGGGAATCCCGACATTGAACCACTTGTGTCGAGGCAAACGATATAGGGACCCGGCCCCAAAGGTGTAGTTTTCGATTGTTCAACCTGTGCCTTGACTGGTGTTTGCGATCGGAAATCGAAAGTTTGCAGACGCCGTTCTACATATTTTTTATAAAAAGTCTGCTCAAGAGAGGAATCTCCGAGTAGAGCGATCTCAGTCGGCAGTAGCGCATCAAGACGGTTGCTTTCTCCGATACCGTCAATATCGGGACGTGAGGCATGGGAAAATTTCATCGCCCGGGAGGATGACAGTTCCTCGAGTTGGGTCTGGCGTTCTTGCTGCCTACCACTGCCACGTCCCAGTGCATCGAGCAGTATTTGAATGGTGGGATTCCTTTTGCAAACAGCCGACAACATTTGCAGCAGATTGAACGTTTTTCGTTGCCACATTCCCGGTTGTATACCCCAGAAAAGTCCCAATTCCATAGACGAATAGTTGCATCCATAAAATAATTTGATACGTTCTGCGATATGTCTTTCAATTTGTTTTCGCGCACGGCCCAGTATCTCTAATTCATAGGCAATCTCCTTGTGCAACAAAGCACTCTCCCAATCGGAAAGAAACTCCATACGCAGATAGGTGTACTCTTCCATGCCGACAACAGGAAATTCATCAATATAAAACGGCAAGTTTAGTTCCTTCATGACATAGCGTTTTTGGAGATAAGGATACAATAACTCCCAATGTGCGGCAAAAGTTTCGTTGTCGAAAGTTGTGCAGCGAGTCAGCAACTCCTGTTCAGAACGATAGGGATTGTGCAGCTCGATGTATTGACGCGTACGGTCAATAAAAGTCGCAATATCTTCAACCACCAAAGACGCCATGCCGTCTATGGTCCTGCTTCCGTAAAGAATATGGGCATTTTGAGCAATGTCATCGAGTATCTGTCGGTAGTTTCCCTGAAGTTGAGCTTCTTCTTTCACGATAATCTTGTCCTGTGAATCTTCGGATACAACAGAGCCCTCGCTGGGCGAATTACCGGCAGATATCTGCTGTTGCAGTTTCAACATCAGATAGGTTTTGTATTGCTCCTTGTCATTCATCTTGGGAAAGATAATAAAGCTGTGGTTTCAATTTTCGGATACGCAATATCAGTCGAGCAAGCTCGGATTTCAGATGCTGGAACTGTGAATCACTGATAAATGGCGATCGGGTTTTATTTTCCAGGTTGTCACGGGAATATGCCTCTATCCGTGCCACTAATGCATCGAGCCGTTTGTCCAACTCCTGCAGCCATTCGAAAGCCTCTGGATAGAATTTTTTCAACGGATTCTCGTCTGAAATTTCCAGCGGATAAAAAACATCGTTGATTTTGATTCCGTTCATTCCTTTAGTCAGATTAACATACATTTCTCGGGGATGAATGGAGCCTCGTTGAGCCGAAAGCACCTGTACATTTTCAGCGTGTTCCATAAGAACAGCCTGTCGTGTCTGATGCGAAGAGATGGATTCGTATTCTGAAATGTCAATCAATGTTTCTCCGTTTGAATAGCCCACAAGGTTATAATATTTCCCGTTGACAACGCGATAATTTGGCACGAGGCGTCTGTTCGCACCGGGTTTCTTCATGACGATGAGCCGAATCTCTTCCCGTTTCGAAAGGATGAGTTGGTATTCTTCCTCAAAATCGGAAACAATGCTGTCGATGATCATCTGCTCAATTTTCGGAATGGCAGTATCCAGCTGATCCGAATCGTCCCATAACGTTGCAGTCATCAGCAAACAATCAATCCGTTCAACTTGATTGCGTCCATTGAGAAAGGCTGCCGTCCGCAGTAGCCGGATAATTTTTTTCCATCGACGGTCAGAGACATAAATAGGTTGCAATACCTCATCATTTTCATTGCCAATGGGTTGCTTTAACCATCCTCGTATTTTGGAGATCAATCCCAATATACAAGATGGTACCGTAATCCGATCAATCTGTATTTGCCATTCGGCATATTCCTCTACTGTAATTTGCAGGTTTTCTGTGAGGTTTACTTTCATATTGTCAATCCCCAGAATCATTTCATAAAAGGCTTTTTCTGACATCAATGGCGGCACCACAATCCGAATAAGAAATCGATCCCACAAGGCTTCCAAACCTTCGTCTTGGGCCGGGAGTTCGTTTGAGGCTGCGATAATCCCTTTTAGCGGCAGGTGGAGTTCGTGATCGCCGTTCCGGAAAAGTTTTTCGTTCAATACGGTTAATAAGGCATTCTGGATCGATGGCCCGGCCTTCCAAATTTCATCAAGGAAGACCACATCAGCTGTCGGAAGGTAACCCTCGACCAACCGTTCATAAGTATCTTCATCTTTGAGTTTTGAGATCGAAACCGGCCCGAAGATTTCATCAGGCGTACTGAAACGGCTCATCAGATATTCGAAAGACCGTGCATTTCGAAAAGCCAGCTTCAGCCGTCTGGCGATGAGACTTTTGCCTACTCCGGGTAGCCCCAACAGGAAGATGCTTTCCCCCGCAATGGCCGAAAGAAAAGCCATGGCCAACGCATAGTCCCGTTCGTAAATACCGGCAGCCAATTGCGTCAATAATTGCCTGATTCGTTCCTGACGTGAACGAAAAAGAGTATCTTGTTCCATGAAGATTTGCTTTTGTCTCCAAAGATCAGATGAGTAAGAGCCAAATCGCGACGCAACAAGTGAGGATATTTATTGGATAGTTTTTTCGGAAAAACTTCAGCTTATGCCATGATTTGGCATTTAGCTGAACTATCTTTGTCAACGATTCCATTGAAAGAGTAATTTAATCGATATAATCATGCAACAGAAACAAAACACCCGAAGTTCGTCGAAAAGCAATGCCGCCATGCTGTTCAACCGTTATGTCTGGCTGGTCGATACGATCTACCGCGCCGGGCGGATCTCGTTCGAAGAGATCAACGAGCGTTGGCAGCGCTCCTCGCTCAACGACACGGGCGAGGAACTGCCCCTGAAAACCTTCCACAACCACAAGAACGCTATCCAGCAGATGTTCGACATCAACATCGAATGCGACCGGCGTGGCGGATACCTCTACTACATCGAACATACCGAGGATATGGAGCGGGGCGGCGTGCGGACATGGCTGCTGAACACCTTTGCCGTGAACCACCTTATCAACGAGAGCCACCACCTCAAACGGCGCATCCTCTTCGAGGAGATTCCCTCGGGGCAGCGGTTCCTGACACAGATCATCGAGGCGATGCGCGACAACCGGACCCTGGAAATGACCTACCAGAATTTCTGGAACGATACACCCCATACGTTCGAGGTGGCGCCCTACTGCATCAAGGTGTTCCGGCAGCGATGGTATGTCGTGGCGTGCAGCACGAGCGACGACCGGCTGCGTGTCTACGCGCTGGACCGCATCCGGGAGCTCCGCACACTGGAGCATCTGTTTGTCCTGTCCGACGATTTCGACCCGCAGGCCTATTTTGCCGACTCGTTCGGGGTGGTGGTTGATGGGAAGTGCAAACCGGAACGGATTCGGGTCCGGGTATCCGGCATTCAGCGGAAATACATCCGCACGCTACCCCTGCACGCCTCGCAACAGGAGACCGAGATTGCGGGAGATTCTTCCGTCTTTGAATTTTACCTGCGGCCGACGCTCGATTTTCAGCAGGAGCTGCTCTCCCAGGCGGCCAATACCGAAGGGCATATTGAGGTACTGCAACCGCAATGGCTGCGCGAAGAGATGGAACAGGTCGGAATCAATCTGATGGAAGCACACAACGGCATATTGTAAGATGGTTCTGAATCCGTCCCATATTACCCATCTCCGGGGTGTCCGTAACGGCTTTGCCGTCTTCGGTGTCGGACCGGAACAGGACCGCAGATACGGATTGATCGACCGCAACGGGGAAATTGTTGTCGAAGCGCGATTCCGATATGCCGGCTACCATGGGTCCGACCGGCAGGGAACCGACCTGCGGTATGTCAAGTTCCATCCGACAGATTCGGACAGCAGCTATCGCCTGTTCGACACACAAACCGGGGCGTGGATACGCATCGGCAGCAACCGCCGTCCCGAGCCGATTATCGGACATGACGGACTTTTTCTCACGTTCCGGCAAGGCCTCGCCGGAATCGCGGATAACAACGGACAACAAATCATCCCCGAAATATATGCCGCAATATTCCGTATCGGAGAGCGCTTTCTGGTTCAGGATCCCCGAACCGGGAAATTCGGAATCCGGACGTCAGAAGGCGAGACGGCGGTTCCGTGCATCCTTGCATTCGATCGGATAGCCTGCGATGCCGGGAAGGTCCTTGCCCGGCAGGCCGGTGAATGGTTTTATGTGGACGATTGTGGGGAACGAACGGCCAATCGGCCGGCAATTGCACTGCCGGGGAATGTATTGGGTGTCAATTTGTACGGCGACCGTATCTGCTACTATATTCCATGCCGGGGAAAGTTGCGTGGACTGGATGATCGGGCGTGCGGCATGCTCGATGCCTTCGGAACGGAGCTGCTGCCGCCGGTTTGGTTCGTAATTTCCAGATTGAATGGAACGCATTTCAGCGTGGGTGATGCAGAGACGTTTTTTTGCGGATTGGCCGATTCCGACGGCCACACGATGATACCGGCAGACGCTGGCGTCTATACCTGGATTCCGATAAAAGAAAATGAGAATCTATTGGTATTTGGGGCCGACAGAAATGGTTCGAATCTGAACTATGGAATGGTAAGAATTGGCCCGGACAAGGAGGTGCAAGAGGTCCTTTCCGCCCGATTTGTGTACCCGCACTGGCTTCCCGATTTCGAAGCGCAAGGTCATGGATGCATTGTCCTTGCACAAAACAGCCCCATGGAGAAGGTTCTGCGTTGCGGTGTATTCTCCCTGAACGGAGAACAACTCGTGCCGTTCGAATACGACGGCATTCTTTTGGGCGACGATCCCGAACGCATTGCCGTCCGCAAAGGCGGCGAATGGTTCTTCATCAACCTGAAAAACGAACGTACCCTGTTTTAAATTTTATGAGAAATGATTGCGAAGCCTTTGCGCAGCAGCAAAAAAGTCGTATATTTGCTTTAAGACATAACATACGACGACATATTAACAGTTTCGACGGCTTGTTCTTTATCTCCTGAACCGACCAAGTAAAAGGATAATACCACAGAGCCGAAGCGTCGAACCTCGCATGCTGCGCGGGCTTCGCTTTTTGTGGTATGGGTGCCTTGGTCGGACCCGGGAGATAAAAAGTCGGGGGCCGCGCCTTTTTTATATCAACATAAACCAAAACTTTTCTGACAAATGAAGAGAATTCTATTTGTTCTATTTGTAATGCTTGCATGTTCCTCGTGCAGTAACGATGGAAGAAAGGTAAAGAAATTTCTGTCTCGGATGAATGCCCGCGAATTCAATGCGGCATCGCTCTACATTTATCCGGGAGACTATGCCAAGCTGTCCTTGTACACCGACGTACTGCGGAAAAATCCCAATACGTTTCTGAAACTGGCCAACAAACGTAATATCAAAATCAACGGGACCAAAGGTGTAGCCGTGGAATTTCAATGTCTGAATACAACTCCCTATTACCGTAACTATATGGAATCGCTCGGGTTGTTGACCTCGTCCGGAATGATACGGGATACCTTTCTTGTTCGGCAAACGACCAAAGGGAAAAAACTGTCGTTCGATTGGGCTCGTATCAAAGGAGAAAATCTCGAACTGGCCAGTATTCGCGACACGACCATTCATTCCATGAATATTAGATCCGGCATGGGAATACAATATCCGGTTGTCGGACAACTTGAAAGCGGACGATCCGTTATCATCGACAATTATTCCGAAAATCCCGAATGGGTAAAGTGCTTTACAATAGACGACCACTGCAATCCGATTGAAGGTTACATATACCGGAACTCGCTGTCTATTGAGCAGGAGTTCTTCCCGTTGGGCCTTTTTGAGTCATTCGGGCTGCTGGTGGCGGTCGTTATATTGGTCGTATTGGGATTCGTGGTTGTCTATGGTCACGCGCTTATCCAGGCTCTGTTCTCCATTCCATGGCTGGGTTGGTTGTTAGCCGTCGGGTTGATTTTAGGACTGCTATATACGATATACCAACTTCTTGAAAAGATATTATTTGAGCTGTTCATTATCAATTTACCTTATTAGACATGGCTTTGTTCAAAGGATTGAGTTTCTCGCTGAAACGAGCAATAGGGATTAGCGGAATCAAGCAAAAAATTGTGGCAAAGACGGGAATCCCTACAACTCGTAGTGGGCTGGAACGGAAAATAGGCCGGACGATACTCAAGAAAATCGACTCTGCGGGAAAACGTCAATGACCACTTTTCTATGAATTGAATCAAACGAAAATGAATGTAGCTATGAGCAACGTTAACCCAATAATTGCTGAACAAGGATGAAACCTTCTGTAAGGCGCGAAAAAAGAAGATTGAAGCCGATTTATGCGGAGAACTCTTTAATGTTTTTATATAGGTAAACAAAACAGTCGTGTATAGCCTTTTTTTTGTCATGGAATCTTCTCGCTCGACGGCCGCTGTTCGTATCGATCGAATACGAAGATATCCGGTCGGGACGCGCTTTTTCACATCACATGAACCTCGATTTAGCTTACATACATGCGCCGAAGAATCGCGTTACTGGCATAATCTGACAGAAAGGCTTTCGGCCCTGGAAGAAAAGAGAAACGAACGGGGCCTGTGATAAACGTAACGACATCAATAAAAGAATTTCATACAAAAAAGATTGAAATAATATCATAGCTATGAAAAATTTTTATTGCCACCCCAAAACCGTGATCATATGGAGAAGATGATTTCCGACGACTCCGTATTTCGATATATTTATGCACACTGGGATCTCTGTATTCCGTTGACTAACAGCATTATTCTACAATGAATCTCATTTTGTGAGAACCGACAGAATGGTCGGGTTACAAGAAGAGGATGCAGATCAGGCTGTCGAAATATTGCTGAATCATTGTTATTTTCAATGAGGACATTTAATTCTATTACTCAAAATTCGGATTATAAAACTACGGACATGAATACATTGGAACTGAAATCCATAGCCGAATTGCAGAATCTGGCGTTCTACATTCCCGACTACCAGCGTGGGTATCGTTGGACACGACGGCAAGTAGAAGATTTACTGAATGACATTCTTGAATTCAGCCAAAAAGATAATGCCGGTATCTACTGCCTGCAGCCTTTGGTGGTTGTCAAAAGATCGTCAAATGAGCAACTGTTGGACAAGGTACACGCCGCCAGAGACCTGGATGAAGTAAAACGGATTGTGAACGGGCAGTGGGAAGTGGTAGACGGACAGCAACGGCTGACAACCATACGCCTGATTTTGGAAGAATTGGGCCTGCCCCGCTTTTATGATATTGAATATGAGACACGAGGGAATAGTGCTGATTTTCTAAATGCAGTCACAACGGCAGAAGCAGAAGAAAAAGCAAAAACCAATATTGACTTTTATCATATTTACGAGGCTGTTAGAGTGATCGGTGAATGGTTGAAAAAGTTGAAAAAAGAGACCGTCGAACACTTCCTAAATGTTTTGCACAAACAGGTAAAATTTATCTGGTATGAAACCGAGGAAAATCCCAAAGAGGTATTCGCCCGATTGAACATCGGTAAAATCTCGTTGACCAACGCCGAGCTGATCAAGGCCCTGTTGTTGAACAAATCCAATTTTGGCAGCAGCGACGATGATAAAATCAGACTTTGGCAACAGGAAACAGCCATGGAGTGGGACGTCATCGAATATGCGCTCCAATCCAATGAGTTCTGGCTCTTTCTCAATGCTCCCGGCAATGAACGCCCCACGCGCATCGATTATATTTTCGATATGATCTGCCATAGCGACATGTTGGGATGTAAGGATGAGAAAGAGACAGACGCAACCGATGATTTCAAGACCTTCCGATACTTCTACCACTACCTTGTCGTACAGAAACAGAATGGAGTCTCGTTGGCACAGGCCGTTCGTACTATTTGGGAAAAAGTACGGGAAATATTCCATACCTTGCAGGAGTGGTTCGACGACATGGAACTGTACCATTATATCGGTTATCTGATCTATATGGGCAGGAGGGTTGATGCGATTTACAAACAATGGACCGACCCTGATAATAAGTCCGGTAAGTCCGGATTCATAGAAAAATACCTGAAAGAAGAAATCAAGCGAACTATTCCATACAAGGATATCAAGGAGATCGAAAATACGGTTTACGAAGTTGATTGGGAAGGCCCGCTCCAAATTAAGGGTGGAAGCAAGACAAACTGTCGCCCCATCCTGTTGTTGCACAACCTGCAGACGGTCATCAATCAGAACAGGATATTGAGCGCCAATGCAAAGTACAAAAACGGGGTATTCTACAAGTTCCCGTTCCATCTGTACAAATCGGAAGGATGGGATGTGGAACACATCGACTCGAATACCGAAAATGGCTTGAACGATATCCAGTCGCAGCGCGAATGGTTGCTCAACGCCTATTTCGGTCTTCAGGACAAGGCCTATCAAACTCTCCGAGACCAGATTCAGGAATTTTTCAGGCCCAGAAAAGTCGATGAACAAAGTGAGGATTCAGCCAAACAGACGGAACGCGACGAGCAGTTTGCTGAACTGAGGCGCCAAATTGAAGGCATCAGCGATAATAACCGATTGAGCCAGAATGAAAAGAACAAGATATGGAATTTCACCCTGCTGGATTCTTCGACCAACCGGAGTTACGGCAACGCTATTTTCCCGGCCAAACGCAGGGTCATCATCGGCAAGGACCAGGGAAAGAAGTTCAATCCACTGACAATCGACGAGAATGGACAAATTAAGGAGAGTTCTCCAACCGAAAATGGTTCCTCCTCGTTCATTCCGCCATGCACCAAGTATGTATTCCTGAAATATTACAACACGGCCTCTTTCGACCCCAATGCGTGGACCAAAGACGATGCCGAGGCCTATAAAAACAACATCATAGAGGTTCTTAAAGATTTTCTGTCATGAGCGAGTATAGTCACAAGGTTTCATTCTGGAAACTTCTGAACGATAAAAAGATAGTCATACCCATCATCCAGCGCGATTATGCTCAGGGACGGGAAGGCAAGGAATTTCTGCGCGAGCGTTTTCTCGGGCAGTTGTTCGACGCCCTGAAGGACAATGCCAAGCCCCTGGTACTTGATTTTGTGTACGGCAGCGTGGAGGACGATACGCTCTATCCGCTGGACGGCCAGCAACGTCTTACTACCCTATGGCTGCTTCACTGGTATCTGGCGTTGTGTGCCGGGACTTTGTCTGAAGACAGGGAGGTGCTGGAGAGATTTTCCTACGAAACACGAATCTCTTCCAGAACATTCTGCCAGAAACTTTGCGGCATCACCCAGTCCTATCAGCCGCAGACGCACAGTATAGCCACCTTTGTGCGCAACCAAACCTGGTTCTATTCAGACTACGAACAGGATCCTACCATCCAGTCGATGCTGTGCATGCTGAATGGAACGGATATTTCGGACAACAACAAGATGGATATTACCGACGGCATTGAAGAATACGGTATCAAAACAGGCCTTACAAAAGAAAAGGCTCAAGAACTGCTGGAGCGATTAAAGGGTGAGGATGCCCCCATCTGTTTCTACCTGTTGAACATGGAAGACAAGAACATGCCGCTTACCGACGATCTCTACATCAAGATGAACGCCAGAGGCAAGGTGCTGACAGACTTCGAAAATTTCAAGGTAGACCTTCTGAAATACAAATTATCAAGCGGGGAATACCTCATTCCGGAGAATGATATGAGCGATGGGAGTTTCAGTCTGCTGCTGGATACCCGATGGACAGACCTGTTTTGGCACTATCGTTCGACAGAATGCCACATTGACGAGATATACATGAGTTTTCTCAACCGCTTCTTCCTTAACTGGCATATCGCCCATACAAATAAGAAAGCGGACGAGGTAATATCCAGCGACCTCTACAAAGTACTGTCGGCGGCCGAAATCGGGAAAGGCTCCCACTACCGCTACCAAAGTATCTCCATCTACGAGCCGGCACTTAAAGCCGAGTGTATAAAAGCGCTCAGCAAGTGTCTCAATCACATGTGCGACCTTTATCAGAATGCAGAAGGAGGAGATAACAAACAGAAACTACAGGCAATAGATGCACTTTTCATGCCCTATTGGGAGGAATTTGCCGAGAATGGGGAGAGCGACAAGGCAAACAAAATCTTCAGCTTCATTCCCAGATATGCGGCAGACGACAATACGAATACTCTTATTCCAATCACCTTGCGGCAACAAGTCGTTTTTCATGCCATTTGCGTTTATCTTACCAACTGCGAGAAGGTCGAAACGGAGAATTTGAAGGATTGGATGCATTTTGTCTGGAATATGGTAGAAAACAGCTACCTGGACAGTGAACAGAGTGTCGGTGCCATTCGGTTCTTCGACACGGAACTCAACAAACTACCGAAGATAGAGAATAACGAAGCTCCTAATCAAGCCTCCGATAACATCATCGATTATCTGGCCGGGATAGACGAGGAGCAGATAAAAAACGTATTTGGCCGCAGGCAACTGCTCGAAGAAATCGCAAAAGCCAAACAAATCAAACAAAATCCCGACTGGAAACATAATATTCATAAAGCCGAAAAGGCTGCCTTCTTCAAAGGGGCCATTGCTTTTCTGTTCAACAACGAAAAAGGCGAAACGGATTGGAGCAATTTCGACACGAAATGGGAAACTGCCCAAGAACTGTTCGACAAGGACAGAGTCAAGGCCGACAAGACCGTGGAGGCCATGCAGACTCTATACAGTTATTGCGATGATTGGGGCTCGCAATTCTGGTGGAATGCCAAAATATTCAACGGCAAAGCCAGCACCTGGAAGGAGCAGATTCTGACAAAGGTAGCCGGAGACAACAAATATGTGTATGCAAAGCCGGTTCATTATCTGTCGATGAGAGTCGGACCATCAAAAGAGAGGAAAGAAGACAGGCGGTTGCGGCTTTTGTCCAGCAAGTCATTGATCGAACATCTTGTAGCAGAAAACGCACAAGGTCTGGATATGTATATTCGAAGTCCACATGATGCTTTATACTACTGTGGAAGGAAATACGGAGTCATGTTGAGTTATCAAGAACGCGACAAATGTCTGAATGAGTTGTTGAAAAACAATAAAATAAAACTTTTGGCAGGCCAGAACGAGCCGATAATTATACCAAAGGACGAATATGGAGACGAAGATGTCGTATTATTCTGGGGCAACCTGGATATTAACTTTGTCTATTGCCCGGAGAACGGAAAACCTTTGCATCTGCAATGGTATCGGGAACGCAACGAGACAGTATATGACATTTATCTGATGAATGAGGATTGGAAATACAAAATACGCCCTACTCCTCTTGAGGATGAAAAAGGCGATCGAAAGCAATATTACTGTTTCAACTTCAACATTGACAAATCTGGTAAATCATTGGCAGACCAATTTGGCGAACAAGTAGAAAGGGAATTTGCGGAATTCATAAAGAATCCGGCTGAATAGGCCGGATTCTCTATGATTGCAATATGTCTACAAGGCAGGAGCATGTCGTCCTTTATGAGGCCCGTTGGGATGCCGTACGCAGTAACCGACTGTCAGGGATGAAATACTGCTGGATGATATTCCGCAATATTTGCAGGTATATCTGCTCTTTTCTGCTCCTTCATAGAGCTTATGTCTGCCCTTATGAGGGCCATTCGGATGTCGCGCACAACTGCCGGCGGTCAAGAAAGATACTGAAGAGGACTTTAATCCACAGTATTCACAATAGTAGTTTGCCATGAGTGTAAGAGTTAAATTGACAAAAGAAACAGATATGATGCTTTGCTGATTTACAGGATTATTTTCGCTATCTCGGCACAGGCCAGGGCGTCGGCCAGAGCGTGATGGTGATTTTTCAGGTCAAACCCGACACATTCGGCAACTGTATCCAGTCGGTGGTCCGGCAGTTCCGGGAATGATTTACGGGATTGCCGGCATGTACAGAAGAATTCATAATCGGGATAAGGCATTCCGTAATATGCAAAAACACTCCGCAGACAACTCTCATCGAACGGACTGTTATGAGCCACCAAGGGTAAGCCTGTGAGTGCAGGCGCTATTTTCTGCCATACCACAGGAAAGGGATCGGCCTGGGCCGTATCGCAATAAGTCAAACCGTGAATTTCCGTGGCCCAATCGTAATAATAATTCGGGACCGGGCGTATCAACTCATAAAAGGTTTCCGCTGTCTTTTTGTTTTTTACTATCACAATCCCAACACTGCACACGCTTTCTCGATGACTGTTGGCCGTTTCGAAATCTATTGCCGCAAAATCATTCATGTTATTCCATTATGACGGTTCTATCTCAAAAAACATATTTACTGTGATCCGATCGGTCGCATCATCCGATTCGAATCCCCATATCAAATCTCCCTGGCAACACTCCTTTATGGCACTCAATATTTGTTGAACCTCTGCCAACGTAAATTCCGGCGAAGCGATTATATGTGCTGCAACACATCCCCAAGACTTGCTTGCAGGTCCGGCACAACATGTCCGGATCTCAGAGCAGAAAGCAGCTGCCGTATCGGCAGACATACGGCACTTGGAAAACAGTTTTGTGGCGCTTTTGTCCATCATCGTGAAAATATCCTCCAAATCCAGAGATATAACGGTCTGCTTCATCTTGTTTTTCTTGCAAATCTACTGGCCGGATGTGCCAAACGGCAGCCCTATAAATAAGAGAATAAATTTTTAATCATTCGGTTTTGCCCTTCGATATGTGTCATAATTCGACATAAGCATATCTTACCTTTGTCATAATTAATGAATCCAAAGGAATAAATGAGAACAGCAATACAAAAATGTCATACTGAAAAAACAGCAAGATCGTATCCAACACTGTAAGTATTGTTCAACCATTATGTCTGGCTGGGTGGTGTGAGCTACCATGCCGAAGATATCTTGTTCGAAGAGATCATCGACCACAGGAAGCAGTCGTCAATCAACGATCCGGCCGAAAAGTTACCACTGAAAACCTGAGACAAGAACGCCAAACAGAAATTACATCATAACCGTCAAAACATGTAACTACCGTGACTATTGACTCCAAACACATTACCGACCTTTATGGAATCCATAACGGCTATGCTCTATTCGCTACTAGGAAAGGGAGAAATAAACGTTACGGTATCATTGATCGCGATGGGAAAATTGTTGCTGAGCCGGAGTTTTGGGAATCTACATTGTGGTTCAGCAATAAGCGATATATTCAATGCTGCATAACTGCATCGTATAATCCTCGATACAGGCTGTTCGATACCGAAAGAGGAACATGGGTTGCCATCGACCCGAATCGAAGGCCTTGGCCCATACCGGGATATGACGGGCTTTTCTACACCCATACCCAACAAAATCGCTACGGGATTCAAGATCGGGCAGGTCGGCAGATTATTCCTGAGAAATACGGAGGTATTGGTCGCACAGGTGATAATTTCATTGTAGCGAATCTGCAAACCGGGCATCTTGGGATCTTTACTCCAGACGGGGAACAGATTGTCCATTTCTCCTTAAAATATGGAAAGATAGTCGCCGGAGATATTGGATGCCTAACCCTCGTAGAAGAGAAGGGTAAATGGTTTTATATTGACAATCATGGTGAAAGAATTGCTTCGAAAGGAATACCCGAATTACCGGCAGAGGCAACATGGGTATATCCTACAAAACAATATACCATATACGGCGTCGAGGGCTGGAATACAAGAAAATATGGGATGCTCGATGAAAATGGGTATGAGGTTATTCCTCCAATTTATGATAATATATTCACATTCAATGGGAAATATGTCAAGACTTGTATGTGCGACTCGTTGAAAGACGGGTTAAAAGAGGGCTTGAAAGATTTATCTGGGAATACGGTTTTCCCGACAGAAGGCCATAGGACATTGAACCCTATTTCGGGAGATGACGATCTGATCATTGTTGGCGTGCCGAATCATACAAATCCGACATACAGTGATTGTGGGGTTGTCCATGTCGGCCCCGACAGAATCCTCATCGAAGTCATTCCGCTACGGTACACAATTCCACACTTCTATGGACAAGGTCCCGGCTGGATCATTGCGGCTGAACGGGAGTTTGTTCATGGCCGGACAAAGCACATTTCCCGTTATGGAATCTTCTTACTCGATGGACGATTGACCGTGCCGTTCGAATACGACGCCATTCGTTCAGGCAACGATCCCGAACGGATTGCTGCCTGCAAAGACGGCAAATGGTTCTTCATCAACTTAAAAAACGAACGGACTTTATTCTGAGTTTCCATAAAAACAAACAAATATGATCTACCTTACATCTTTTACATTGCCGACACAAGTATCGGAAGAAGATTATCTGAATAAATTTTATTGTATCGCGCCCCCTCCCGGCATGAATTATTATAGCACGCTTTATCCGTTTACCATTTTCCCTGAGATGGATATGGCCAAGGTTCAATTTGGAGATGTAACAATCTTTTATGGCAGCAATGGAAGTGGCAAGTCTACACTGCTGAACATCATCTCTCAAAAAATAAAGGCAACACGTAGCGCGCCCTACAATACCAGTATTCATATGGATGCGTATGTAAAACTGTGCTCATTTCAAACAGATATAAGATGGTGTGGTGAAGAGTTCAGCTTAACAGGGGAACGCTCGTCAAAATATGATATAGGGACTATAACCCGAGTCATAACAAGCGACGACATTTTCAAGTCTTTACTTGCCGGAAGAATCAAGCGCGAGCAGAGCCTGTATAAGGCAAATATATTAATTAAACGTTGCGCCGCAATAAAGAGAGGTGGTGAGTACGATGTGGAGGGCAACCTGAAGCGGCCCCGTCACCTGAACCTTGAAACGGGCGAAAACGTTCAAAAATATATCGATTTCGTAGATGTCCGCAAAAAATCATATTCTGAATATATCAAGGATAAATTGGGCAAGGAGGAAATCGGGCTATCCAACGGAGAGAACAGTTTTCTCCAGATTTCGCAGTTGATGGAAAATGAAGGCATTTACATTCTGGATGAGCCGGAAAACAGTTTGTCGCCGGAGATACAATACCAATTGTCACAACTCATCCTCTACATGGCCCGTTATAACAATTCGCAGATTATTATGGCGACGCACTCTCCATTTCTATTGGGTATTGCTGGGGCAAAAATTTATAACCTTGATGAACATCCGGTGAAAGTAAGTAAGTTCGAAGAGTTAGAGGCCGTGAGATTCTATCATGATTTTCTGTGCGAACGACTGAATAAAAAAGCATAGATTCAAATCATTAACGGGTGCCGGGATTGGCATTAAAAGCGATGGCAAACGCAATTTTGAAGCGGGCATTCTAACCGATAAATCGGGGTTGGTAGATGCTGCGGCCGACCATTTTGACTCGGTATGGACGGGGGGAGTCATTGCTCATCCTGTCTCCGCAAAAGTTATTGTCCGGACCGCATCCGATAATCACTAAATATTTTACCAAGTTGTCCTGCCATGCTGTATTCTGACACACCATAGACCTTACTTTGTCGAAAATGCAAATGCATGGAAATTGAATACTACTACCGAAATGGCAAAACGGGATTCCAAACTCCCGGCGGATGTCATCTTACGAAGGCGTGCTGGGATGAAGCATGGTTATATGATGATACTGACCGGGCATTGGTGCGTGATGGAAACGGATACGCCTTGTTACATGTCCGTAGCGGACATCTTATCCGCCTGAATTGTGATTGTGTGGATACCTATGGCGATACATTGTTTCGTATCTGTCGCAACGAGAAGTATGGGCTTGTAGATTTTGATGGACGTGAGGTTATTTCTCCGAAATACGATATCCTGACCAATCACCATGCGCAATTTAACCTCATTGGTCGCCGAGGTCGCTATGGTTTGCTTAATCTGCGGGGCGAATGGGTACAGCCGCTTCGCTACAATGTGATTTTCCCCATCAACCAGCGGGGTGACGAGCGTCTGGTTTGCATACGTCGGCATAAAGCCTTATTTTTATAGCACAACATACAGGATGTAGCCTATTCAAATGTAATTTGTTTGTCTCTTTAATCCTCCCATCGCCTCAGACCGTCTCAGACGGTGCGGTTTGTTTGCGCAAATTTCATTGATTATTACATAATATATTGATAATCAATATTGATAAATTTCTTCAACGAGGAGGAGTATTGATATCCCTCTTCCGGAGAAGCTTTCCGGGGCGGGACATTGGAGACAAGAAAGAGGAGCGATCGCAGGATCGCTCCCTTTTTGTTGTTGAGGTGGTGCTGCGGGAAGGGCCGGAGCTCCCGTCGCACAACCGGGTGAAGCACGGCGGACGAAAAAGTCCGGAGTCCGGGCGGAAACCGTGCGCAAAAGGACGAAAAACGTTCCTGAATGGCCGTGCGGGCCCATTTCGGACGGCAAATATTGCGGGTAATTTTTGCAGTTGGGCAGAATATTTCTACTTTTGCCGTTCGGAAACCCTCCGTTCGATCCGTCGGATTTCGGGTGCGGACCGGTGGGGGACTGCGTGGCGCGGCAGGGCGGTTTCGAACTGCCGGCGCGGATAGCCCTGCGCGACAAGACCTATGCCTGTTTTTTTGAGGAATACGATCCATCTGCTGGCCCTGCTGGCCGCCCTGACCCTCTCGGCCAGGGAGCAGACCGACACCCTGAAGGTGCTGTCGGGCATCCGGGGCGCCGACGTGACCGTCTACAATCTCTACCGGGAAAACCGCGCCACGGACAGGGCAAAGGCCATGGAGTATGCCGAGCTTTTCCTCTCTTCGGCCGATACGACGGCCGCCGAGCCGCTGCTGGCGGCCGTGTGCGACGAACTGGCCGACTGGTACGAGTACGACCGGTCGCTCTTCTCCCGGGCCATCCGCTGGCGGAGCCGATCGCTGGCGATCTATGAGTCGCTCGGCGACCGTCACAACGAGGCGCTGGCCCAATACCGGCTCTCCCGCGAATACACCAGCCTCGGACAGTACCACCGCGCCCTGCAATACGTCTCCTCGGCGATGAACTATTTCGAGCGGACGCACGATACGGACAATCTGATCGAGTGCTACAACATCCTCGGAGTCGTCTATTTCACCTGCCGCCAGTACGACCGGGCCTACGAATGGTTCACCCGCTATACCGACGGGGCGCGCATGGCCGGCGACACCTCCCGCATGGTGCTCGGCCTGAACAACTCGGCCGTGCTGGCCTACACGCTGCGCGACACGCTGAAGGCCTGGACGCTCATCCGCGAATCGGGTTTTCTGAGTTCGGCCGTGCGCGACACCTCCAAGTTGTGCAAGGTCTATCTGAACAATGTCTCGCTCTACCTGATGTCGGGGGACCTGCAGGCCGCGGCCTCCACGCTCGAGACGGTGAAGCCCCTGCTCCGGAAGCCGGACGAAACCGGACTCTATTACCAGGACGAGGGGCTGCTTCTGATGGCTGCCGGCCGGCTGGACGAGGCTGCCGCGGCGCTCGGAAAGGCCATCTCGGCCTTCGGAACGGGCGAGTACGGCAGCAAGATCCAGCACTGCTACGGCATTCTGCAGCGCATCTACGCCATGAAGGGGGAGTACCGGAATGCCTATCAGGCACTCATCCAGTATTACGAGGCCGACATCGCGAACCGTCCCGACGAGATCTTCCTCGACTTCTACAAGGTGCAGAAGGAGCTGGAGATGAGCCGCGAGCAGGAGAAGATGTCCCGGAGGCAGAACCTGGTGATCTTCCTCTGCTCGATCGGCGTGCTGTCGCTGGTCTTCATCCTGATCCTGCTCTATGGCAAATCCAAGCGGAAGAGTCTCGAGATTCGACGTCAGGAGGAGGAGATTGCCAGTCAGAACGAGCTGATCGAACTCCGCAAGTTGCACGACTACCAGATCGGGCGGATGACCGAGGAGCTGTCGCACAAGCTGACGGAACTGAATGCCGGGGTGAAGGACCTGACTACGCGCAAGAAGATTTCGGCCATCTGCCGTGAGCTCGTGAAGAGCAAGGACGAGAACGAATGGCGGGAGATGAACCGCTTCGTCCCGGCTTTCAACAGCGTGTTCTACCAGCGGCTCATTGCCGATTTTCCGACGCTCTCGATCAACGAGCGGCGGCTGTGCGCCCTGCTGAACATGAACATGACAACCAAGGAAATTTCGGAGATAACACGTCAGAGTCCCCACAGCATCAACATCGCCCGGGCGCGTCTGCGCAGCAAATTCAACCTGACGGGCAAGACCACGAGTCTGCAGGAATTCCTTTCACGTTACAATCCGTAACCTGTTTTTTCGATACATATTCCGTTGTCGGTTAGTGGATTGAATCATTCTGTATATATAAAGTATATACGGGATTTTGCGTCTGTATATTACAAGTATACAATACGCCGGATGCACAACCCGTTTTCATGCGCTACTTTTAGCAGGTCAAGTTTTATGGATCTTTTAAAGTTTAACGAAGTATGAAACCCAAGCATCTCTTTTCGGCAGCGGTCGCGGTGCTGCTGCTGGCGGGCTGTTCCAACGACACGGAGACAGTCTCCCCGTCGGGTCTGGTCCTGGATCCGACCACCCTTGAAATCGTAAAAGGCGAAACATACACGCTGCGGGCGACCGTCGAACCGGCGGATGCCGCCTACGGTCAGATATCGTGGGTGAGCGATGCGCCCGAGATCGCATCCGTCGATGCCGAAGGCACGGTGACGGCCCTGGCAGTCGGCGAGGCTACCGTAACGGCATCGGTCGGCAGCGACATTTCGGCGTCGTGCCGTGTGACCGTTGTCGGCCCGGCAGCGGAGTCGCTTACGCTCAATGCCGCTGCGCTGACGCTGACGATCGGCGAGCAGTCGCAACTGACGGCCACTCCCTCGCCCGAGGATGCCAACCTGGAGGGCCTTGCGTGGAGCTCGTCGGACAGCGGCGTGGCCTCGGTTGACGAACAGGGCCTCGTGACGGCCGTAGCGGCCGGTCAGGCGACCGTGCGTGTCGCCGTGGGCAGCGTCGAGGCGTCGTGCGTCGTCACGGTCGTGGCTCCGGCCCAGGTCGGTGATTATTTCTATGCCGACGGCACGTGGTCCACGGAGCTCGCGGCCGACAAGCAGTGCATCGGTATCGTGTTTGCCGTGGGACACAGCGAGTACGACGCTTCGGACTACTCGTCGACCGGTATCGGCAAGGCGAAGTGCAACGGTTACGTCATCGCCCTGAACGACGCCTCGACCAGCTATGCGATGTGGGGCCCGAAGGGTCAGGAGCTCGGCTGCTACCCGAAGGATGAGTTCGGCGATCCGATTCAGAACGGCCGCGAGAACGGTCAGTACAACGACTGGAGCGGTTACCTCTACTCCTGCCTTGCAAAGGCGGATGCCGATCAGAACGGCGGCCTTTCGGCAGGTGCGGCAGAGGGACATCCGCTCTTCTATTACGCCATGGTGGCCTATGCGGATGCCGTGCCCGCTCCGTGCTCGACGTCGGGCTGGTTCCTGCCGGCCATCAGCCAGCTCTACCAGAGTCTCAACGTGGCGGACCGGATCGCCTCCGTGGAGGGCGGCAAGAAGCTGGCTAACGACTGGTACGGCTCCTCGTCCGAGGCTGCCGTGGACAATCCGGGCCCGCAGGACTATTTCCGCTACCTGATGAACATGGGCACGCCGAGCGTCAGCGCCGACGGCAAGGACGGAGCCTGGTTCTATGCACGTTCCGTGCTGGCATTCTGATGGCCGGGTGACGGATCAACACGCAAACAAGACAATATCAGATGAAAAAGTATCTTTGGATTCTCTGCGCGCTCCTCTTCGCGACGCTTGCCGTCGCGTGCAGCGACGACGATGAAGCGCCCTCGAACGTCTCCGTCGTCACCCTGTCCGATACGCAGATCACCCTGGTGCGTGGCGAGCGCTACACGCTGACGGCCCGGGTGGAGACGCTCGACGGGAAGGGGTGCGACGTCACGTGGGTAACCTCCGACGGC
>OLNO01001306.1_pt1 | contig 20941 bp, 17 predicted proteins | sample 1672861 | NCBI WGS metagenome assembly OLNO01 (sample SAMEA3136731, study PRJEB25190) | human gut metagenome | reverse complement strand
CTGTGGCAGAATCTGTATTTATTGCAGGTATGTATGTAAAATATGGAAATGAGTTTGCAGAGATCTGCAGACGTGTTGGAAAAGAGGAGGACGCTGCTATCGCGCAGAAAGCTGTTGAAGAAATGTACCAGGCAGTCCTTGACGCTGGCTGGGATGGAGAATGGTTCCTTCGTGCTTATGACGCCACCTCTCAGAAGGTTGGTTCCCACGAATGCGAAGAGGGACAGATTTTCATTGAACCGCAGGGCTTCTGTATCATTGCCGGTATTGGCGTGAAAGAAGGTCTGGCAAAAAAAGCTCTTGATTCTGTAAAAGAGCGCCTGGATACCAAATATGGTATTATGCTTCACCAGCCGGCTTATACCAGATATTACCTGAACCTCGGTGAAATTTCTTCCTACCCGCCGGGATACAAAGAAAATGCCGGTATCTTCTGCCATAATAATCCGTGGATCTCTATTGCAGAGACTGTGATCGGAAGAGGAGACCGAGCTTTTGAAATTTATCGTAAGATATGTCCATCGTATATTGAGGAGATCAGTGAGATCCATCGAACAGAACCTTATGTATATTCACAGATGGTTGCAGGTGCAGATGCACCGAGATTTGGGGAAGCGAAGAACAGCTGGCTGACAGGAACAGCAGCATGGACTTTTGTAAACCTGTCTCAGGCATTGCTGGGAATTCAGCCGGATTATGACGGACTTATTGTAGATCCGTGTCTCCCGGGTAAGTTTGGTGATTTTAAAGTGGATCGTCGTTTCAGAGATGCTGAATATCATATTGAGATTCACAAACCAGAGGGTGTACAAAAAGGTGTCAGCTGGATTGAAGTGGATGGAGAAAAAATTGCCGGAAATCAGATTCCGCTGGTTGATGGTAAAAAAGAATATCATGTAATCGTACAGATGGGATAATAAGGCGCGTATGAAAAAAACACTTCACAGGATAAAACCTGTGAGGTGTTTTGCGTTATATCATTTTGTAGAGGCAAGTCCTTCTGGAAGAATCGTTCCTCCACCGAGAACCATGTCTCCATCATAGAGAACAGCAGCCTGTCCCGGAGTAACTGCTCTCTGTGGTTCTTCGAATGTGATCTTGAGCAGATCATCACCAAGCTGTTCTACAGTTGCAGGCTGTTCCGGCTGACGGTAGCGTGTCTTGACTTTGCATTTGATCGGCTTGTCCAGATGATCCCATGGAATCAGGTTAATGTCGTTGATGTAACAGCAGGTGCTCATCAGATCCTGTTTGCCGCCAAGGATAACCTTGTTGGAATCCAGGGATTTGCCACATACATAGAGGGATTCCGGTGCAGAAATTCCAAGACCGCGGCGCTGACCGATTGTATAGTGAATCTGACCTTTGTGTTTGCCGAGTACGTTGCCCTCTTTATCCACGAAATCACCAGGTTCCGAAGACTGTCCGGTATACTGTTCAATAAAGGAAGCATAATCTCCGTCCGGTACGAAGCAGATATCCTGACTGTCCGGTTTATCTGCATTGATAAAGCCCTGTTCCTGGGCAATGTGACGAATCTCTTTTTTGGTGTAGCTGCCAAGTGGAAACAATGTATGCGCCAGCTGATCCTGCGTCATGGCGTAGAGAACATAGCTCTGATCTTTTGTCGGATCGAGGCCCTTTTTCAGAATAAAACGTCCTGTTTCCGGATCCTGTTCACGACGTGCATAGTGTCCGCTTGCGATGTATTCACAGCCAAGTTCTCTTGCTTTGTCGAGAAGGGCAGAGAATTTCAGAAAACGGTTGCAGTCAATACACGGGTTCGGTGTGCCACCGTGCAGATAAGTATCGGCAAATTTGTCAATGACGCTGTGACGGAATTCATCATGCATTGGGAAGACGTAATAGAGCATTCCAAGTCGTGCGGCAACGCTTCTGGCATCTTCGGTATCAGATGGGGTGCAGCAGGCGCGGTGTCCCGGGAAACTGCACTGTGGATTATCATAAAGCTTCAGAGTCGCACCGGCACAGTCGTAGCCATCCTTAACCATCAGGTAGGCTGCCACGCTGGAGTCAACTCCGCCGCTCATGGCGATGATTGCTTTTTTCTGCATATATATTTCTCCTGTTATCTGTTGATTCATATTGTTTACTATAGTATGACTGATACTTGGTAACCAGCCATTTAAGAGTATCCTATCATTATAGAAAAATAGTGTCAAGCAGTTACTGTGAACGTATGCACAGTAATGTCAGGCATGGAAAACTGCTGAAAACAAAAAGTTGAAAAAGGTGTTGACATATCCAAAAAGTAGTAGTATATTAAACCTATCGGAAAGATAGGAAATCAAAACCGAGAGAAAACTATCAAGGAGGAAGAATCATGTTTACAAAGAATGCAGAACAGAGAAATGTCATGTGTATGATGGATAAGGAAATGCGAATGTACATGTGTATGTCTAACTGTGCTTTAATGTATCGGAAACTTCCTGTGGCATCAGCGGATCAGAGTAATGCAGTCTGAATAAGATGTCAAGAATGTGAATATAAATGTATCGATCAGATACAATGTAGATTACATGAACAGGAAAATCCGACATGGGTTCCTGTTTTTTTATTTCCTTTTTAAGCTTATCTGACAGGTAATCCGAATTTACAACTGAATATAGAATACAATTGAATAGAGAAAAATAAAACAAAATATAAGAAAATTTAAATAGAACGAGAAAAGAGAGGGAATTTATTATGAAAAACACAAAAATTATCACAGTATCACTTGCAGCAGCACTGGCAATCGGAGCAATCACAGCAAACGGCGTTCTGGTAAGCGCTGATGCAGAAAAAGGAACCATTAAAGTAGCAGCATCCGCTACACCACATGCAGAAATCCTTGAAGAAGCAAAACCAATTCTTGAAAAAGAAGGCTGGGACCTTGAAGTAACTGTATTTGACGATTATGTACAGCCGAACCTGGTAGTAGAAAGCGGTGATTTTGATGCAAACTATTTCCAGCATATCCCATACCTGGACAATTTCAATGAAGAGCAGGGAACACATCTGGTAAATGCAGGTGGTATCCATTATGAACCATTTGGAATTTATCCTGGAACAAAGAAATCACTGGATGAACTGGAAGATGGTGATACCATTGCAGTTCCAAACGATACGACAAACGAAGCGAGAGCACTTCTTCTTCTCCAGGATAACGGTGTGATTACACTGAAAGACGGAGCCGGACTGGAAGCAACTGTGAAAGATATTGAAGAAAATCCGAAGAATATCAAGATCGAAGAACTGGAAGCTGCACAGGTTTCCCGTGTTAAGGATGAAGTCGCATTTGTCGTGCTGAATGGAAACTATGCTCTGCAGGCAGGATATTCCGTATCCAAAGATTCTATCGCTCATGAGACATCTGATTCTGAAGCAGCAAAAACATATGTAAATGTAATCGCGGTCAAAGAAGGAAATGAAGAGAGTGAAGCAATCAAAGCACTGGTAGATACTTTGAAATCCGATGAGATCAAAGACTTTATTAATGAGAAGTATGACGGAGCAGTTATACCTTTTGAAGATTCTGCAGATGCAGATGCTGATAAAGAAGAAACAGCAGATGTTACTACAGACACAGAAACAGAGACTACAGAAGAAGCTGCAGAATAATACGGCTTGGAGTATTGATGAATAAGTTGTAACACAGATATTTCAAGGGAACGGGGGAACAGTTTAAATGGAACCGATGATACAGGTAGAAAACCTCTGTAAAAGCTTTTCCACAAAAAACGGGACGGTAGAGGCGGCCAGAAACATCAGTTTTTCCATAGAAAAGGGAGAGATTTTCGGCATTATCGGTCTCTCCGGAGCGGGTAAAAGTACACTGGTGCGATGTCTGAATCTATTGGAAAGACCAACATCCGGAACTGTCCGGGTGAATGGTAAGAATCTTACGAAACTTTCTGAAAAAGAACTCCGTAAGGAGCGTCAGAATATAGGAATGATCTTCCAGCATTTTAATCTGCTCATGCAGAGAACTGCTCTTGATAATGTGTGTTTTCCGATGGAAATTGCAGGAATCAGTCAGAAAGAAGCTCGAAAAAAAGCCCTGGAATATCTGAAAGTAGTAGGGCTGGAAGAAAAAGCTCTTTCTTATCCATCACAGCTTTCCGGTGGTCAGAAACAGCGTGTTGCAATTGCACGAGTTCTGGCAAGTGATCCGAAAATCCTGCTCTGTGACGAGGCGACCAGTGCACTGGATCCACAGACAACAAAAGCAATTCTGGAACTGATCAAAGAGATTAACCGTGATTATGGAATCACTGTCGTAGTTATCACACATGAAATGAGTGTGGTACAGGAAATCTGCAATCGTGTAGCTGTTCTGGAGAGTGGAACACTGGTAGAATCCGGAACAGTAGAAGAACTGTTCAGAAGCCCGAAGACAGAAGCGGCACGCCGACTGGTATTCAGTGGAAGAACGCAGATTCAGAAAATGGAAGGCAAACGTCTGGTTCGTGTAACTTTCCAGGATAAATCCTCTTTTGAACCGGTCATTGCCAATCTGGTACTGACCTACCGGACGCCGGTCAATATTCTGTATGCTGATACCAAGAATATTGGTGGAGCAGCAGAAGGTGAAATGATCCTGCAGCTTCCCGAGATCGAGGAAGTTGCAGACAAGATGATTCAGTATCTGAAAGATACAAATATGGGAGTAGAGGAGTTGAAGTCTGATGTGGGATAATACAACAATTACAATGCTGCTGGAAGGAACCAGAGATACTTTGTATATGACGCTTGTATCCACATTTTTCGGATATGTGCTGGGACTTCCGCTGGGAATTCTTCTTGCAGTAACAGACAAAGAGGGGATTCATCCGAATGCAGTTGTTTACAAAGTACTGGATGTGCTCACGAATATTTTCAGAAGTATTCCGTTTTTGATTCTCCTGATTCTTGTGATTCCACTTACCAAACTGATCGTGGGACAGAGCTATGGCTCCAGTGCAACGATCGTACCGCTTGTGATTGCAGCGGCTCCGTTCATTGCCCGTATGGTGGAATCTTCGCTGAAAGAAGTGGAACCGGGAGTACTCGAGGCAGCAGTCAGCATGGGCGCAGGAACACCGACGATCATCTGGAAAGTTCTTCTTGCAGAAGCAAGAACTTCTCTTCTTGTCGGAGTAACAATCGCCGTCGGAACAATTCTTGGTTATTCCGCTATGGCAGGAACTGTTGGTGGCGGCGGACTTGGAGATATCGCTATTCGTTATGGATATTACCGCTATCAGACAGACATCATGATCATAACGATTGTAATTCTGGTAGTACTTGTGCAGATCCTGCAGGGACTTGGCATGATGCTCTCCAGGAAGCTGGATAAGCGAAAAGCATAAAAAGATATTTGACAGAAGATTGTAATCACGAAGAATAAAGTTTATTCAACAAATATAAATATTTATTTTAGAAATTTTAGAAATATATTAGAAAAAGGACAAAAACTCCTCACATTTATATTGTATGATGTACTTGTCTTAAAGGAAACCCCCTTTAAGAAATCCGGTAGCACTTCAATGCCGGGAGAGTTGCCGGAACTCTTTCCTTTCCCTAAAAAATAAAACAGAACACTAAACAGCCGCCACCTGGCAAGAACGTCAGGAGGGCGGCTGCTTTCGTTATTGGCGATATCGATTAAAACAGGAGTAGATTTCCTGGATTCTCGGGATGGCATATCCACATGGCAGGTAAGAACCATCAGCGAAGGCGATAAGGCCTTTTGTATGAATCTGTTTCTGAAGATAATCAACAATCTCCGGGATAGTTTTTTTCCCGTCAGCCAGATGCTCCAACGCATATTTCAGGAGCAATCCGAGGGCTGCGGTCTGTTCTGGATCTATGAGCTGCTCAACGTAGCGAAGGTCTACTTCCTGTCTTCCAAGCAGGAATCCAGCTTTTCCATGAACTTTTATTTTGAGACGATCCGGTTTGCCTGTGCCATGTCCATGTGAGCGAATCACAGGAGTATTTTTTTGTATGATCCTGTGACTGTCAGGCATAACAAATGCAGGAACTTTGGTTGGACTCAGAGGGTATTTTCCACAGATTTCTTTGACTTTGCGTGTGATATCCACAGGACGATAGCAGTCCATCTGGATAATTGTGTCTGCAATGTGGAAAAATGCACCGGAACTTCCGGCAACCAGAAGCGTAGAAATTCCGGCAATTGTATACAGCTTCTGTGCCCGTTCGAGAAATGGAGTGATCGGTTCCTTTTCACGGGAGATGATTTCCTGCATGAACGTATCCCGCACCATGAAGTTGGTGGCAGAAGTATCTTCATCCAGAAGAAAAACTTTGCTTCCGGCTTCCATTCCCTCAATAATGCCGGCAGCCTGAGACGTACTTCCACTGGCATCCGCTGTTGAAAAACAATGGGTGTTTTTTTTGTTTGGCAGATCATTGATAAACAGAGAAATATCCACGTCTTTGATAGAACGTCCATCCTCGGAACGGAGCTTTAATGCGGTGTCATCCGTGATCACGTATTCTCGCCCGTCTCCGGCAATATGATTGTATACACCAAGTTCCAGGGCATTCAGAAGAGTGGATTTGCCATGATATCCACCGCCGACGATCAGGGTGATGCCCTGTGGAATTCCCATTCCGATAATTTTTCCCTTATGCGGAAGATTCATAGTTATACGGAGCGATTCCGGAGAAATAAACGGGACAGAATGCTTCATCGGACGGGAGGAAATACCACTTTCCCGTGGGAGTATAGCACCATCTGCAACAAATGCCACCAGTTTTTTTTCTTTCAACTGTTCCCGGATTGCCTGTTGATCTTCGGCGAGAAAAATGGTTTGTTCCAGTTCTTTCTGATTTATGTTTTTGTAAAAGAAAGTGTTTTCTACACAGGCAGGAAGAAAATCGAACAGAATCTTTTCCAGTTCGGGTGCATTAATGGTACGGCCATTTGCAGGAAAACCAATAAAAAATCTGGCAGTGATGCCTTCGGATGTGATTTCACATGCGGTTCTGGAAAGGATTTCCTGTCCACAGTGGCTGACGGAAATCAGACCGCTTTTACCAGAACCTTTTGCACGGAAGGAATAGTGGTTTATCTGCTGTTCAAACTGGCGCGTCAGATGGTCGGCAAGGGTGATACATGTGAGATTGTTTTTGCTGTAGGCATCCGGAAAACCGGCATCTTTGCGGGAAATATGGACACTGATGTGTGAGGGAGATGCAAAAGGATCTCCCTGTACATGATCGATGGAAAGGATATAATGCCCAAACTGGTAACTGCCTTTCAGAGATTTGTAGGCGGGATAACTTTTTCTGTGGATGGATTGAAGCTGCTTTTTTAATTCAGTTGCCTGCTGCATGAAAAACTCCTTTATAAAAAGTGTGATTTATCTGTGTGTTTAAGGTACATTTAAAGTCCGGCTGTAACTATTATAAAGTCAGGATATCAATATAATTATGAAGCCGGAAGCATTCTTGAAAAAACAAAATTATTATAGAGCGGGAAGATGCAGAAATGCAAGCGATTCGGGATATAATAAAAAAGAAACTGTGAAGAAAATGATAGGAAGAGCCAAATTTCTTATACAAATCTTATATCTTTATTAAGAATCTGGAAGAATGTAGAAATACGTAAAATATTGGCGTATAATGTTGAAAGAATTTTGAGAATCAAACGAAAGGTGGTTTTATATATTATGGAAAGAAGAAATGCATGGCTTTCTTATGAGGAAGCAGATGAGAAGGAACTGGAGAAACTTGCAAAAAATTATCGTACATTTCTGGATGCCGGTAAGACAGAGCGTGAATGTGTCCTGGAGCTTACCAGAGAAGCAGAAGCAGCAGGATATGTTTCATTAGAAAATAAACTTGCATCCGGTGAGCAGATCAAAGCCGGAGATAAGATCTATGCTGTCGGCATGAAAAAGATCATGGCTATGTTCCATATCGGACAGGAACCGATAGAAAAGGGAATGAATATTCTTGGAGCACACATTGATTCTCCACGTTTGGATGTAAAACAGAATCCTTTATATGAAGATACGGATCTGGTATATCTGGATACCCATTATTACGGCGGGGTGAAGAAATATCAGTGGGTAGCACTTCCATTGGCGATTCATGGTGTGATCGTGAAGAAGGATGGTACAGTAGTAAATGTGAATGTTGGTGAAGATGAGGATGATCCGGTCGTATATATCACAGATCTTCTGATTCACCTTGCAGGTAAACAGCTCCAGAAAAAGGCCGCAGAGGTGATCGAGGGCGAGAATCTTGACATTCTGATCGGCAGCAGACCACTGAAAGAGGAAAAGGACGAGAAGAAGAAGGAAGCAGTCAAAAATAATGTCCTTCGGATTCTGGGAGAAAAATATGGTGTAGAGGAAGAGGATTTTCTTTCAGCAGAACTGGAGATCGTTCCGGCGGGCAAAGCTCGTGACTGCGGACTTGACCGCAGTATGGTCGCAGCATATGGACAGGATGACCGTGTCTGCGCATATACTTCTTTTGTGGCAATGCTTGAGATGGAAGCACCAAAACGTACCAGCTGCTGTCTTTTGACGGACAAAGAAGAAATTGGAAGTGTAGGAGCTACTGGCATGCAGTCTAATTTCTTCGAAAATACTGTGGCAGAGCTTCTAGAAGCTATGGGATGTTATTCCGGACTGGCACTCCGAAGAACTCTTAAGAATTCCTTTATGCTTTCTTCTGATGTAAGTGCAGGCTATGATCCGGCTTACGGAGAATGCTTCGAAAAGAAAAATGCAGCATATCTTGGAAGAGGAATCGTTCTTAATAAATTTACAGGTGCAAGAGGAAAGTCCGGATCTAACGATGCCAATGCAGAGTATGTGGCAAAAGTACGTGGTATTTTTGATGACAGTAATGTTGCCTTCCAGACAGCAGAACTTGGCAAAGTAGATGTGGGAGGCGGCGGAACGATCGCTTATATCGCAGCACTTTACGGAATGAATGTGATAGACAGTGGTGTGGCGGTCCTGAGTATGCATGCACCGTGGGAAGTAACAAGCAAAGCCGATATTTATGAGGCAAAGAAAGCATACAAAGCGTTTCTTGAAAATGCATGACAGAGATTCTGGTGCCAGAAAAAAATAAGCATAATACAGAAACAATAAACAGCGACATCAAAGGAGAATGCAGAATATGAATGATACGCTGATCAAGGTGGAAGACCTTTGCAAGATTTATAATCCCGGCGAAAATGAAGTAAGAGCCCTGGATCATGTGAGCCTTGAAATAAAAAAAGGAGAACTGGTGGCAATCATCGGGCAATCAGGTTCCGGCAAGTCAACTTTTATGAATATGCTTGGGTGTCTCGATGTGCCTACCTCGGGAAAGTATTATCTGAACGGGACTGATGTGTCCGAAATGACGGACAATGAACTTTCGGAGGTAAGAAACCGTGAAATCGGATTTATCTTTCAGGGATTTAATCTTATTGCAAATCTGAATGCAATTGAAAATGTAGAATTGCCGCTGATCTATCGTGGAATTGATCGTAAGACGAGACATGAACTGGCTATCGAATCTCTGAAAATGGTTGGCCTGGAAAAACGTATGGATCATAAGCCAAGTGAGATGTCCGGTGGGCAGCAGCAGCGTGTGGCAATTGCAAGAGCGATCGCTGCACAGCCTCCGGTCATTCTTGCAGATGAGCCGACAGGAAACCTGGATTCTGCATCCAGTAAGGAGATTCTTGCAATTTTAAAGAAAATGCATAAAACAGGAAGAACAGTAATATTGATCACGCATGATAATGGTATTGCAGCACAGGCAAGACGTGTAGTGCGTATTATGGATGGTAAGATAGAATCGGATACGATTAATCCGGATTTTGACCAGGAGGAGGCATAATGAAAAAGAAAAAGTCCAGAAAGAAACTGGTGATCGGAGTTGGGGTTCTGATCGTGGCAGTAGTAGCCGGTGTCAATATCTATGGCAGTATGAATGCAGCGGATTCGGCAATTCCGCAGGTGAAAACAGTATCAGCTGTCCGTGATAATGTTCAGCAAACGGTAGAAATCAGTGGTACAGTAGTAAGTGAAGAACAGAAAACATATTTTTCTCCTGTTAATGCCAAAGTTGATACAGCTGCGTTGAAAGAAGGTGAAACTGTAAAAGCAGGAAGCAGCCTGATCGAATTTGATCAGAAAGATCTGGAGAGAGAGGCGAAGAAAGCTGATCTGAATGTAGAGTCCGGAAAAATGGATATGAAAAATACTTTAAAAAAATCGGATGAGGCAGTTCGGAAGCAACAGAATGCGGCAGGTGATGCGGCAAGTCTAAAACAGCAGGTTGCCGCTCAGGAAAATTATGTTGCAAGTCTGAAAGCAAGGATTTCGCAGGCAAATGCCAATGCACAGGCAGCATCTTCTAAAGCTGCAGCAAAGAAACAGGCAGATGCAGCTGCCGCACAGGAGGCACAGCAGCAGGAAATACAGCGTGAATATGCACAGGCACAGACTACATATCAGAATGAAACCCTTCCTGCGTATCAAAATCAGCTGAATACACTGAACAATGAAATGAATCAGGCACAGTCGGATTACAATCAGGCAGAGAACAGTTATCAGATGGCTTTTCAGGCGTGGTCTGCAGACCAGAGTGATGATAATGAAAATGCACTTGAGATAGCAGAGCAGATGAGAAGTGAAGCGCAGATTACATATCAGAATGCAAAAACAGCTTATGAAGATTATAAAGCGCAGAAGCCGGCTGCTCCGGTAATGTCTGATTTCACTGGCGAGGCTGACATTGTTTCTGACGGAACGTCTGCAGATGTTTCTGCATCTGCTTCTTCCAGCACGGATGATACTGCTGTGACAGCGGATACTACTGCACTGGAGAATGAACTTGAAAAAGCAAGTAATAATCTTGCAGAACTTCAGTCAGAACTTTCCTCGAAGGAAGCGGCTGCAGAAGCAGATACGGGTGCTGTGACTGAAGAAGAAAAAGAAAAAATGGAAATTACCAATAATCTTTCTGAACTGGATCAGATGTCTGCACAGGAACTTGTAGAAGCAGCAAAGAAAGGAATCAAGGCTGATTTTAATGGTGTGGTTACAAAAGTTTCTGTGGTTGAAGGTGCAACTGCAACACAGGGAATGGAATTGTTTACTTTACAGAATACTGATAAAGTAGATGTGAATGTAAATGTTTCGAAATACGATTATGATAAAGTGAAAGAAGGTCAGTCTGCGGACATCACCATTGCAGGAAAAATTTATGAAGGTGAAGTAACGAGTATCAGCCATGTTGCTACTCAGAATGAAAAAGGTGCTTCTTTGATTTCTGCAGATATTCGAATTAAAAATCCGGATGAGAATATTTTCCTTGGCGTGGATGCCAAAGTAACAATTCATGCGGAAGAAGCGGACAATGTAGTTGTACTTCCGTCTGAAGTAGTTAATATAGGAAAAGAGGGCTCTTTCTGTTATGTACTTGAGAATGGGGTTATTACCAAAAAGGATATCACAACAGGAATCAGTTCGGACGAATATGTAGAAGTGCTTGACGGCATTAAAGAAGGTGATGAAGTTATCCGTGACCTTGGTTCCCTGGAAGAGGGAATGCAGGCAGAAGCTGCTGATAGATCCGGAGATGTGAATGGTGAAAATACAGAGACAGATAATGCAGAAGAAGGTGTCTGATGGGCGGATTATATGAATATATAAAAATGGCTGTCCAGAATATCCGGGCAAATAAAGGACGTTCATTTCTTACCATGCTGGGAATTATTATTGGCATTGCTTCGGTCATTGCAATCGTTTCCATAGGCGAAGGAACGAAGAATCAGATGAACAGTGAGATCGATGGAATTGGCTCAGGGCTGATCGCTATCGATGTCAGTAATGATGCCATGACGGAAGATGAATGGATCACACCGGATGATGTACAGGAAATCCGTAAGCTCGATACAGTAGGTGGTGTTAGTGTTTCAAACAATTACGATGGTGAAACGGTGACCGGTAAGGGGAATTTTTCTATCATGCTGACAGGTGAAGGTCCCGATGCCAAAATGATCAATAATTCCGATATGAAATATGGAAGTTATTTTGGCGAGACAGAGATTGAAGAGGGCAAAAATGTATGTGTAATCTCAGATACAGATGCCAGGCAGCTTTTTGGTACAGATGATGTTGTTGGTATGAGCCTTGATATTACCTGTTATGATTCTTCAAAATCTTTTCGCATCATGGGTGTCACTACGCAGAAAGAAAATGGAACATTCGTAAGTTATACTTATGATGGAATGCCGGTTACGGTAAATGTTCCGTATTCTTCCATGGATGATCTTGTGGGTGGAACCGATGAATTTTATTCCATTACAGTGGTTCAGGCAGACAAAACACTAGATTCACAGATCGTTGCAGATCAGGTCGTGCATCTTTTGGAGAAACGTCATCAGTGCGCAGGGGAAGACTATTTTCATGTGCAGAGTTTCCAGGATGTCCTGCAGTCAATGAATGAAATGCTCGGTATGGTGACGGCATTTATTTCATTTGTTGCCGGAATTTCTCTTTTGGTAGGTGGAATCGGTGTTATGAATATTATGTTGGTATCTGTTACAGAAAGAACACGTGAGATTGGAATCCGTAAATCACTTGGCGCCAAGACCTCTTCTATTATGTTACAGTTCCTTGCGGAAGCGGCAATCCTTACAGTTATGGGAGGCGTGATTGGAATTATTCTTGGAATTCTTGCAGGTTATGGAATCTGTTCTATCATGAGTGGAAGCATGGGAATGACGATCACACCGGGAATCAGCCCGACAGTGATTCTGGCGGCAACACTTTTCTCCTGTGCGGTCGGTGTATTTTTTGGAATCTATCCGGCGAAGAAAGCTGCAAAACTCAGTCCGATCGAGGCTTTGAGACGAAATTAAGTTGAATAGTTTTATAAAAACAAAATGGCTCTTCGGTATCCTTTTATAAGGAATATCGCAGAGTCATTTTGGCTTTTAAGGTTGAATTAAAGTTAATTCACACTATCACCTTTTTTCTGTTTTATATTTTATAGAAGAGGGAAGAAAAAGCCCGGGAAGTTTTATCAAGACATAAAGGATGATAAACTTTCCAGTATGTTTTTGGGTTTAGCTGCATATATGACAGGCTTCGCAGGCGGACGGTGCAGTTGCACAGCCGCCGAGGGCGGTTTCGCGTAATTCGGCAGGTAGTTTTTTGCCTACAGTGTACATGATCGTGATCATCTCATCAAGGGGAATGAGCTGCGTGATTCCGGCAAGTGCCATTTCGGCAGCAACGAGAGCATTGGCAACTCCGGCAGCGTTTCGGTTCTGGCATGGATACTCGACAAGGCCGCCGACCGGGTCACAGACAAGTCCAAGCATATTCATCAGTACGGTAGATGCTGCGTGGGTACATTGCAGGGGTGTTCCGCCAAGTAATTCAGTAGCTGCAGAAGCAGCCATGGCAGCAGCAACACCTGTCTCTGCCTGACAGCCACCGACTGCACCGGCAACAGTTGCATTTCTCATGGCAAGATAACCAATGGCACCAGCATTAAAAAGTGCTTTTTGGATATATTTGTCAGAGTAGTTGTAAACTTCCTGAAGGGCAAGTAAAAGGCCTGGAACGATTCCGGCAGAACCCGCAGTCGGAGAGGCCACGATTAGCCCCATGGAAGCATTGGTTTCCAGAGTTGCCATAGCGTAGGTGATGGCTTTTTCAAGCAGTTCCCCGCAGATCCCTTTGCCGGAAGCCTGATGAAGGAAGAGTTTTTTTGATTCACCGCCAATCAGTCCACCCATGGATTTTACAGGGTGTTTGATTGGTGAAAAAGCAGCTTCTTTCATAATCTCAAGAACATGTGTCATGTGAGCGTTTACTTCCTGTTCTTGCATTTCACCAATTATAATTTCTCTCTGGCGCATAATTTCAGAGATTGGAAGATCTTTTTCTGAACATAAAGCCAGAAGTTCTTTGGCATTTTTAAATTCTCTCATCATATTCCTCCTACATCTGTACGATCATCACTTCGTGGATATGCTGATTCTTACGAATCGTATTTCCAATATCTTCTGGAAGACGTCCATCGGATTCGACGATCGTGTAGGCAATCTCGCCTTTGGACTCTCTGAAAAGGCGCATAAAGGCAATATTTACATTTCGATCGCTGAGACATTTGGTGATATAGGCAGCTACACCCGGTTTATCCTGATGGATGACGATAATAGCGCTGTATTCGCCGGAGAAATCGACCTGTACAGAGTTGATCTTTACGATGCGGACTTTTCCGCCGCCAAGGGATTCGCCGCGGACAGTCATTTCCTGACCGTTGTTATTGACCATATGAATGTCAACAGTATTAGGATGAATGTCAGTTTCTAATTCATTAGGAGTAAATGAGAAGGTAAGGCCTTTTTCTTTTGCAATTTCAAAAGAGTTACGGATGCGCATATCATCGGTGGAAAATCCCATGATACCTCCCAGCAGAGCCCGGTCAGTACCGTGTCCTTTAAAAGTCCTTGCAAAAGAGCCATAAAGAGTAAAGTTTACTTCTTTTAGTGGACCATTGATCATTTTCTGGGCTAAAAAACCGATGCGGGCAGCTCCGGCAGTATGGGAGCTGGAAGGTCCGATCATGTTTGGCCCCATTACATCAAATATGCTGATAAAAGACATGTTTTTTCTCCTGATTGTATTTTATTTTTATAGTATCTGTATTTATGAAAAAAATACAGCGAATGTCCTTATAGATATATTGTACCATCCTCATCAAAATGAAGCAATTTAATCAGATAAAATGGATATTGATGAATAAAAAGAAAAATTTAAAAAAATTAAAAAAAGGTGTTGACAATTTGCTCACTTTGCAGTAGAATACATTTTGTTGTGAGCGACAAGTACTCACAAATCAATAAAATGTGCGTTTAGCTCAGCTGGATAGAGCGTTTGGCTACGGACCAAAAGGTCGGGGGTTCGAATCCTCTAACGCACGTAAAACCCTCTGGAAATCAAGTTTCCAGAGGGTTTCTTTTTGTCTTGACAAAGATGTCCGACACCTTAGATTCATTATGTAAACCGTGAATAATAGGATCTGAAAAAGATACCATCCAGCTTGTAGATATCTGATCCCATTCGGGAATACGGGTTCGCAAGATGCAGATATTCTCTTTGAAATTACTGAGGAGCTTCTCGGTTCAAAAGGAGGTTCCTCAGATAACAAGAGGAATGTGAGAATCTATGATAGAAGGCATTGCGATGAAAAAACAGAAAATAAAATTGAATAAAAAACAGCAGCAGACAGTAGATCTGATTCAGTCAGGAGTAAATGTTTTTTTAACAGGTGATGCTGGAACTGGAAAGACAACGGTAATTCAACAGTCTGTTAAAGGATTGGAGAAGGATGGAAAGAATGTACTGATTACAGCGACAACAGGAGTTGCAGCTGATAATATTGGTATGGGTGCAGTGACAGTGCATAAGGCATTTGAACTCGGGATTGAATTTGAAAAGTACAAAGATGCTCCTGGTTTTCGATCCTCTTATTTACAGGAAGCAGATGTTGTAATTATTGATGAAATTGGTATGTGCAGATTTGATCTGTTTTCTGCAATAGTGAAAAATATAATTGCAGAGAATAAAAAACGATTAGAACCTGGATATTCATGTGATGGCAAAAAAAAATGCCGTACAGCTTATTGTTGTAGGCGATTTTTTTCAGCTTCCACCAGTTATAAAAAAAGAAGATCGAGAAATTTTGGTGGAAATGTACGGAACAGAGTATGAACAAGGGGAAACATGTGAGCGTGGATATGCGTTTTTTTCAAAAGCGTGGAAAGAAATGAAGTTTCATTGTGTAAAGTTAGAAGAAGTTTGCCGACAGAAAGATGCAGAATTCCTTGGTATTTTGAATGATATAAAATATGGTAGGAATCTTCAGAATGTGATTGCGTATCTGGAAAGCAATCTCTGGTAGTAAATATTGGTGCAAAAGAGATGCTTACCGCTAATGATGTAAATGGCGAGTATGTGAATGGCACTATGGGCACAATAATTGATATCAGTAAAGAAAGAGGAGACGCAATCTGTATACAAGTTCTTACAGATAAGGGAAAGAAGGTAGACGTATACAGGTATGAACGAGAAATTGAGAGACAAGATATAGAAGAACGCGAAGAAAAGGATGAAAACGGTAAAACTGTTATTGTCAAAAAAATCGTTAGAAAAATAGTAGGATCATTTAAACAGTTCCCAATTAAGATTGCATGGGCAATGAGTATCCATAAGTCTCAGGGGCAAACCTTTGGACAGGTTAACATTGATCCGCGTTGCTGGGATTCAGGACAGTTTTATGTGGCAGTTTCAAGAGCAGAGTCTGTAGCGGGAATCCACTTTATGGCTCCTATAATGAAACAGTATATTCGGACATTATCAGATGAAGTGATTAAGATTTTGAGAGAAAGTTTGTATTCGATAATATAATAAAAAGCATAATTATTTCGACCGGACAGTGTATCCAGCATTTCAGAAACTCTTGGCAGGGTATAACAAGAAGATTTTCTGACTTCGAAATAGTTATGCTTTTTGTTTGTAGATATAAGGTGTGCATGGATTTGAAGATGTTGATTAAATTATGGATACATTTCCAGAAATTAATAGGGCGATTGTCCTTTTTGTGAAAATATAGTTGTTGACCCAAAATCTGCATGCTACAATAAATTTATAAATAATAAAAGGATTTCCAAATGATTTCTATTAATCCAGACGATATCATGAAGAATTATGCAACTTTCCAGAATATTTTGGCTAAAACAAAGAAAGATGGTGAAGTGGTGATTTCAAAAGAAGATGTTTTAGATAGGGAAGCTTTTGTTAAACAGATAGTAGATTTAGCTATGGTACTTTCAGAAAAACATAAAAATTGTTGCTTTGCTATTGAGGGAGAATGGGGAAGCGGTAAGAGCTTTGTGTTGGAAAACATACAAGAATGTCTTCAGCCAGAACAATCAGAGGAAACTGGTGCTGATCGATTCTTTGTTGTTCGGTATGACTGTTGGAAATATGATTATTATGAAGAGCCAATAGTTGCAATTATTTCTGTACTAAGGGATCAGATAGATCAGTATATCAATTTATTGACTGATGACGCTAAAAGGGTATTATTAGAGACTGTTAAGAATACAATAACAAAAATTGCGGTTGAGGCAATAAAAGCAAAGACGGGAATTGACATGGATGGTGTTGGTGAAGTTCCAGAGGGGGATGTAAAAATATATGATAAATATTTTGGTTTCCAGAAAGTAGTTAAAAAAGTACAGAATCAAATTGAGAAAATATCACAAACCCAAACAGTAGTCATCATGGTTGATGAATTGGACAGATGTTTACCTTTATATGCAATTAAAGTTTTAGAACGTATTCATCATGTATTTAATGAGATAGAAAATGTAGTAGTTATAGTTGCAATGGAGAAAAAACAAATCAGTAATTCATTACATCAAATCTATGGGGATGAGATGGATGTTGACCGATATTTGAAAAAAATAATTGCATTCAGCTTTAAACTTGACAATGGATCTGCGCATAATTTTATTGAGAAATACGCAAGTTATATGGAGATGTTTGATATTAAAGAAAGGGATGGGCTGGAAGAATTTCTTAAAGAAATTACTGCCAATATAGATATTCGTACACAAGAAAAAATTTTTGAGAAAGCGGAAAATCTACATAGATTGTTGGCAACGCAAGAAAAAATGGATAGTAGCATTCTGGCATTTGAAATACTTACCCTGTGTATAAAAGAAAAACTGTCTGTAGTTGATTTGAGATGGATAATTGATATGTCTGGCTATTCGAATGTTGAAAATAAAATTGGAAAAGAATATTTCAACACTATAAGAGAGCGTGTAAAATATATTATAAAGTATTCTTCAACAGTTAATGGCAAAATTGTCTGTAAAGCTGATAGTTTTATTGATAGAATGATTTTTATAATTGCTGGGTTAGACAACGTATATAAAAATAAAGTATGTGCAGAATTTTTTTGTGCAGATGAAGAAATAGAAAATGATTTGATTTTCTCGAGAAAGATTTATGAATTATTGAAAATATAGAGGAAAAACTGAGAGTGAACGTAGAATGGGAGCGAGGTGCTATAATGACCCTAGAAGAAATTCTTGCTGGAGAATCAAAGAATGTGGAGTTCAAGGAAAATCTACCGGAGAAAAGTATAAAATATATGAAATCCGTAGTTGCTTTTGCAAATGGAACCGGGGGCAAAATTATTTTTGGGATAGCTGATAAAACCAGAGAAGTTGTAGGTTTTGACAAGGAAGATGTGTTTAAGAAAATGGATGCAATTGCCAATGCTGTGTCAGATAGCTGTGAGCCGGCAATTATTCCGGATATCAGCTTACAGACGATTGATGGTAAAACGGTCATTGTAGCAGAAATTTCTGAGGGAAGACAGAGACCATATTATATAAAGGCTCTTGGCAGAGAAGGCGGTATATATGTTCGAGTTGCTGGAACAACACGCCTGGCTGATGAGTATATGGTAAGAGAACTGATGTTTGAGGGTAGCAATCGTTACTTTGACCAGGCTTTGTGCAGTGGTTTGACTATCACAGATGAAGAAATTGATGCACTTTGCAAATCTATGAAAGAACAGGCAGTCAAAAATGCACATACTGAAGGTCAGAAAGCCTCCATCAAAGATGTTGGCAGGCAGCAGCTTCGTTCCTGGGGGATTCTAATTGAGCGTGATGGAAAAGATTATCCGTCCAATGCTTATGCCATTTTAACAGGGCATGGCGGACTTCATGTTGCAACGCAATGCGGTGTGTTCAAAGGAACAACGAAAGCTGTTTTTGTTGATCGGCGGGAGTATACAGGTCCGCTTTGGGAACAAATAGAGGAAGCATTTCAGTTTGTTCTGCGGAATATTCATCTGGGTGCAACTATTGTCGGTATTTACCGTCGGGATATTTATGAAATTCCACCAGATGCGATTCGTGAGTTGATCATAAATGCAATGGTGCATCGCAGCTATCTGGAGCATGGCATGATTCAGGTCGCAGTGTATGATAACAGGTTGGAGATCACATCACCAGGAAAATTGCCGATGGGACAGACTCTGGAGCGTATGAAGGAAGGTTATTCCAAAATCAGAAATGAAGCACTTGCACATGCGTTTTCCTATATGAATCTAATTGAACATTGGGGCAGTGGTATTCCAAGGATTATTGAAAAAGTAAAAGCTGCTGGACTGAAGGAGCCAGAGTTTATTGGTGGCGAAGTTGATTTGCGTATCAATATCTATCGAGGTCAGGTTGACATTAATGACTGTAGCACTGCCGTTAAAATGCCGTTAAACCGCCGGAAAACCGCCGATAAAGTGCCGGTAAATGAACAGGAACAGCAAATTTATAAATATGTGTTGGAAAATGTCGGCATTACAACAACGCAGGCGATGGAACTTCTTGGTATCAAACAGCGTAGAACCAGAGAAATATTGGGCAAAATGGTTGAGAGCGGCTGGTTGAAAAAAGAAGGTGCTTCACGAAGTACGGTTTATGTAAGAAATACAGAAGAAAGATAAGGTGGCATAGTTAAAATAATATAAATTTTCCACAAGTTGGGGAAGATTTCAAATAGTCAGTCGTTGGGTGTGGCGACATATGAATTATCAAAATTGATTCCAGAAGATTTTTAAGTCTCACCTCCATCAATTGATGAGATTGAAAATGAATTACGAAAAGATACGGAATAAGGTAAGGGTGTATATGAATATTTTGGTGATTGGTAATGGATTTGATCTTGCTCATGGACTTCCGACATCTTATAAGGAGTTTTTGAAGTTTGTTTTAGAAAGTGCAGATATGTGTTCTCGTTTTCAAAAAAATGGACTTGGAGATAAGGAAAGTGCTTCAGCTGTTGCAGAAATTAAAGAGATGATAAAAGATAATTTTTGGATTAATCATTTTGAGAAAGTTTCTGAGTGTGGAGAAAATTGGATTGATTTTGAAACGGAAATTTCAAAGGTAATTCAAGAAATAGATGCAGTTCGGAAACTGATAAATGAAGCTAGAAGAAATCCAATGGAAGAAGCTAAGTATTATAGAGAGATTGAAAATCAATATGCTGGATTTAGTGAGAAATTTAGTTTAGATGACGTTTGGGATAATCCAAAGGGAATGCAATTGGTTAAAGAGAATTTGTTAAGGGACTTAAATCGTCTTACACATTGTTTGGAAATTTATCTCTGTCAATATGTAAATAAAATAGAGATTAATGGAAAAGAAATAGAGATGCTTAAGAACTTACAAATTAATCATGTTCTTAGTTTTAATTATACAAATACTTTTGAAAGAATATATGGAAATTGCAGAGATGGTGTGAAGTATCATTTTATACATGGAAAAGCAGATATTAAAAATAATGCAGATACGTGCAATATGATTCTTGGAATTGATGAATATCTTACGGATACTGAACGGGATAGCGATAATGAGTTTATTGAGTTTAAGAAGTTTTTTCAAAGAATATACAAAGGAACAGGTGCAGAATATAAAAAATGGATTCATCGAACAGAGAGGAAGAAAAAAGAATTTCCTACAGCACATTATGAAGCAGATGAAATATATATACTAGGACATTCTCTTGATGTTTCAGATAAAGATGTTTTGAGTGAAATATTATTATGCCCTAATGCAAATGTACATATTATATATCATAATAAAAAAGCTCTTGCAGATAAGATTGCAAATGTTGTAAAAATAATTGGGCAAGATAAACTTATTGAGAAAAGTTATTCGGAAAATCCACAAATTGATTTTATTGAGCAAAAGTAGGAAAATTTACTAAGAAAATATTAATATCAGATATGTTCTTCAATTTGTATAAAAATTGATAGAAATGTTATTGATGAAGCGTAATGAGATTGTATTCTAATACAAATAGATGTATATGGA
>OLNO01001277.1_pt1 | contig 21270 bp, 19 predicted proteins | sample 1672861 | NCBI WGS metagenome assembly OLNO01 (sample SAMEA3136731, study PRJEB25190) | human gut metagenome | reverse complement strand
TGTAAAGACAGTAATGTCAAAGCCGAGCAGTACTAATTACCCGAACGGCTTTCTTGCAAGCATCTTTATCTCATTTCCCCAGAATGTCAAGCCATACCGGGTGCGACGGATCATATCGAAAGATATTCGCACGGCTTCGCAGAGGCGAAGGGGTCGACAAGGGCCCGGGACGCAGGAAGTTGCGGTTCCCCTCTGGAAGAAAGTTCTTTTAGGTGGTTATAGCAGTGAGGTTCCACCTCTTCCCATTCCGAACAGAGAAGTTAAGCTCACTCACGCCGATGGTACTGCGGTTATCCCGTGGGAGAGTAGGTAGCCGCCTCTTCAAGACCAGCCTTTACGGTTGGTCTTTTTTTTGTGTGTTGATTTGGCCAAGACCGCCGCTTATCCCGGAGTGTCGCATCCCGGGTCTTGAAGAGGCGGCTTGCCGCCAATCATATAGACAACCACCCCAAACCCCTCCTTGAGAGGAGAGGCTTATTTATAGCTGCGAGGGTGGAAGGCAAAAGGTTGCGACTGATCCGAAGGAGTTACGGAGCCCTCTGAAACGGCCTTCTTAAGGCCGCGGCCTGCAGCCAATCATACGGACAACCACCCCAAACTCCTCCTTGAGAGGAGGGGCTTTTTGTGGGGGGCTTTGCAGGAGGTCATATCGTATGGTCTGACTTTTTTGTTGTTGGTTGCCCTTAAGCAAGGGAGTGAACCGCAGGCCATGTCTGCTGCCGATCCGCAAGAGTTACGGAGCCCTCTAAAACGGCCTTCTTAAGGCCGCTTGATAGGAGGGGCTTGCATGATGGTCAGATTGAATGTCCGACTTTTTTGTTTAGGCGGATACTTTTTTTATCTTTGTTGATGTTCATGCGGTGAAATAGGAAAGTAGCTATGCTTGATGATCCGCATGATGAAGATAATCAACCCATCGGGAATTAAGTAGAACCACTTTGTAGAATATCCATCGCCTCATGCCCTACTTCTGTGCCGTATCAGGCCTTGTTGCTGTGGTTCTTGTTTATTTGGCCGCTCTCCGTTATGCATACGTCCGGAGCGCAAAACTGCGTGACATGGTGGGATGCGTGCTTTCTCCCAGTGAAAACTGTGCATTTGACGTCGGAATTTACAGCGTCGCAAAGAGTTGTCTGTGGTTCCTGGTCATCCACCTGTCGCTCTCCTTCCTCTACCATTTCGCGGACCTTCTGCTTTTCGGCGAAGCTCCGGAAGCAGGCATCGCGGATGCCGTGTCGGCACTCCCTCTGTGGGTCGTTCTGCTGCTGCCGCCCGTGCTGGAGGAGACGGCGTTTCGCCTGCCGCTGAAACGAAGGAGGGCCTACATTGTGCTCTCTGCGGCGGTGATGATGTTTTTCGTGTCGGCCATTCTCTTTTCCACGCGCGTATACGACGTTACGTGGCCGAGGCTGCTGGCATGTGCGGCTATGGTGCCGATTGCGTGGTTTTGGGGATACAAATGGATTGCGGGGCTGCGTTTCAAGACCTGGTTCTGGGCATTGGTGCTGTTCTTTGCCTTCCTGCACATCCTCAATTATGATCTCGGCGCGATGGGGGCGGGCGAATGGGCCCGTGTGATCCTGAAGGAGGGCGTCAAGGTCCCCAGTGCGCTGATGTTCAGCTATGTCCGGCTCCGGCACGGTTTTGCCGTATCCGTGGCCCTGCATTTCTTCGTCAACCTCACCGCCTTCCTGCTCGGCTCGCTGGCGTGAGCCGCTTCCGAATGGAAGCACCCGCAAAAAACAAAGGCAGGAGAAGTTAGGACTACCACACGCACCGGTGTGCAGCCCCCTCTCCTGCCTGCTTTTCCGTATTGTTGGATTATCGGTCTGCCGGGGCCGTGCTGCCTTCTGCGGGCTTAGGCAGGGGACCGGTCGTGGACTCCACGAAATCGAGCAGCGCCGCGGCCGTGGCCTCGGGTTCTTCAAGGAATCCCATGTGACCCGAATTTTCGAGCCAGACGACGCGCGCCTCGGGATGCTCGGCTACCATCTTCTCGGCCGTCTCCACCGGAATGTAGTTGTCCTTGCGGCCGAGGATGAAGAGCACGGGAACTTTCGTCGTGCGCAGTACCTCGCTGCGGTCCTTGCGGGTGATCATGCCGTTGAGCAGCGCCACGATTCCCTCGTCCTCCGTGACGAATACCTGTTCGGTGAGGTCCTCGATTTCGTCCGCCATGCGGGCGCGGTTTTCCTCGGCGAATCCGGCAGCCGGGGCCACGCGAGAAAGCAGCTCCTTGCGCCCCGCCTGCACGAGGGCGATCTCCCGGCGGCGGTTTTCGGCCTTCTCGGGCGAGTCGGCGTAGGGTGTCGAGCTCAACAGCACGAGACCGTCCAGCAGCTCGGGGTGCCGTTCGCACAGCGCCAGGGCCACGTAGCCGCCCATCGAGTGGCCGACGACCGTGCAGCGCGTGATGCCGAGTGCCTTTACCCCCGCGGCCACCGTGTCGGCCAGGAATTCCATCGTGTGGGTGTCGCCCTGCACCACGGAGATGCCGTGGCCCGGCAGGTCGAGCGTGACGACGCGCACCTTTTTATATAGAAGCGGGATGAACTCCTCCCAGACAAGCAGCGACTCGAGGTAGCCGTGCAACAGCACGACACACCGGTCGCCCTTCTCGGAGTCGCAGACATGCAGGGCCGTGGGGCCCGCCATGATAAATTTTTCGATCATCGTTTCGGTTTTTATTTGTCGTCTTCCTCGTCGTCGAGGTAGTCGAAGGCCGATTCGCGGCGGGGCGGGACGTGCAGATCCTCCTCTTCGTCGTCGTTCAGCCGGCCGTAGAGCGCATGGCGCTCCTTGCCGCTCTTGCGCATCGGTTCAAGGCGCTTGGCCTTGCGGAGTTCGTCCGTGTCGTGATCACGGAGACCCTTGCGTGTTTTCATCAGGAAAGTTGGTGGTTGATTAGAGATTTTCGGTGTCGAACAGCCCCTCGAAGACGCGGCGGGCCGGGCCCTCGAGGCGGATGTCCGTGTATTGCCGCGTGGCGGGGCGGTGCGTGAAACGCACATGCAGCAGGCCGCCCGGGACGGCGATTTCGTAGTCGGTTCTGTCGTGTTGCAGCGCATGGTGCGTGACGATGGCCGCGGCCGTGGCTCCCGTGCCGCAGGCGAGCGTTTCGGCCTCCACGCCCCGTTCGTAGGTCCGCATGCGGAGCGCGCCGGGGCCCGTGACCTCGACGAAGTTGACGTTCGTGCCCTGCGGGAAGCGGGCCGTGTCGCGGCGGATGGTGCGGCCGCGGCCGGCAACATCCACGGTTTCCACTCCCCGGACGAACTCCACGTAGTGTGGAACTCCCGTATTGAGCGCCCACCAGCCGTCGCCGTCGGTGATCTGCGCCACGTCGGTCATCGCCACTTCGACCTCCCCCGTGAGGGGGCCCGTCCGGCGCACGTGGGCCGTGTGGGGTCCGTCCGTGGCGCGGAACCGCTTGACGGGGCCCTGGATGCCGAGGTGCTCGGCGAAGAGGGCGAAGCAGCGGGCGCCGTTGCCGCACATCTCGCCTTCCGATCCGTCGGCATTGTAGTAGTGCATCGTGCAGACACCGTCCGGCGTCACGGAGAGCGTCATCAGCCCGTCGGCCCCGATGCCGAAGTGGCGGTCGCACAGCCGGACGACGAGCCGCGCATCGGGGCGGAAGGCCCCGTTGCGGTTGTCGATCAGGATGAAGTCGTTGCCTGCGCCTTCGTATTTCGCAAACGGTTGCTGCACGGTCGAAAGTGTTTCGATGTCACGGCAAAAATAGCAAAACTTCTAAAAGTTTTCGTATTTTTGCGTAAAATATGTGCCTTGGGACGGCGACAGCCCGCCCCGGCGGCCGCCACGACAAATCCTCAAATACGACAGACCATGAAAGATGTGCTTTTCAAACATCGCTCGATACGCAAATTCCGCGCTGCGGCCATCCCGACCGAAGTGCTGCGCGAATGCCTCGAAGCCGCGACGCGGGCCTCGACGTGCGGCAACATGCAGCTCTACTCGCTCGTTGTCACACGCGATGCGGCCCTGCGCGAACAGCTTGCGCCGTGCCATTTCAACCAACCCATGGTGCGCGAGGCGCCCTGCGTGGTGACCGTCTGCGCCGACGTGCACCGCTTCACGATGTGGTGCGAGCAGCGCGATGCCGATCCGGCCTACGACAACTTCGGCTGGTTCCTCAATGCGGCGACCGACGCCCTGCTGGCGGCGCAGAACTTCTGCGTCGAGGCCGAGCTGCACGGACTGGGCATCTGCTACCTCGGCACGACGATCTACACGGCGGGCGAGATTTCGCGCATTCTCGAGCTCCCGAAGGGGGTGATCCCCCTGACGACCATTGTCGTGGGCTATCCCGACGAGTCGCCCGCGCTGACCGACCGCCTGCCGCTCGAGGCCGTCGTCCACTACGAGAAGTACACCGACTACACGGCCGCCGAGATCGACGAGCTGTGGGCCGAGCGCGAGGAGTCGGAACTGACGAAGCGGCTGCTCGAGGAGAACGGGCTCGACAACCTGGCCAAGGTCTTCACCGAACGCCGCTACGTGCGCCGCGACAACCTGGCCTTCTCGGCCTCCTACTTCGCGCTGCTCAAGGAGAAGGGCTTCTTCAACCAGGAGTGACGCCGTGGGGTGGGTGCGCCGCATATTCGTCGCCGTGGTGCTGCTCCTCATCGGGTCGGCATGCAGCGTCACGCGGCATATCCCCCAGGGGCAGTACCTGCTGCAGCGGGTGAAGATCGAACCCGACCGCACCGCACCGCGCGACGAACGCATCCCGGCCTCCGAGCTGGAGAAGTACGTGCGGCAGTCCCCGAACAAGCGGCTCTTCGGCACGAACTTCTACGTCTGGCTCTACGAGCAGGCCGATCCCGACAAGCAGAACGGCTGGAACAACTGGAAGCGGCGCATCGGGCAGGAGCCCGTGCTGCTCGACATGGACCTCACGCTCAGGAGTGTGCAGAACCTGAAGGTCTACATGGACTCGAAGGGCTTCTTCTCCTCGCGGGCGGGCTTCGAGATCGACACCACGTCGCGGCGCCGGCGGGCGAAGGTCACCTTCCGCACGCAGCAGGGCGAACCCTTCCGCATCGACACGATCACCTACGAGTTCCGAGACAAGTTCCTCGAGCAGCTGGTGCTTCCCGATACGGTTCACCGGCTCGTGCGGCCGGGCAACGTCTTTGACATCACGGTGCTCGACGCCGAGCGCGAGCGGATCACGGCCTACCTCAAGGAGCGGGGCTACTACAACTTCACGGTCAACAACATCGAGTACGTCGCCGATACGCTGGGCGGGAACAACCGCGTCGACCTGCGCATGATTGTCCGGCAGGACCTGACCGGCTACGACGAGCACGGACGTCCCCAACTGGACAACAATGCGGTCTACCGCATCGAGCGGATCAACGTCTTCCCGGACTACGACCCCACGGCGGCCCGGCTCGATTCGACCTTCCTGTCGCGGCTCGATACACTCCATTACCGCGGCCTGAACGTCATCTACGAGAAGAGTCCCAATGTGCGGCCGTCGATTCTGCGGCGGGCCATTCCGCTCTATCCCAACTACATCTACAATGCATCCCAGGTCAACCGCACCTACAGCGACCTGATGGGACTGGGCTACTTCAAGAGCGCGCGGCTCGCCTTTTCCGAGCGGCCGCACGGCGACACGGTCCACTATGTCGCCTACGTCGGCCCCTCGGCCGATTCGGCCGAGACCCGCTATACGAAGGAGAAGTACCTCGAGTGCAACATCTTCTGTACGCCGACGCTGCGTCAGAGCTTCAAGGCCGAGCTGGAGGGCTCCACGACGTCGAGCTTCTACGGGCTGAAGGCGACCGTCGGATACCAGAACCGCAACATCTTCCGCGGGGCCGAGGCGCTGGACATCTCCTTCACGGTCGGATACGAGTTCATGAAGGCGCCCGATGCGAAGCGCAAGCACGCCACGGAGTTCGGCGTGACGGCGGGGCTGACCTTTCCGCGCTTCCTCCTGCCGTGGCGCGCATCGCACTACCACCGGTTCAACCAGCCGAAAACGAAGGTCGAGCTCTCGATAAACTTCCAGGACCGCCCCTACTACAACCGCACGCTGTCGAGCGCAGGCATCACCTATCAGTGGGCCAACAACCGCTATTCGACCTTCTCGCTGCGGCCGATCGACATCAACCTGATCGACGTGACGCGCCTCGACCCGAACTTCCTTCAGGTCGACGGCTCGGGCAGCTCGGGCATGGTGCAGAACCGGTACCTTGTCGAGAGTTTCAAGACGCAGTTCGTCGGCGGCCTCTCGTTCAGCTACGGTTTCAACAACCAGCGCCGCAACCTCGGCGGCAACGCCACGAGCATCCGCTTCAACCTCGAGACCGCGGGCAACCTGATCGACGCGGTGGAGCACCTCTTCTGGTCGCGGCCCAAGGGGCTGGACCACTATACGATTTTCGGCATCCGCTATTCGCAGTATTTCCGCTCGGACCTGAGCGTCAGCCGCAAGGTGATGCTCGGCGACGTGACCTCGCTCGTCGGGCGCCTCTACGGCGGTGTGGCCATGGCCTACGGCAACTCGTCGGCCGTGCCGTTCGACCGCCAGTTCTACTGCGGCGGCAGCAACGGCATGCGCGGCTGGACGCCCCGCACCCTCGGTCAGGGCTCCGTGCCCGATCCGCACGACGCCTTCCCGATCCAGACGGGCGACGTGAAGCTCGAGGCCAACCTCGAGCTGCGTTTCCCGATCTGGGGCATCGTCCACGGCGCGACCTTCTTCGACGTGGGCAACGTCTGGTATATCAAGCGCAGTCCGGACTATTCGGACGATGCGGTCTTCTTCTTCGACAACTTCTACAAGCAGCTGGGTTTCAATACGGGTTTCGGCCTGCGCTTCGACATCAAGTTCTTCGTCCTGCGCCTCGACTGGGGCATCCAGCTGCACAACCCCAACAACCCCGCGGGGGAGCGGTGGATCCACAACTTCAAGTGGAAAAACACGGCGCTCAACTTCGGCGTGGGCTATCCCTTCTGATTCCCCGCCGCTACCTGCGCTCGCCGCTACCTGCGCCTGCCGCTACCTGCGCCTGCCGCCACCTGCGCCCGCCGCTGCGTTTTTTCCTGCCGCCCCCTTTTGCGCGCCTGCTGCTGTCGGCTTTTCGCTGCCACCACTTTCTGCTGCGTCCTGCTGCGTCTTTTCGCTGCCGCCCCTTTTCTGTGCGCAGCCCATGTTGAAGGCTTTTCACTGCAGCCCCTTTTGCACCCCTTTTTTGCACGCCATGTGTTGCCGCATCTTCGCTGCCGCCCCTTTTTGCACGCCGTGTGCCGCCTCCTCCTTGCGCCGTCCTTTTTCGTGTGCCGCTTGCCGCGAATCCGTTCTCCGCTCCCGCTCCCGGTGCCGTTGCCGGCGGCCTTCCGATTGCGTGCATCGGCTTTCCCCGAACAAAAAATCCCGGGCCGTTCGTGCGGTCCGGGTGTGGGGGGTGTGCACCGGCATCTGCTGCCGGGTCACTTCTGCGCCTTGTACTGCGAGGGCGACATGCCTGTATTGCGCTTGAAGTAGCTGCCGAAAAAGGACTGGTTCGGAAAGTTGAGCTGGTAGGCGATCTCCTGAATGCTCAGGTTCGAGTACTTGAGCAGGGTCTTGGCCTCGGTGATGACGAAGGTGTCGATCCACTCCGATACGGACCGTCCGCTGATGCGTTTGACAAGCGTTGTGAGGTACTTCGGCGTGATGCAGAGCCGCTGTGCGTAGTATCCGACGCTGCGCTCCTGCCTGAAGTGTTCGCCGAGCTGCCGGATGAACTCCTTGAAATACTCCTCGGCGCGCGTCTGCGGAGGCCGTTCGGTCTCGGGGTGCTCGCGGACGTAGCGGTGCAGCACGCTGCCGATCTTGTAGATCGAAGCGGAGAGCAGGTTGCCCACGATGTCGCGTGAAAGCTCCGTTTCGGGCGTGCGCAGCTCCTGTCCCACGAGCGAAAAGAAGTTGCGCACCTCGCGGCTCTCCTTCTCGGTCAGCTCGATGCAGGGGTGTGCTCCGAACTGCAGCAGCACGGGCATGATGTGTTTCGTGTTGATGTTGATGCGCTGCATCATCTCGCGCGAGACGATCAGAACGTGGGCCCGAAAGTGCTCCCCCGGGGCGGTCTGGAGAATGCTCTGCGGACTGAACACGAACATCGAGTTCCGCCGGATGCGGTAGTCCTGGAGATTGAACGTGATGGTGGTCTCTCCGTCGGTGCCGATGCCTACGATGAAGGCGTCGATCCGGCAGGGGTAGGGCAGCTGAAAGGTCGAGTCGCTGTCGGCCGTAATGCACTCGTTCATGAGTCCGTCCTCCTTGCGGCCGGCCATGGCAAGCAGTTCGGGCAGCGTGAAGTTCGTGATCGGTTTCCCGTTCGATGTGGTGTTGTTCATGTTTTCTTTATTTTCGGACAAAAATAGTATTTTCGATGTGTATATTGTCTGTTCTATTTGTATAATAGGAAATAATGAACATCATCGGTCCGTTTTCGGCCACCCGTGCTGCGCGTTTTCGGCAACGGGAAGATCGAACGTGCGGCAGGGGTATGAAAAAGGCCGGGACGCGGGGTCCCGGCCCTGTTTATCGTGGCGGGCGAATCGTCCTTTGCTGCTTCTCCTCCGTCGGCATGTACCCTCGTCTCCGAATCTTCCGTGTGCGGGGGATCGTCTGCTCACGCCCTTCGGTCCGCTGTCGCTTGCTTCGGTCCGTCGACTCTTGCCTTGGCCCGTTGTCGCTTGCGGCGCTCCGCTCTTCGGGGTCTCTCCTCTTCACGCGGGGTTCATTGCCTGACGGCTTGCGGCCCGTTCGCTCCTGCCACGCAGCGCTTTCGTCAGTTTGCGGGGGCTGCGGGAGCTGCCGCGGCGGGCGTGTCGGTGATGCCCAGCTCCTTCTTCACCTCGGGAGCAATGTCGATGAGGTTGGCCTCGTCGAATGCCACGAGGGCGCCCGTCGAGGTGTCGAAGACGGCCAGGAAGCCGCCGGCCTGCGATACCTTGTCGATGGCGTTCTTGGCCTTCTCAATGATCGGGGCCATCAGCTCGTTGTATTTCTTCTCGTAATCCTGCTGTGCGGCCTGCTGGTACTGCTCGCGGCGCGTAATGAGGTTCTGCAGATCCTGGGCCTTCATTTCACGCGTTGCCTCGGGCAGCGTGTTGTAGCTCTTCTGATACTCCTGCAGTTTGTTCGCGTACTCGACATTGATGGCCTCGATTCCTTCGTTCAGCGTCTTGCCGAAGTTCTCCATGTCCACCTGCATCTGCTTCATCTCGGGCATCGATGCGATGATTTCGCTCGTATTGATGCGACCGAATTTCTGGGCAAAAAGCGACGTGGCGCTCATCATGAGTACAACCGCAAGGGTCAGTTTGATAGCTGTTTTCATAACAATTGGTCAGTTAATGTTTTGATGTATTGGTAGTGTTTACTTTTTCAGAAGTTCGATGACCTGCTGCGTGTGCTCGGCCGAGGGCGAGGCGTAGAGCAGCGTGGGGTTGTTCGACGAGTCGATCACCGCCGCGGCGCCGACCTGCTTGGCATAGGCCTCGATGGCATCGAAGACCTTTTTCTGGATCGGCTGGATCAGCTCGAGGCGCTTTTTCATCAGCGTGCCCTCTTGTCCGAAGAGGCTCTCCTGGAACTGCTGGGCCTCCTTCTCCTTGTCGAGGATGGCCTGCTCGCGCGCCTGACGCGTCGTGGCCGGGAGCGATGCCTTCTGGTTCATGTAGTTGTTGTAGAGGGTCTCGACCTCCTGGAAGCGGTTGTCCACCTGCTCCTGGTACTGCTTGGCAAGGTCGTCCAGGTCGCTGATGGCCTGGTTGTAGGCGTCGATGGACTTGAAGATCTTTTCGCTGTCCACGATGATGCAGTTCTGGGCTGCGAGGGTCCCGGCTGCCAGCAGGGCCGCCGCGAACAGAATCAGTCGTTTCATGGTTTGTCTCGTTTTGGTTCGCTCGGGAGGCGGCAACGGCCGCTTCCGTATGTAAATATAACTCTTTTCTTCCAATTTTATTGCCAGCCGCGCATCAGAACTGCTGTCCGAGCACGAAGTGGAACTGGCTGCCGCTCTTCGACGTGGAGTTGGCCGGGGCGTCGAATCCGTAGCCCCAGTCGATGCCGAGCATGCCGACGACGGGCAGGTAGAGCCGCACGCCGAAGCCGGCCGAACGCTTGATCTTGAAGGGCGAGAACTTCTTCCACGACTCGAATGCGTTACCGCCTTCGAGGAATCCCAGCACGTAGATCGTCGACGAGGGCTTGAGAATCACCGGGTAGCGCAGCTCGGCCGTGTACTTGTTGTATCCGCGCGAGTAGTCGCTTGTCGGGTCGAGGGCGCCGTCCTCGTAACCGCGCATCGAGATGATGTCGATACCGTAGATGTTGTAGCCCGACATGCCGTCACCGCCGACCTCGAAGCGCTCGAAGGGCGAGACCTTGTATTTGTTGTAGGCGCCGAGGTATCCCATCTCGGCCTTGAGCATCAGCACGAGGTTCGAGTTCTTCGACAGCGTCTGGTACCACTGGGCCTTGAACTGCCACTTGTGGAACTCGACCCAGCGGTAGCGCTCCTGGTTGGCCGCGTCGCTCGTGCTCGAGTTCGAGGCCAGCTGTTCGAGCATCCTGTAGTCCTTGCCGTCCCAGAGCGAGTAGGGGGGCGTGGCCTGCACCGAGGCGCTGAACTCCGAACCGCGGCGCGGATAGAGGGGCTGGTCCACCGAGCTGCGCGCGAAGACGAGCTTGAGCGAGAGCAGGTTCGCCGCACCGTTCGTCATGCCGAACGTGTTCCAGTTCTTGAGCTTGAAACGCTCGTAGCTGGCCTCGGCATAGAACGTGAAGTAGGGGTCGGGCCAGTTCAGGCGCTTGCCCAGACCGGCCGCCACGCCGTAGGTGCGGAAGTACTGCGTGGCACTCTGCCAGACGTAGTAGGCGTTGTTCTGCTCGGAGATGTGGGCCGAGAGGGTGAACGAGTTGGGCTTCTTGCCGCCGAGCCAGGGGTCGGTGAAACTGAAGGCGAAGGCCTTGTAGTAGGTACCGTTGGTCTGGGCCGAGAGCGACAGCCGCTGGTTCTGTCCCATCGGGTAGGGGCGCCAGGCGCCCTTCTTGAAGAAGTTTTTGACCGAGAGGTTGTTGAGCGTGATGCCCACCGATCCGACGAAGGTGCCCGAGCCCCAGCCGCCGGCGATGTTGAACTGGTCGGAGGCCTGCTCCTCAAGCGCCCAGTTGACGTTGACCAGCTCGCTCGACACGGGCTTGATGTCCGGAGCGATGGCCTCGGGGTTGAAGTTCCCCATCGAGCCGAGCATGCGGATGGTCTGCATGAGCATCGAGCGGTCGTAGAGCTCGCCCGGCCGCGTGTAGAGCTCGCGGCGGATCACCTCGTCGTCGACACGCTGGTTGCCCGTGATGCCCACCTCGTTGATCGTGAACTGCTTGCCCTCAAAGATCTTGACCTCGATGTCGATCGAGTCCGTTCCGATGATCGTCTCCGCGGGGTCGATCTGCGAGGTCAGGTAGCCCTGGTTCTGGTAGAGCGACGAGACGGACATCTCCTCGGGGTTGGCCTCCTTGCCGATGCCGAGACGCTTCTGAATGGTCTTCTTGTCGTAGGTGTCGCCCGACTCGACGCCGAACATTTGCTGCAGGTCCTCGGTCGTGTAGACCGAGTTGCCGACCCACGAGACGTTGCGGATGTAGTATTTGTTGCCCTCCGACACCTCGATGTCGATGCCCAGCCGCTTCTCGTTGATCGGGTAGATCGAGTCGCGCAGGATGTTGGCGTTGCGGTAGCCCTTCGAGTTGTAGAAGTCGATGAGCAGCTCCTTGTCGGCCGCGTAGTCCGTTTCGTTGAGCTTCGTGCCCTTGAAGATGTTGATGCTCTTCTGATGGGTCTTCTTGAAGGTGCGGCGCAGCCGCTTGTCGGTGAACTCCGTGTTGCCGATGAAGTTGATCTGGCCGATCTTGACCTTGTCCTTGCGGTCGATCACGAAGGTGACGTTCACCATCTGCGGGCGCACCGTGTCGTTCTCGATGCGCACGTCGACCTCGGCGTTGCGGAATCCCTTTTCGGACCAGTACTCCTTGATGAGCTTGCGGTTCTTGTCGATGACGTAGTCCGACAGTTCGCCGCCGCGGCGCAGCTTGAGCTTCTCCAGCAGGTCGGTCTTCTTGCCGCGCGGAATGCCCTCGAAGGCCCAGTTGTTGACCCGGGGCCGCTCCTTGAGGAAGACCTCCAGGTCGAGGCTGTCGCCCTCGATGTCGGCGCCGATCTTCACGTCCGAGAAGAAGCGCTGGCTCCACAGGCGCGAAATGGCGTTGGAGATGAACGAACTGGGCAGGTAGATCGAGTCGCCCTCGATCAGGCCGGCTGAGGACTTGAGCATGTCCGCGTTGAGGTACTGCACGCCGTGGATGTTGATCTTGCGGATGTAGTAGAGGCGGGGTTCACTGCTGCCCTGCATCATGGGGGCGTCCTCGGGAAAGTCGGGGGCGGATTCCGCCGCCGGGGCGGTCGAAGGCTGCTCCGCGGCGGGCGCATGCTGTGCGAACATGTTCTGGCTGCACGATACGAGGAGCGCCGCGGCCGTGAATACCTTACCGAAATAATTCATCTGTCGAAATCTAATCTAACTTCATTTACTTAACGAGTCCGAACCGCCGGTCGCGCCGGGCGTACTCGGCCAGTGCGCGGTCGAACTCCGCTTCGGTGAAATCGGGCCACAGCACCTCGGGAAAGTAGAGCTCGGCGTAGGAGGCCTGCCACAGCAGGAAGTTGCTCAACCGGCACTCGCCGCTCGTGCGGACGATCAGGTCCGGATCGGGGTATTCGGCCGTGTCGAGGGCCTCGGAGACGGTCCGTTCGTCGATCGCGGCGGGGTCTATCCCGCCGGCTGCGGCGCGCGCGGCGATCTTCCGCACGGCGCGTGTGATCTCGCTGCGCGAGGAGTAGTTGAGCGCGAGAATCAGCGTCAGGACCTTGCCGTCGGCGGTCTGCTCCTCGGCGCGGGCCAGGTAGCTGCGGACCTTCTCCGAGAAGCGGCTCCGTTCGCCGATCATGCGCACGCGCACGCCCTGGCGGACGAGCTCGGGCGTTTCGCTGATGACGCTCTGGCAGAAGAGCTCCATCAGCGAGTCGACCTCCTTTTGGGGACGGCCCCAGTTTTCGGTCGAAAAGGCATAGAGCGTCAGGTACTTCACGCCGTTGCGCACGGCGGCGCGCAGCGAGGCCCGCACGGGTTCGATCCCGGCGGCATGTCCTTCGTAACGCTCCTTGCCGCGCAACTCGGCCCAGCGGCCGTTGCCGTCCATGATGATGGCCACGTGTTGCGGTATGCGGTTCTGATCGCTCATAGTTCGGGGCTCGATATTAGGGCACAAATATAGGGAATAAAATGAAATTTACCTATTTTGATGAACAACTTTACTCCGATTCCGACCGGGCGGGTCAGCTGCGGATGTCCACGCCCCACATCATCTTATTGCGTAACGTGTCGTAAAATGATATATTGTGCGGTACGGCCAAAAAAATCGGCCGTGCGGCCCGCCGCACGATGCATGTGGCCTCCTGCGGAATGGCGTAGGCGCGGTTGTCGAGCGTGACGAAGGCCTCCGAGCGGCGGGCGTGCACGTGCAGCGTGATGACGCTCGAGTCGGGGATTACCACCGGGCGCATGGTGAGGTTGTGCGGCGCCAGGGGCGAGATGACCAGGCAGGCGCACGACGGGGCCACGACGGGGCCTCCGGCGCTGAGCGAGTAGGCGGTCGATCCGGTGGGTGTCGAGACGATCACCCCGTCGCCGTGGTAGGTGGCGACCATCTGCCGGTCGACGAAGGTCTCCACGGAGAGCATGCCTGCGCCGTGCCGCTGTACGGTGAACTCGTTCAGGGCAAAGAACTTCGAGCCCTCGGGGCAGCAGGCGCCCGTGACCTCGAGCAGCGTGCGCGGCTCGGTGGAGAGCCGCCGCTCGGCGATCTCGCGGAAGATCAGGTCGAGCCCCGAGTTGGGCGCCGTCGTCAGGAACCCGAGGTGCCCGGCGTTGATGCCCATGACGGGAACGGGCTCCCCGCCCAGGCGATGCACCCCCTCGAGCAGCGTGCCGTCGCCTCCGTAGCAGACCATGATCGTCTCCGGCGGCTGCGGCCCGATATGGTACCCGTAGGTGCGGGCTGCCGGAATGTCCACGCCCGCCTTTTCGGCCACGACGGGGGCGAACTCCTCGTTGACCAGCCAGTCGAATCCGAAGAGTTGCAGAGCGGCAACGAGTTGCCGGATTTCATCGGTCGTGTGGGCGATCTGCGGGCGGGAAAAAAGTATGATTCTCATCGGCGGAGTTTCAAAAAAAGTGAGTAACTTTACCACGTCGCCGCAACCGGCGCTCCGCGACGGGCGCTCCCCGGCCGCCGGCGACGCATTCGGAGACAAAGATAGGGATTTTTATGACAAAGTTGAGTGTGAACATCAATAAGATTGCCGTCGTGCGCAATTCCCGCGGCGGGAATCTGCCCGACGTGGTCCGCGCGGCCACGGATATCGAACGCTTCGGTGCCGACGGCATCACGGTGCATCCGCGCCCCGATGCGCGGCACATCCGCTACGACGACGTGCGCGCCCTGAAACGGGTGCTCCGCACGGAGTTCAACATCGAGGGCAACCCCATTCCGTCGTTCATCGACCTCGTGTGCGAGGTCGTGCCGACGCAGGTGACCTTGGTGCCGGACGCTCCCGACGCCATCACGTCGAGCGCCGGATGGGATACGCTCGCCAACCGCGCGTTCCTTGCCGACGTGACGGCCCGCTTCCACGAGAAGGGCATCCGGGTCTCGATCTTCGTCGACCCCTCGCCGGAGATGGTTGCCGGCGCCCGGGCGTGCGGCGCTGACCGGGTGGAGCTCTACACGGAGGCCTATGCGCGGGAGTATGCGGCCGGTGCCGACGAGGCGATCGCCCCCTATGTCGCCGCGGCCGAGGAGGCGCGCCGCCAGGGGCTCGGGCTCAACGCCGGACACGATCTCTCGCTGGAGAATCTCCACTTTTTCGTGAGCCGCATCCCCTGGACCGACGAGGTCTCGATCGGCCATGCGCTCATCTGCGACGCCCTCTATTACGGACTGGAAAATACGGTGCGGCTCTACCGCCGCGAACTCAAACTCGAATAACGACTTTGCATCCATGAAACGTCTGCTTTTGCTGACCGCCGCGCTGCTGCTCTCCGGTGCGGCCCTGGCACAGGAGGGCTACGAGCGGCAGCGCCGCGATCTTTTCGACGTGCTCCCCGTGCGGTCGAACGACATCATCTTCCTGGGCGACGGCCTGACGGACGGCTGCGAGTGGGCCGAACTCTTCGACAACCGCCACATCAAGAACCGCGGCATCCGCGGCGACCGTTCGGAATGGCTGCTCGAGCGGCTCGACACGCTCATCGCGGGCCATCCGAAGAAGCTCTTCCTGATGATCGGCACGAACGACCTGGCCGCCGGTGTCGCGCCTGCGCGCATCGTGGAGCACGTGCGCCGGCTGATCGACCGTTTCCGCACCGAGTCGCGCTGGACGAAGCTCTACGTGCAGAGCATCCTGCCCGTGAACGGCCGCTCGTTCGACCGCTACGCGGAGCACTATGCCCGTGCCGCGCAGATCGTCGAGACGAACCGCCAGCTTGCGGCGCTCTGCGAGGAGCTGCAGGTCGTCTATCTGGACGTCTATGCGGCGCTCGTCGACTCGAACGGCGACCTGAACGCCGCCTATACCGACGACGGGCTGCATCTGCTCGGCGAGGGATACCAGGTGTGGAAAGAAGCGATCCGGCCCTATGTCAAATAGCAACGGGCCCCTGTCGAACCCGCTTTTCGGGCGACTCTCGCGCCTGGCCGACGCGCTGGGGCTGCGGGCCTTCGTCGTCGGGGGCTATGTCCGCGACTACTACCTGCGCCGCCCGTCGACCGACATCGACGTCGTGGTTGTCGGCAGCGGCATCGAGCTGGCCGAGGCGCTGGCCGCCGAGTTGCACGCGAAGGTCTCGGTCTTCAGAACCTTCGGCACGGCGATGGTCCGCACGCGCGACGGCGCCGAGGTCGAGTTCGTCGGGGCGCGCCGCGAATCCTACACGCACGACTCGCGCAAGCCGCAGGTCGAGCCCGGCACGCTCGAGGACGACCAGCGGCGTCGCGACTTCACAATCAACGCCATGGCGTGGTCGCTCAACGCCGCGACCTTCGGCGAGCTGGTCGACCCCTTCGGCGGCATGGAGGACCTCGAGGAGGGCATCATCCGCACGCCGTGCGATCCCGACATCACCTTCTCGGACGATCCGCTGCGCATGATGCGCGCCGTGCGCTTCGCCTCGCAGCTGGGCTTCCGGATCGAGGAGGAGACCTTCGAGGCGATCCGCCGCAACGCCGCGCGCATCCGCATCGTCTCGCGCGAGCGCATCGCCACCGAACTCAACAAGATCGTGCTCTCGCCCGTCCCGTCGATCGGGCTCGAACTGCTCGAGCTGACCGGCCTGCTGGCGCTGATCTTCCCCGAGCTGCACGCCCTGAAGGGGGTCGAGCGGCGCGGGCAGCACGCCCACAAGGACAACTTCTACCACACGCTCAAGGTCGTGGACAACGTGGCACGGCGCAGCGACGACCTGTGGCTGCGCTGGGCGGCCGTGCTGCACGACATCGCCAAGCCGCTGACAAAGGCCTACGACCCGAAGGTCGGCTGGACCTTCCACGGCCACGAGGTCCTCGGCTCGAAGATGGTGCCGGGCATCTTCCGTGCGCTGAAACTGCCGCTGAACGAGCACATGAAGTTCGTGCAGAAGCTCGTCTTCCTGCACCTGCGGCCCATCATCCTCTCGGAGGAGATGGTCACCGACTCGGCCGTGCGGCGCCTGCTCTTCGAGGCGGGCGACGACATCGAGTCGCTCATGACGCTGTGCGAGGCCGACATCACGTCGGGCATCGACGCCAAGGTGAAGCGTTATATGGCCAATTTCGAGCTGGTGCGCCGCAAGATGAAGGATCTGGAGGAGCGCGACCGCATCCGCAACTTCCAGCCGCCGATCACGGGCGAGATCATCATGCGGACCTACGGATTGCCCCCGTGCCGCGAGATCGGCGAGATCAAGGAGGTTATCAAGAACGCCATCCTCGACGGCGAAATCCCCAACGAATACGCGGCCGCCCATGCGCTGATGGAGCGGCTGGCCGCCGAGCGCGGCCTGAAAAAGGTTTGACACCGCACGGCGCGCGACCCTCTTCGGCGGACGGAGTGCACGCGGCGCAGCGAAGAAACCCCGCCGCCCTTCCGGGCCGCGGGGTCTTTTTTTGTCCGGCCGGCTGTGGCGCAGGCTGCCGCTTTGGGTTGCGGGGGCGGTACAGTGTTTCGGCGCCTGGCGCGTGCGGATGGCTGCGGCGCGTTTCGGCGCTGCCGGTCAGTCCTTTTTCCCGTCGCCGGCGGCGGCTTCGGCCGCGGCCCGCTGCTCGGCTTCGAGCTGGGCGCGCGACTTGGACTTGGTGACGAGCCAGACCCCGACGAAGACGCAGAGCGCCGCGAAGCCCTTGGTGATGCCGAACGTGTCGAGCCCGATGGCGACGGTGAAGAGCACCGCGACGACGGGCTGCACGTAGTTGTACATCGAGACAACCGTCGGGCGCAGGTAGCGCTGCCCGATGGGGACCATCAGGTAGGAGAGGAACGTCGACCCGACGACCACATAGGCGATGCCGGCCCAGGTGCGGGGCGCGAGGGCCGCGTAGTCGACCGGCGTGAGGGGATCGTAGTAGATGACCAGTGCGACGATGGCCGCGAAGAGGAACATCCACTTCATCGTCGTTACGGGCGAGTAGCGGACGATCACGTCGCGGAAGGCCGTCAGATAGGTGGCGTAGCTCACGGCGCTGACGATGCAGAGCACGTCGCCCAACATGCTCGACGTGTGGCCCGTGCCGTGCTGGCTCGCGAGGATGAGGATCACGGCTCCGGCGCATCCGAGGAAGACGCCCCCGGCCTTCAGCCACGTGATCGGCTCGCGCAGGAAGAGCGTGGCGAGCACCATCGTCAGCACGGGGACCACCGTGGCGATGATCGAGGTGTCGATGGGCGAGGTGAGCGACAGCCCCCACAGGAAGAGCATCTGGTTGAGCTGGATGCCGAACACCGAGGCGAAGAGCAGCAGCACGATGTCGCGCGGGGCGACCCGCTCGCGGGGCACGAAGAGCGAGGCGGCCCAGAAGAGCAGGCAGGCGCCGGCCATGCGGTAGACGCTCATGGCGAACGGATTGACCCCGCCGGGGTTGGCCTCCGACCAGAGTACGCTCTTGCCGATCGGGGCGTTGAGGCCCCAGATGATGTTGGCGACCCACAGGGCCGCGTGACCCTTCAGTTTTCCCTTGTCCATGGTGTTCGGGAGCTGTGTTTGACGCGGCAAAGATACGAAAAGTCGGATGCAAAAAGCATCCCGGCCCGAAATTTTGCCGCCCGGTCCCCTCCGCCCGGACCGCGGCGCGAGGTTTGGAGCAAAATTTGCGGTCGGAGGGGTTCGTGAGGAAAACACGCTATCATCTCGACCTGGTCTTCGCGAACCTGCTTTTCGGAGCGAACTTCTCGTTCTATGTCTCGCTGACGCGCAACTACCTGGATTTCCAGCAGATATTCATGTTGCAGGTGCTCTCCGCGGCGCTCTTCTTCATCCCCTTCGCCCTCTTTTCGCGGCGCTCCTGGCGCATCACGCGGCACGACGTCGTGCGGATCGTGCCCGTCTCGCTGCTCGTGGTCTACGGATGGATGTACCTGCTGCTGTGGGGCTCGTCGTACACGACGCCGATCGACGCCTCGGTCATTGCCACGCTCGGCCCCGTCTTCACGCTCATTGCCGACCACCTGATCCATCCGCACCGCTACCTGCGCGTGCGGCAGGCGGGGATCGTCTGTGCGCTCGTCGGCGCCGCAATCCTGCTGCTCAGGCAGGGGCCGCTGCTCGTGCACGGCAGCGAAGCCTTCGGCAACGCGCTGGTCCTGGCGGCCGTCGTTGCGATCGCCGTCAATACGGTCGTCATCCGCGAGCCGCTGCAGCGGCTCGGCACCCTGGTGGTCATGGGGTGGTACTACATCATCGGGCTGGCCGTCACGGCCCCCTTCTTCTGGCACTACATCGCCCACGTCCCCTTCCTGCGGCTGCCCCCTGCGGCGCTGGGCGAGCTGGCCTACATCCTCGTCTTCGGCACCGTGCTGCCGATGTATCTGCTCTACCGCGGCACCGAGCACCTCACGTCGGTCCACACGGCCCTCTACCGCTACATCCAGCCCCTCATCGCCGGGGCGCTGGCCGTCGTCCGCGGACAGGCCCGCTTCGATGCGGCGAACCTCACGGCCCTGGGGTTCATCTTCGCGGGCATCGTGCTCGTGGTCGTCGGGTACGAGTTTTTCGAGCGGCGCGAACATCCTCTGCCGCGCATCCGGCGGCCGGGATGACGGGCGGCCCGAAAAGAAAAAGTCCGGCCGACGGAGGGTCGGTCGGACGGATGCCGGCAGCCGGAAGCCGCCGGACCTGTAACGTTGTCGCCGCCGCCGGTCGGCATGCCGGTGCGGGGGTATGGGGTGGCGTCAGTCGGCAAGGAGCCTTGCGCGCCACTCGTCGGGCACCGGGGCGCTCACCTGCCGCGGGAAGTCCAGCACGACCATCACCGAACGGCTCTCGCTGCGCACCTCGTCACCGACGAGCAGCTGCTGGAAGAGTGTGAGCGACTTGTTGCCCACGCGCTCGCAGGTGGTCGTGATGCGCACGGGGTCGTGCATGCGTACCTGCCCCATGTAGGAGGTCGAGGTCGAGACGGTCACGATGCGCAGGTCGCCCAGCAGCACCTCGGCGCCGAGCACCTGGTCGTAATACGCCATCTTCCCGACGTCGAAGTACATCTGCTGCGAGACGTTGTTCACGTGCTGGAAGGGGTCGATGTCCGAAAAGCGCTTCTGGATCGGGGTTTCGAGTGTGCGTGCCATTATTCGCGGATGATTCGGACCTCGCCGCCCTCGCCGAACGCGATGATCGACGAAGCCTTGCGGGTGGGTTTGCCTTCAAAACGGGGGTTGACGACAAAGTCCACGCCGTCGATGATCTCGCGCGAGACCTCCTGCAGCCCGGCGGGGGTTGCCTCGCCCGAGATGTTGGCCGAGGTCGAGACCACGGGCCGCTGCAGGGCGCGGAGCATGCGGCGGCAGAACTCGTGGTCGGGAACGCGGATGCCGAGCGTCCCCTCGTCGGGAATGAGGTTCGCGGCGACGCCCGTCGCACCGGGCAGGATGAGCGTCAGCGGGCTCGTGGCCATCTCCATCACCTCGAAGGCGATGCCGGGGGCGCGGTTGACGTAGCGCACGACCATGTCGGCCGAGGCGCAGAGCACGAGCATCGACTTCTTGTTCTCGCTGCGCTTGAGGCGGTAGATGCGGTCGACGGCCTCGGCGTTCGTGGCGTCGCAGCCCAGCCCCCAGACCGTGTCGGTGGGGTAGAGGATGATGCCGCCCTCGCGCAGGACGCGCACGGCCTCGTCGACCTCGCGCCGGAGGTCGCTTTCCTTGACTTGCTGCATGGCCTTATTTCATAGGTAGGACTTCGATCCAGTAGTCGTCGGGATCGTTGATGAAGTAGAGCCCCATGTCGTGGTTCTCGAAGCAGACGCACCCCATTGCGCGGTGGTATTCGCGCACGGCGTCGTAGTCGCCCGCGACGCGCAGGCAGAGGTGGCTCTCGTTCTCGCCCAGTTCGTAGGGGGTGGCGGCATGGTCGCGCAGCCATGTCAGCTCGAGGTGGAACGGGCTCACGCCGTCGCCCAGGTTGACGAGGATGAAGCTGCCGTCGGCGGCCTCCTTGCGCGAGATCTCCTTCAGACCGAGGGCCCGGTCGTAGAACTCCATGCTGCGCGCGAGGTCCGTGACGTTGATGTTGAAATGATCGAATCGGCTCTTGATTTCCATAATTTCCAAGCGTTTTTACAGCCTGCAAAATTAATTTTTAATTCTTAATTTTTAATTTTTCATGATGAATTTTATACCTTTGCATCACGAAAAGAAAAAATAGACAAAAATAATCATCGTATGGGAAGAGCCTTTGAGTATCGCAAAGCGCGAAAACTGAAACGGTGGGGACACATGGCCCGCACGTTCACCAAACTGGGTAAGGAGATCGAAATCGCCGTCAAGGCCGCCGGGCCCGATCCGTCGGGCAACACGCGCCTGCGCATCCTGATCCAGAATGCCAAGGCCGAGAACATGCCCAAGGAGAACATCGAGCGTGCCATCAAGCGTGCCA
>OLNO01001274.1_pt1 | contig 21302 bp, 19 predicted proteins | sample 1672861 | NCBI WGS metagenome assembly OLNO01 (sample SAMEA3136731, study PRJEB25190) | human gut metagenome | reverse complement strand
GCGGTATCCCGCCTTAATTCAGATGCTCTGGTAACTCAGTTGCCGAGTAATTCACTCTGCTATATACTGATTGCATTCAAACACTTGCAATCCATATAGGATTTCACTGATTCAGTCAGAATCTCACTCCACATCAAATTTCTCCAGGCTTTCCAGTCTTGCTCTGTATTTGGAGTCATAGGCATCTGTAAACGAAGCCTCTTTCTTCATTTTTTCGAGAGCTGCTGCTGCTTTTTTAACTGTCTGGATAGTACCGGCACCTGCTACACAGCCGCCCGGACATGCCATTCCTTCCAAAAGATATCCATTATATTTACCAATCTTGGCCATCTGGAGCATCTTCTTACAGTTCTGCAGACCTTCTGCATTCATTACCTTTACTTCCCGATCAGGATCAATACGCTTCACCGCATGGACAACCGCTTCTGCCACACCACCGCTGACTGCGAAACCTCTTCCGTCAGCACTGGCATGAAACAGTGGTTCTCCTTCCGGAATATCTTTCCAGTCCACGCCTTTGGCATCAAACATTCCTGCTACTTCCTCGAAGGTCAGCACAAAATCCACATAGCTGCGGATACTCTTACGGCTGGCTTCCAGCTTCTTGGCTGCACAGGGACCTACGAAAACGATCTTACAATCTGGTTCCTTCTGCTTGATCAGCCTTGCAGTGAGAACCATAGGTGTCAGTGCCATAGAGATACATTTCGCCTGTTCCGGGAATAATTTCTTAGCCATCATAGACCAGGACGGACAACAGGATGTAGCCATGAAAGGAAGTTTCTCAGGAACTTCTTCCAAAAAGTCCTTTGCCTCCTCCACTGTGCACAGATCTGCACCGACGGCAACCTCTCTTACATCTGTAAAGCCAAGTGCCTGAAATGCTCCCCGTATCTTATTATTCTCCATACCCGGAAACTGGCCTGCAATGGCAGGCGCCACGATTGCATACACCGGTGTTTCACTTTTTAATGCCATAATAGTCTGGAAAATCTGTCCTTTGTCTACAATAGCACTGAACGGACAACTTACCAGACATTGTCCGCAGGATACACATTTATCCTGATCAATCTCTGCTCTTCCATATTCATCAGAGCCAATAGCATTCATACCGCATGCCTTTGAACATGGACGTTCCTGTTTGATGATTGCATTATACGGACAGGCTTCCAGACACTTTCCGCATTTGATACAGGCATCTTCATCAATATGGGATCTGCCGTCTTCCATATGCACTGCTTTCTTTGGACAGACTTCCACACAGGGATGCTCCAGGCACCCCTGACAGCCCTCTGTGATCATTACCCTTTTTTCAGGGCAGGAATTACAGGCAAACTTGATCACATTGATAAGCGGCGGTTCATAATACTTTTCCTCAATAACGCTGGCCTCCACACCTTTGGAAATTGGCGCATGCTCTGTAACCTTTCTCAGTGACATCCCCATTGCAACGCGAAGTCTCTCACCAACTACCGCTCTTTCCAGAAAAATACTGTCACGATAAGTCGCAATTTCACCGGGTACGATCTTGTAGGGAAGCTCTTCCAGCATCTCCGGAGACTGGCCTTCATATGCCATCCTCGCAATTTCTGTAAAAATTTTGTGTCTGATTTCTGTTTTGGATGAATACAGTCCTCTCATTTTTTCCTCCTGATTTTCGATTCGGATAACTGTACGGCAATCCAATGCAGGGACACCGAACAATTTCCATTTATAATTTCATCACTGCTGCAATCAGCACACTCATTTTTCCTCCTGCTGAACTTTCAGCCACTTCACAGAGAAACGAAATTCCGCTCATTTCCGTTTCCTTATCTGCATATCATATCACCAAATGCTTCCAGGCTCAACACAACATCAGAATTTTCGCTGAATTGTCGCCCCCGAAGTTGCTGTTCATATGTTGTTATCCCCAGATTCCACTCATCTGTTCCTCCAGATGGTCCAAGATATAATTATAAATATCTACGGACACACTGTCCGGATAGTGGGTTCCGTCTACGGTGGAAAATCCCTCAGATACCAGATGGGAATATACGTCTATGTAGGTAACTCCACTCAGGCTTGCCTGCATTGCCGCGTTAAAACTTTCAATCTCCGCATTACTGCAATAGGGATCATTCTGCACCGGACCTACAGACACGAAATAAGTCTGCGCTCCTCTGTTCCCCCATTCAGCAGCTTTGGAATTAATATAACTGATGTAGTCATTGACATGATAAAGATCATTAACACCCATCAGGATAATAACCGCTGTATTGTCCTCAATCTGATCTTCTACCTGCGGCACTCCTGTAGATACCATCCAGTCATATCCCATAGAAGAAAGACAGGACCAAATGCTGTCATCGTTTACCGCATCCCTCAATCCCTCTGTTCTGGAATCTCCGATAAATACCAGTTTATCTGCGGAGATAGTGTCCGGATGGTCTGGCTTGCTTAAAGTTCCCTGGTCTGCCGGATTCTGTTTATCTGTCTCAGTTTCCTGCTCCGGTGTTGGAGTAGATGCAGGTATTGGTGTTGCTTCAGGCATTGGTGTTGCTTCAGGTTTTTGTGTCAGTGCCGATTTGGATTTCGGTGCCGGCGGACCTGCCACTTCTGCCCCATGGACATCTGAAAACATACAGACAGCTGCAATACATGCGGTTAATACGATTTGTCCGGTTCTATATTTTTTCGTAAATATCATTCCCTTCTGCAGTAATACTTACGTTACTTTTCACATATCTCAACTCCCTGGAGTGTGTTGCTGTGAACAGTAACATACTTACATCCCAGGCAGCATATCCGGCCATGAGAGGATTTCTCCGGAAATAATTTCCTCGTAATCTCCCTCAATATCCTGGCTTCTGCCTGCTTCGAACACGTTTGTCTCCGCTCCCCAGACACGATCTTCATATTCCCATATATGGAATCTCAGACCGCGAAACATAAAGTCGATGCTTCCGCATCCGTTTTCCTCTGTATATTCATAATGAATTTTCTTTGTTTTTAACGCTTCCTGTACTTTTTCCAAACGCATAAAATACCTCCTGATTATCTGTACAGTACCCTCTGTAATATAATACAGATAACTTTCACTGTAAAAAAATGTTCTCGTGTACACCCATCAAAAGTCAAACAGATATTCGCAATCCGCTTCGCTACACAGCTCTACATATGCGCTTAATCCTGACGCCATTATACAAAACGAATTATATCATACTCTGCTGCATAATATGTAATCTGAATGCCACTTCACAATTGCCGTTACTGTTCACTCCGTTCATAGTAACTTAGCCAAAATTCATTCCAGATTGCCTGTGGCAATGGAATTTTGGCTTGTATGTCTCGGGATTTTGGCATATTCATGACAAAACACCTCGCGGGATAGTGGTGTGTGAACAGTAACCAATTGCCCATTCTACATTCTAATCGATATTCACTCATCTTTATTTCTGTCTTTTCTTCGTTGGTATCGCCAGAATAATGATCGTAGCAATTACAAACAAAGTTCCAAGCATCATCTCTTTTTTTGGTTTTGTTTACTTTCATTGTTCGTTTGCATATTTCTGTTATCTTTCCTGTCTGTATTATTATGGATTCTGGATATTTGAAAATAAGTATAATCCGCTGTAACGACACTTGTCAAGAAAACAAAATACCGCAGAGACTTTCTTTGTCTCTGCGGCGATTTATAGCCCTGTTATAATCAGATATAATTTCCATCATGTACACTCTGCACTGTAAATGCAGATTTCTTTTTCACAAAATCAATCGCATCTTTCACAGTGATTCCGTCAATCTGCCAGTTCGCATAGAAACCATCCAGAGTCTTTAATGTCTCGTCTTTTGCTGTATTTTCATCAAGAACAAGAAGTACGATCAGACCTGCTGCCTTAAGATGGCGGACAGTTTCTGCATAGTTTTCACTCGCTGCCGGATGATACAGATAGGTATGTTTTCCAAGTACAGTCAGTCCCTTTTCTACCTGCTCTGCAAAATCAAGAGTGATTCCTTCTTTACCGATCGGGAATTCCACTACTACCGGTGTCTGGCCTTTCAGTCCTGCACGAACCTGCTCGTCCACTTTTCCGATCTGGGATCTATCCTGAGAAACAAAGGTTTTTCTCACAACACCGCAGGCAGAAGTCATATTTGTGACACGATCTATCAGGATCAGCTCACCCAGTGTTCTGTGCCTGTCAAATTCGTCTACAACGATCTTCTCTGAGAATTCCAGAGTACAGGAAGCAATCTCATTCTTCTTTAAGGTATATGCGCTTTTCTTTTCACCTGTATTAACATCCACAGAATAATTGATCTTTGTAACTAGGCCGGGGATCATCTTTGTACCGATTTTTACAAAGAAGTTCTTGCCATCCGTAAGAGCATTGTCATCCATCCAGAGGATATCTGCTTCCACAGAGTCTGTAAGAACTGCGCCGGAATCAATGGTGAGTACACATCCGCGGGAAACATCTACTTCTCTGTCAAGCTGGATGGTAACAGGCTGTCCCTGTACAGCTTCCTGAACTTCTTTATCGCCAACAAGAATACTCTTTACATGAGCTTCTTCTTTACTGGGAAGAGTAGTCACAAGGTCGCCTGCCCTGATGGCACCATTTTCAATCTGTCCCTGGAATCCGCGAAACTCATGGTTTGGTCTGCAGACTCTCTGTACAGGCATATAGAAGCCCTTCTCTGTATCTTCCTTAATGTCTACGGTTTCCAGATGGGAAAGAAGCGCCTCACCTTTATACCATGGCATGTTGTCAGATTTGGTTGTAACGTTGTCACCTTCTGTGGCAGATACCGGAATAATAGTTACATTGGCAAGTTTCAGTTCTTCTATCAGTGCTGCGATCTGATTCTCAATGCCGCGGAAACGTTTTTCATCATATTCAATAAGATCCATTTTGTTTACTGCAAATACAAAGTAACGGATTCCCATCAATGCGCAGATTCTTGCATGACGTCTTGTCTGTACCAGTACTCCCTGTGAAGCATCCACCAGGATAACTGCCAGATCTGCAAAGGACGCACCCACTGCCATGTTTCTTGTATATTCTTCATGTCCGGGTGTATCTGCAACAATGAAGCTTCTGTTATCTGTTGTGAAATAACGGTATGCAACATCAATGGTGATTCCCTGTTCACGCTCTGCCATCAGACCGTCCAGAAGAAGAGAATAATCAATGGCACCGCCTCTGCTTCCTACTTTGGAATCCAGCTCCAGAGCTTTCTCCTGATCTGTATAGAGAAGCTTTGCATCATAAAGAATATGTCCGATCAGAGTGGATTTTCCATCATCCACACTTCCGCATGTAATAAATTTCAATAATCCTTTCATTCTAGAAATACCCCTCTCTCTTTCTTCTCTCCATGCTGCCTGCTGCCTCGTGGTCGATCACCCTGCTGGTACGTTCAGAAGAAACAGCACTTAACGTCTCATCAATAATCTCATCCAGAGTATCTGCTTCAGATTCAATACCTCCAGTAAGCGGATAGCATCCAAGAGTACGGAATCTGACTTTTTTGTTTTCAATCTTTTCACCCGGACGGAGTTTTAATCTGTCATCATCCACCATAATGATATTTCCGTCTCTGTAGATGACCGGTCTTTCTTTTGCAAAATATAACGGTACAATTTCGATATTTTCACGCTGAATGTACTGCCAGATATCCTTTTCTGTCCAGTTGGAAATTGGGAATACTCGCATACTCTCTCCCTTCTGGATCTTAGTGTTATAAAGCTTCCACATCTCCGGTCTTTGGTTTTTCGGATCCCATGCCTGAGCTGAATTACGGAAAGAGAAAATTCTTTCTTTTGCTCTGGATTTCTCCTCATCACGACGGCCGCCTCCAAATGCCGCTGTAAATCCATATTTGGTCAGAGCCTGTTTTAAGGCCTGTGTTTTCATGATATCTGTATATGCAGAACCATTGTCAAATGGGTTGATTCCTGCCTTTACACCCTCTTCATTGGTGTAAACCAACATATCAATTCCGTTTTCCTTTGCGATTCTGTCGCGGAATTCGATCATCTCATGGAATTTCCATGTAGTATCAATGTGAAGAAAGGGAAAAGGCGGTTTCTCCGGGTAAAATGCCTTCATCGCCAGATGGAGCATAACGGAGCTGTCCTTTCCTATAGAATAGAGCATAACCGGCTTTTCACACTCGGCTGCTACTTCTCGCATAATATAAATCGCCTCCGCCTCAAGCGCATCAAGATGAGATAAGTTACTCATTGCATTATCCTCCTCTGTTTGTTTATACTCGGAATCTTTTCGTACTTGAGCAAATACACTAGAGCGTGTCTGAAAAATCATTCCCGCAATCTGCACGCCCCACTTTGCGGTATATTTTGTCCGAATTCGGTTGTCGTAGCCCGCTACGACGCCCTCATCCGAACAAAATCTCCCACAAATTGTGACGCACATCTTGCGTAAAGCATTTTTCAAACACACTCTAAAGACTCTGAGAGTACATACTTATGTTTAATATTTATTAGCGTCTTTCTTATTAACCTGAATAGTGATCTTAGTGCCATCCGGCTTCTCCACTGTCCATGTGGAAATATCCGGTTTCTCTGATACAACCATACTTGCACCTCTGCCCCCCACATCAGCTCCAAGGAAAAAGCGGATGGCATCATGCCTGCATTCCTTGATACAGGAAGTACATCCCCAGCAGTCTCTTACCTGCCGGATAAAGGCTTTGTTCTCTTTATCCTTTTTGATCAGATTTCCGGGACAGGTTTCGATACATCTGCCGCATCCTGCACATTTACTTTTCTGAATCCGAATGCTCATCTCTTACCTGCTCCTTTCTCTGCTGTATTCAAACCTGTATTTTCCTTTGTGATCAGGTCACGATATAAGATCTTAATCTCGCCGTTTTCCATACGGGAGTTTACATATTTCATCCACTCTTCGCTCTGCTGCGGGTAGTCTGTATTCTCTCCGAAACTATGCCATCTGGTTTCCTTTCTGGCTGCCAGATGTGCGATCACTGCCTGGCACACGATCAGTCGTTCGCGAAGTTCATAAATCTGCATCAGTTCATAAGTATCTGTTGCTGCCAGAGTGTCAACTACTGGCAACAATGCTGCGATCTTTTCATCTGCCTTTGCAAGACTCATCCCGCTGTATCTGTAGTCTGTACCGATTCCTCCTGCGTACTGATCCATGATCTTCTGCATGGCTTCCTCAAGCTGCTCTGCATTCATCAAAGAACGGGAAGCATTCAAATGTGATTCGTATTCTGCCTTCTTAGCTATTGCAGTTTGAGACAGCTCCTGTTCTCCGCCACGCTCTAAAGCCTCTTCCTTATTTTCCGCTGCGATCCGGTCATCATCTTTGCCATTCAGATATTCCAAAATCGCCTCTGCTGCGATCTCACCTTCTGCCAGTGCGCCGGTTACATATTTCTGCGGACATCCTCCTGCTACGTCTCCGGCTGCATATAAACCTTCAATAGTTGTAGCTCTGTTATTATCTACCCAGTAACCGCTGGCTGTATGTCCGCCTACAATATATGGCTCTGTGCCCTCAATCTCTACATTCTCTTCGGATGGTCCTTTTCCGGCTTCCATCCATTTCAGAGTCTGGGACGGTGCCATATTCAGGTAAGCTTTGTAAAGGTCCTGCTCCTGTTCTTTGGAAATACCTTCCGTTCTGAGATAACATGGACCGTTTCCTTCTCTGTTCTCCATGACTGTACCGTAAACTCGCTGGGAAGTTGTCAGACCATATTTTGTTTCATAAATATCACCATGTGCATTGACCTGTCTGGCCCCAACACCCTGAGCAATAGTTCCTGTAGGAGCAATCGTGTCCTTACATCTCAATGCAATGAAACGCATCTCAAAGGTTGTCATCTCCGCACCGGAAAGAAGTCCCATTGCATATCCTGCACCTGTGTTAAACGGAGGATACCACATCTTATGTCTGGAAAATCCCGGATTATTCGGTCTGTAAAGTCCCGCTGCACCACCTGTGGCACAAAGAACTGCTTTCGCATCAATGTCATAGAAAATATCCTCATTAACGCTAAATCCAACTGCGCCTGTGACTTTTTTGTTTTCTGTTTTATAGTCTGTAATATTTACATGATTGAGAACCGTAACATTCTCCTGTTCAGCTGCCGCCTTTGCAAGGATTGGCTTCATATTTTCGCCATTGATCTTGATGTTTCGGTTTCCTCTGGCAACATATTTTCCGTTTTCGTCCTTCAGGATGACCAGCCCCAGATCTTCCATCACCTTTGTCACATGATTCAGTCTCTCTGACATGGTAAGAAGAAGGTCTTCTCTTACGATTCCATGGGCATCCTTTTTGGCATAATCCACATAATCCTGCGGCACTCTGCCTTCTGTAATATATGCGTTCAATGCATTCACGCCCGCCGCCAGACATCCGCTTCGCTTAATATTCGCTTTCTCTGCGATCAGAACTTTTCTGCCGCTTTTTTGGCCAATCACATAGGCTGCAAAGCATCCTGCCGTACCGCCGCCGATGATCAGCACATCTGTCCTGATTCTCTCTGTTCTCATTCTCTCTTACCCTTTCCTCCATACCAGTGTGCCAACAAGTTGATTTTCCGATCAGTCTTGCCTCTGAATTTCTTATTTCTTATTTCTTCTTTGTCGTCAGTCGCCGCAGCCACCGCTGTCAGATAATTACAAAGTCATCCCTTACAGCCTCATTTTCGATCAGCTGTACACTGTCACCTCTCAGTGCAAAAATCCTGTAAAGGAATACATTCACAGTCTCACCTTCCCGGATATCTGCTTTCTCCAGGCTTCTTCTGGCAGTTACTACGGAATTGTTGACTCTCACCTGAAGTTCCAGATTATCTCCCCTGAAAGAAACCTGTTCAACCACTCCCCGGGATACGGAAGTTTTGAACTTCTCCACCTCATCCAGTTTGGAGATTTTTACAAATTCCGGGCGGACAATGATCTTGTCTGCTCCTTCTGCCTGAGCAAAGGTATGGAAATCATCCGCATTTTTCAACACAGATGGCTGTCCGAAGAAGGACGCTGTAAAAGCTGTCTCAGGATTTCTGTAAACCCCTATGGGAGTTCCTTTCTGTTCGATCCGTCCTGCATTAGTGATAATAATCTCATCTGCTACTTCAATGGCCTCATCCTGATCATGAGTAACGAAAATACTGGTAATTCCCAGCTTCCCGATCATCTCTTTTAACCAGCTTCGCAGTTCCTGACGGATTTTTGCATCAATGGCTGCAAAGGGCTCATCCAGAAGCAGCACCTGGGGATTTGGAGCAAGGGCTCTGGCAAATGCCACCCTTTGCCTCTGACCGCCGGATAACTGGCTTGGATATCTTTTTTCCAGTCCTTCCAGCCCCACCAGTTTGATCAGTTCTCTGACTCTGGCATCAATTTTCTTCTTATCAGCCTTCTGAACCTTCAAACCAAATGCAACGTTGTCATAAACTGTCATATAGCGAAACAACGCATAATTCTGAAATACAAATCCAATCCCACGCTGACTGGCCGGAACATCATTTACCACTTTTCCATCAATAATGACCTCTCCGCTGTCCGGGATTTCCAGACCTGCGATCATTCGAAGAATAGTTGTTTTTCCGCTTCCGCTTGGTCCCAACAGACCAATCAGTTTACCTTTCTCAATTCCGAAATTCACATTCCTTGATGCCTGGTAAGAACCATATGTCTTATTGATATTTTTTAACTCTACATACATATCAGGCTTCCTTCTTTCCTTTATATTCAATCAGGTTTCTGACTACCAGAATGATAACTGCCATGATCACAAGCAGCGAAGATACGGCAAACGCCGGAACATACTGAAACTCATTAAACAAAATCTCTACATGAAGAGGAAGTGTATTGGTCTTTCCTCTTAAATGTCCGGAAAGTACAGATACCGCTCCAAACTCTCCCATTGCTCTTGCCGTACAGAGCACAACTCCATACAGTAATGCCCATTTGATATGAGGGAATGTGATCTTCCAGAAAATGGTCCATCCACCTGCTCCCATCAGGGCTGCCGCTTCCTCCTCATCGCTTCCTTCTGCTTCCAGAACCGGAATCAGTTCTCTGGAAATAAAAGGAAAGGTTACAAATACAGTTGCAATAATGATTCCCGGTACAGAGAATACAACTTTAATCCCTAACTTCATGAGAAAAAAGTAAACAGGACTCTGTCGTCCGAAAATCAGAAGAAAGATCAAACCTGCAATAACAGGGGAAATAGTAACCGGAAGATCGATCAGGGTAGTGAGAAGCTTTTTACCCCTGAACTGAAACTTCGTCAGTGCCCAGGCTGCAAAAACACCAAAAACAGTGTTAAAAACAACTGCAAAGAGTGTTGCCTTCACTGTAAGAAGAAGTGCTTTGATGGTGTACTCATCTGTCACTGCAGCTGCATAGACCTTCCATCCGCTCCGCAATGCTTCTGTGATCACAGTGATCAGAGGAAGAAGGAGCATGACTGCCAGAAACAGAACACTGATCCCGACAAGCAGCCATTTTGTAATTTTCTCCGAAGTCTTTTCATTGTTGTCCATCAGGCATTTCCTCCTCTTAAAATTCTTGCATTTCTCTGCTGTATCATACTGTTAAGGAACAGAATAAAAAATGAAACTGCCAACATCACAAGTGCGATTGCCGTTGCACTTGAATAATCAAATTCCTGAAGCTTTGACATAATAACCAGCGGTGTGATTTCTGTATAATAGGGTTTATTTCCTGCGATAAATACAACACTTCCATATTCACCCAGACATCTTCCGAACGCAAGTCCGGTCCCTGCAAAGATCGCGGGCTTCAGTTCCGGAAAAATGACCTTCCAGAAGATAGTTGTTTTCTTTGCTCCCAGCACTCCTGCTGCCTCGCTGTAAGAATTATCCATCTTTTCCAGAACCGGCTGTACACTTCGCACAACGAACGGTATTCCTACAAATATCATAGCCACTGTAATACCTATTCTTGTGTATGCGATCTTGATACCGAATCCTGCAAAAAAGCTGCCGACAATTCCCGAATCTGAGGTCAGGGATGTCAGTGCAATACCCGCTACCGCTGTGGGAAGAGCAAAGGGAAGTTCGATCATCCCATCCATAAGTCTCTTGCCCGGAAAATCATATTTCACAAGCACCCACGCAAGAATAGTTCCCATAATTCCATTTATTACTGCTGCTGCAAAAGCACATACAAAACTGGTATAAAAGGATGCCAACACTCTGGCCCTTGTGATGGTTTCGATAATATCTTTAAAACTCAGCTTCGCTGTGTAGACCACCAGGCTTGCCAGGGGGATCAGAACTACCAGACTCAATATGGAAATGGTAATTCCCATGGAGAGCTCAAACCCTGGAATCACCGGTTTATTTCTTTTTTTCATAATCAATTACCACCTCTCCTGTCTCATATATTCTGTCTGTGCTTATGCTCTTGCTTCATCTTGTCTTCCTTTATCTCTCATAAATCTGATCGAAAATTCCGCCATCTGTGAAATGTTTCTCCTGCACTTTATCCCATCCGCCATAATCACTGATATTTGCCAGATTTATATTCAGATCAAACGTATCACTGTGCTTCTTCAGGATTTTCTCATTAGTGGGGCGGAAATAATTCTCTGCTGCGATCTCCTGTGCTTCGTCGGAATACAGATAATTCAAATACTCAGTTGCCAAATCTCTTGTATCTCTGTAATCCACCACTTCATCTACCACCGCCACAGAAGGCTGTGCCAGAATACTTACGCTTGGAGTAACAATCTCATACTCATCCGGATAATCCCGCATGGATAGATAAGCTTCATTTTCCCACGCAACCAGCACATCTCCTTGTCCGTTCTCCACGAAAGAGGTCGTTGCACCTCTTGCGCCTGAGTCAAGAACCACCACATTCCGGTAAAGTTTCTTGATAAATTCCTTCATCTGCGCTTCATCGCCACCATACTTTTTATCTGCGTAAGCCCACGCTGCCATGTAGTTCCATCTGGCACCGCCGGAGGTTTTCGGATTTGGTGTTACTACTCCCACTCCTTTTTTCGTCAGATCGTCCCAGTCTTTGATATCCTTGGGATTTCCTTTCTTCACCAGAAATACGATAGTGGATGTATAAGGAGAACTGTCATTGTCAAATTTATCTTTCCATCCTGCCTTGATCAGCCCTGCGTTTTCAATAGACTCAATATCATATTCAAGTGCCAGGGTTACCACATCTGCATCCAGACCATTGGCTACCTCCAGTGCCTGTTTCCCTGAACCGCCATGGGACTGTATCACTTCCACATCTTCCCCGGTCTTCTCCTTCCAGTGGTCTTCAAATATTTTATTATACTGTTCAAACATCTCTCTGGTAGGATCATAGGAAACATTGGTGACAGACACCGTTTTTCCAAAAGCCTGTACCGGCATCAGTGCCAGTACAACTGCAAGACCAAAGGCAAATAATTTTCTGATCATGTTTCATCTCCTTTAAGGTACCAGTAGTTTTTTGCATTTTCTACTTTTCATAGTTATTCGATATGTTTTATATGATATTACAAGAAATGACAGAATTTGTCAATAGTGTATTAAAATAAGTACAATTTACGTTGTATAGATGTTACTGTTCACACATCACTATCCCGCGAGGTGTTTTGGCATGAATATGCCAAAATCCCGAGACATACAAGCCAAAATTCCATTGCCGCAGGCAATCTGGAATGAATTTTGGCTACGTTACTGAGAACGGAGTGAACAGTAACGTATAGATAAGAACACAAAAAAAGCAGCATCCTGAAATACAGAATGCTGCAGTCAAAATTACATATTTTTTATTCGGCAGAAGCTGCTGCCTTTTCTTTCTCCGGGAAAAGCTTTCCGAAAATAAATCTTACGAATGGTCCGGCATAAAAGATCTGCCAGAAGAATGCCATCGGAAAGTTCATTGCTGTTGTCTGGAGCCATGTGGGAATGATCTGACTTGCCGGTGCATGTTTGATCAGCACAGTTGCCGCAAAGCTCATACATGGACACATAAATGCAACGGATACTGCTGAGATTGCAAGTACAAGGTGGAACGGATTATCTCTTCTCATATCCACAATACCAAATGCAATCTTCTTTGCAAGACCACCGATGATAAAGAAATCAAGAATAAATGCAATCGGTCCCATGAATGTTAATTCATGAAAAGCTAACAGAAATGTCTCATTTGTCATTGTCCCTGTATTCAGTACAATGTTGTAGCAGATCATGGCATAAACCATTACAAACACCATGATAATTGTAAAAATAACTTCCTGAAACTTGTTTTTAGGCATAAAAAATCCTCCTTAGATAGTATGAATAACATCAATTAGAGATTTGTGTTGTTCATAACCATCCAGGAGGATGTACCGTTTCCAATAATACCAAATATCTGTTTCTTAAATTTACCGTTGATTATTATATGGATTCCGGATGCAAAAGTCAAGATTTTTTTTATAAATATGGTACCCCCGGGGTCTCCGGATAGCTGCCCATTGCGATCAGAAGTTCCAGACCGATCTGTCTTGCATTCAGTACCGCTGTTTTCGCAGCACTGGCATCACCTGCAACTGCCAGAATCACTTCATTGGAATGACTGGTTCCCTTATCAGGTGTCATATATTTTGCAATAGAAAGAGAGGCAGACTTCATCGCTGTATCTGCCATTACCAGTCCGATTGCAGCAGGAGAGCCAGCCATAAATCCGAATGCTTCTCCCATTGGTACTCCGAAAGCCTTATTCAGTACCTGTCCTGCACTGGCTGAATAGGCAAACTCCAGATGACCACTTTCACTGATATATACCTCTCCTGCATTTTTATTGGTAAGCTCCAGTGCCATAGATATGGCATGGCGCACATCTGAGACATCAGTTCCTCCAAGAACAATATAATTACCGTGACCGCCCCAGCCCTTTGTATCCCTTGGCAGTTCTATGGAAAGAACCTCTGTGTTGGTTGCTTTTACTGCATCATCAAGAGCAGTCAGCTGCCCTGCTGCCCCTGTACGGGAACTGAATAATCCCAGACAATGATACTTCGTTCCTATGTTCATCTCCTTGAGCAAAGTATCATCAATTCCGGAAATCACAAGTCCTATCGTATCCAGCACTGCTTTACCTACAAATTCACTGCGCGTACAGTGTGTGCTGATATTTTTTATATCTATCATTTGTTACGCCCTCCTGTATATATTACCCCATAATACCAGATTTTATATGTTTAGCTTATCATGCCCTGACAGGATAAGCAACAGAAATATACTATGGTGATCAATGTGACGAGAACACAAAAACGACAAAAATCCCCAACTCCCGCAGACCAATTCTGCGGGAGCCGGGGATTTTATGTAGGTATGAACATAATACACGAATACGCCAGTTATATAATCGATATTATACAATTAATTACTTCACGATCATACCAGTCTTCCTGTCGCTGAAGATTGCTACTTCGATCAGGAAGATGATACCAAGAATCAGCTGCTGTAACTGTGTCGGCATCATCAGCATTACCAGACCACTGGAAAGTACTTTGTATGTCATAACACCAAGAATGATGTTATAGAATCTTACTTTAGCACCGCCGTTTACAGGCATTCCGCCAAGTACCAGGGCGATCATAATCTGTGTTTCCAGCTGGTTACCTGCTGTAGATGTAACGGAACCTACTTTGATAGCATTTACAAATGCTGCAAGTCCTGTGATACATCCTGCTGCCACGAATACGAGAATCTTTGTAGTCTCTACACGGATACCTGCGAATCTTGCTGCTGTTTCACCTGCACCGATTGCTTTCAGTCTGGAGCCCAGACCTGTGTAAGTGAATACAAGATATGCCACTACGAAGATGATCACTGTGAAAGTAAGCATAAATGGCAGTGTGTTGTATTTGGAAATATCACTTACTGCGTAAACAGGTGAGTTAGTTGTTGCATATGCACAAACTCCACGGAACAGATACATGGTACAGATTGTAACAATAAAGCTTGTGATTTTTCTCTTAACATTGAAGTAACCATTGATCAGTCCGATCAGTCCGCCTGTTACCACACCACCCAGCGCTGCCAGAACCATGTTGTAATGGGAAAGGTAGCAGACTACGATGGAAGCAACACCAAGCATGGAGCCCTGGGAGAAATCCAGACCACCCATTGTCATTACCATGAACACGCCGATGGATGAGATCAGCAGCATGTATGACTGGCTCAGAAGCAGTGATATATTTTTCGGCTGAAACAGTCTGCCGTCTGTGAGGATTGCAAATAATACACAGATGATCACGAATCCTGCGATAGGAAGGATCGTACGCACAATGGGACGTTCCAGAAATGGTACTTGCTCAGTTGATTTTTTTGTTGTACTCATTTTTTTACCCCCTTAAATCATATTGTCAATCAGATCTGTGTCTTTCAGATCCGGAGAGCGAAGGAATTCACCATTGATCTTACCGTCCTTCATGATCAGGATACGGTCTGCCATACCCAGAAGCTCCATGATTTCCTCAGAGATCATAATAATGGATTTTCCTCTTTTTCTCATATCGTCCATCATGGCGTAGATATCAGCTTTAACTTTGACATCAATACCACGTGTAGGGGAGTCAAGGATGATCAGGTCGGAGTCCTTACCAACCCAGCGTGCAAGAACGACTTTCTGTTTGTTACCGCCGGAAAGAGCGGATACAAACTGGTCAACGCCTGTCATTTTTGTACTCATCTGTTTTGCAAATTTATTGGCAAATTCATTCATTGTCTTTGCACGAAGGAATCCATGAGTCTTCAGATCCTCCAGAGATGGAAGACAGATGTTATCGCCAATTGTATCATTGATGACCAGAGATTCATTGTCACGGTCCTTGGAAGCATATGCAATACTGTGTTTGATGGCATCCGGAATGGAATTGATCGGTGTGCCGTCTCCCAGAGTTACACTTCCCTGGCGGAAATAGGAAGCTCCGAAGAGTGCCTTTCCAACCTCATGCATACCGCATTCGGAAAGTCCTCCGATACCAAGGATCTCACCTTTGTGAAGATCAAGGTTCAGGTTCTCGATCTGCCCTTTTACTGTCACGTTCTTTGCAGAAAGAACAACTTCGTCAGATACTTTTTCACCGTAGTCTGTACGATAGTAGCTGTCACCGATCTCACGGCCTACCATTAAGGCTTTCAGTCTGTCAGGTGTAGCTTCTTCCTTTGTGATGGAACCGATCTTCACACCATCTCGAAGTACACTGATATTATCAGACTGCTCGATAACCTCCTCAAGGTCATGGGAAATAAAGATTACGCAGTTTCCTGTGTCACGAACCTTGTGCATTACCTTGAAAAGCTCTTCACGGCCTTTCTGTCCAAGTGCTGTTGTTGTCTCGTCTACAACCAGAACCTTCGGATTAAAGTAGGTAGATTTTACGATCTCTACCAGCTTACGATCCTCGAAGTTGTAATCATCGATCACCTTAGTTGCATCAATATAGTTGAATCCGTAACTGTCCAGATATTCCTGGGCTTTCTTGTTCATTGCTGCGGTATTTTTGATACCACATTTAGTAAACTGATCCTCGTTTCCAAGGAAAATATTCTCTGCTACAGTCAGTCCGGAAAGTGTTCCGATCTCCTGTACGATAATGGCTACACCCTGATGGTTGGCTTCAACCTGGTTGGTTGCGGTGATCTCTTTTCCTTCAAGGATAAACTTGCCGGAATCTTTCTGGTAAATACCTGTCAGGCAGGATGTTAATGTAGATTTACCGGAACCGTTTTCACCGATCAGTGCGTGGATCTCACCTTTATTAAAGGTAAAGGAAACGTTGTCCAGGGCGTGTGTGATGCCAAAATGTTTATCAATATTTTCTGCTCTTAATAATATTTCACCCATAATCGTTCTCCTTATTTTACTACAAGACCTTTAACCGGTTTAGTTGTCAGTGCAACGATAACCAGCAGAGCAACACCTGTTACTACGTTCTGGATCGTAGTCGGAGCTCCCAGTGCAACGAAACCGTTGAACATAAGCTGGATGATCATTTCACCGATTACAATAGCGATAACCGGATGGCCATATTTCTTAAATGCCAGTCCAAAGAATGTTCCCATCAGAGGAGTAAAGTTACGGCTCATAGAGGAAAGGTTGGAAGCTGATGTCATGGAAGTACCAAAACTGATTGTCAGGATTGCCTGAAGTCCGAAGAAAAATCCTGCAAGAGTAAATGCTACGATCTTATATTTCGGAACATTTACACCCATGTTCTTGGCTACAACTTCGTTACTTCCGATGGCGTAAGTATAAGTACCGATTTTTGTATATTTCAAAATGAATGCGCAAAGCAGATATGCGATCAGTGCCAGGATCAGGTTGACCGGATAATCACCAAATGCTCTGTAGTCTGCTGAAAGTATTACGTTCTTTCCGTTTGTGGCGTATACACTGAAGGCCTCATAGATCAGGGACAGCGCACATGTAACAATCAGGGAAGAGATATGTAATTTAATATAAACAATACCATTGATGAGACCAATGATCGTACCACAGATCAGCGGTGCAATGATAAGACCGGCATAACCGAATTTTTCACTTGCATTGCAGGCGATAATGGATGAAAGTACGATATTGGCACCAACGCTCATATCGAAAGGTCCCATTACGCAGATAAAGTAGAGGCCACATCCGCCAACTGCGTAAATTAATGCTGATTTCATGTAAGTGGCCAGTTTCTCCGGGGAACCGAAAGTAGTCGGTGCAAGTACTTTAAATACTGCCCAGAAAACTACAAGCATAAGAACCAGAAGGCCGATTCCATAATACTGGCTTTGTTTGAGTTTTTTCATAACCATTCTCCTTATCCAATTCATCGCCCGCCAAAAGCAGGAGGTCACACGCTTCATCAGGGTTTGGCCTTTTGCTTCGAGCGGGCACTGACAATTACCTCTTAAAAGTTTCTCCACTGCCCTTTGGAGAAAAGACAGTGGAGCACAAGTTCATCATATTAGTTGCTGTGACGGGAAATAACATCATCAATAGAAAGTGATGTAGCTGCTTTGTTCAGATCATCAAAGCTGTATCCTGCTAATTCCACAAGCTCTTCATCTGTGTATGGATCGTCATCTACAAAGTATTTCTTGTAGTTTTCATAGTCTTCGGAAGAAGATACATACAGGTATGGGAACTGGATTTCGTATCCGAAGGATCCTTCATCTTTCACATAGTTGCCTTTGATTGCGTTATATGTGATAAGGAATGCATATAACGGGTCGCAGAAGTGTCCGCCTGATTCAGCAAACATTCCGCCTGATTCAAGCTGCTCGCCAAGGTCATCAAGGAAGTCTGTGGAAACAACGTCGATCTTTCCTGTAAGTCCTTCGTTTGCCAGAGCACCGATGGAACCAACAAGCGGGTCACCGCCACCACCTGCAACGATCAGAGCGTCCATATCAGGGTTGGAATTGTAAAGGGAAAGAGCTGCTGCTGCACCTTCTTCAGAAGATGTGTTAGCATATACAGGCTCTGTGATTGTTGCCTGATCATCAGGATTAGCTTCGTTCCATTCGTCAACTGCCTGTTTGTAACCTGTCCATCTCTGCTGGAATGTAGCATCACCAACTGTCCATGCCTCAAGGCCGATGTTTCTGTCACCGTTCTCAAGAAGCAGGTTAACCAGTGTATATCCGTTTGTTACTTCGTCTTCATGAACTGCACCAAGATAATACTGTGAGTTGCATGCTGTCTGATATACTTCAGGGCTGTTCTCTTCGGAGATGATACGGTAGAACTGTGTAAGGTAAACCTGGTTTGCATCACATGTCTGGATGGCAGATGTCATTTCGGAGTCTGCAGAGTTACAGATTACGATACCGTTACATCCTGCTGCGCAAAGCTGTTCAACAGAAGCTGTAACCTGCTCAGATACGTGGCCCTGGTCAACATACATTACATTAACACCAAGAGCATCTGCTGCTTTGTCAATGATTTTTTTACTCTGGCTTCCAAGTACGTCTGTGGAGCTCCAGATTGATACGCCGATTGTGATGTCGTCATCGGCTGCCTGTGCTGTAACTGCACCTGCCGGTAAAGAACCAACCATTGCTGCTGTTGCTGCGATAGCGACTGCTTTTCTCATTCTTTTTTTCATGTTGTAAAACCCTCCTTGAAAAATCTTAGTTTCTTATTTTTTTGAACGGAAGTTTTTCCGGGCTTTCCGTTCCTCTGTGATTATATTAAACCATACTTTGCCTTTGGTCAGTTAGGACATATTTGGAAAATTTTGTTGCACATTTTTGACCAGTTTATATATAAAACTTGGACAAAATATGAACAAGTTGAGCAAAATGCCAGTAACTTGTATGTTTTCTCTATTGTTTATAGCAATTCCATAAAATAATGCAATCAAGACAGTTCAGCAGAGTGCGAAGGACAAGGAAGGTACCTGCAGGCGTGCTGACGCACGGCAAAGATATCTTCCCAAAAAGTCCTCTGTATCCATTCGATTCGATAAGAACCGCCATACAGAGGACTTCCGCTTTCGTTACTGTCCACTCAATTCTACCTGAGTTTCTTCCATATTATAATTGTGTAAACTTATTCCGATACTCCCTCGGGCTGCATCCCATCTTCTTTCGGAACACCCTGCTGAAGTAGTTATAATCATCATATCCCACCAGAAACGAAATCGTCTCCAGCTTCTTGTCCTGATCTTTCATAAGCTCTGCCGCTTTCTCCATCCGGATTCTGGTAAGAAATGCAATGATCGTCTCACCGTATTTCTGACTGAAAATCCTGGAGAGATAGCTTGCATCCATATGATACTGCTCTGCCAGAGCAGTGAGTGTAATATTCTCATGATAGGAACGCTCAATATATTTATGGATCTGCTCTACCTGCTGCATAATAGAACCTGTATCAGAGCTTTTATCTTCTCCGTTCTCCCATAAGCTGTCCAGCAGGATTTTCAGGGAGACAAGCAGAGAGTGTGCATTGAGACATTTCATATAATAATCAATGTTATCCATGGCTTCCTCTGCCTGCGCGGTAAGCTCCGGACATTTCTCCTGAACATAACGGTAAAGGATTCCTGTAATCCTGCCCGCATACTGTTTCACATCCAGGTAAGTCCAGTTTCCATCATCACACTGCCTGAAATTACAGGTCTTAAAGATCAGCTTCTCTGCCTCTGCCTTCTGTCCCGTTGTCAACAGATGGTACAACTCCGTCTCCATATGTGCAGGTGCTGATTTCCCGACCATCTGCGTTTCGCTGTTTCTTGGCAGCTCTCCGGTTTTCTCTTCCGGACAGGAAAGGATACTGTGTTCCCTGTTAAACGGACGGGTAATCAGTGTTGAGATCAGTTCTCTGTAAACTGTACCGATATCATCCAGTGAACTTGTCTGCTCATGGAGCACAACAGAAACAGGGCCGTATTCTTCCAGCGGAAACTCCTTCAGAATATTTTCCGCCAGTGCTCTGAATTCCTTTGCATCAGCAGTCTTTACAATAAGAAATTCACTCATCTTATTGCTGTTGTTAAAAATAATCGCATTCTCCTCCAGACCGGTCAATTCTCTCAATCTAGACTTGATATTCCAGGACATCTGCAGATTATCATGTTCAAACTGCTCCGCAATCTCTGTAATATTGTAAAATTTAACCATCAGTGTGGCTACTTCCGAAAATGTATTCGTGCTAGATACATGAATCTGGGATGCTGACTGCCCGTACAGTTTTCCGGAAAGCAGTGCCGAGTATTCACTGTCTTCCAGAAATGATGACAGCTTATGTTTCTGAAGCTTGCTGGTCTCATCCTGCTTTTTTGTATTCTCCCGCTCTTCCAGAAGTCCCAGTGCCTTGGTAAGAACCTTTACCATCTCTTCTTTTCCCACAGGCTTCAGAAGATAATCCAGGCCGCCGGAAACAAATACACCCTTTACCTTATCAAAGTCATCATAGCCACTGATGGCAATGGTAATGATTTCAGGGTATTCATTCTGCAAACGCTGCAGCAATTCCAGACCGCTCAGAAATGGCATATTAATATCTGTGAGAATAATATCCGGTTTTTCTTCGGCAATCCTCTCTATAACCTCTTCCCCGTCACATGCAGGCTCCAGAAATTCCAGGGAATACTCCTCCCATGGTATCAGGTTCCGGATATTTTCCCTGCTCCAGAATTCATCATCTGCAGCAAGAACCTTATATTTCATATTTTTCATTGTCTCTCTCCTTGCTCATTTTTGAACATTTTCGTAACTATTCAGTAGTCTACTATCCCGCGAGGTGTTTTGGCACGTAAGTACCAAAATCCCGAGACATACAAGCC
>OLNO01001187.1_pt1 | contig 22438 bp, 19 predicted proteins | sample 1672861 | NCBI WGS metagenome assembly OLNO01 (sample SAMEA3136731, study PRJEB25190) | human gut metagenome | reverse complement strand
CCCGCCCCGAAACAGACTTTATATTTCGTTGGTATCATACACGGAATCTCGGCGTTTGTCAATCCCTTCACAAAAAAATGGGGAGGTGGCAAGCAAAATCGCCGCCGAACCGATTTTTTCCCTAGGTCCGTCAGATCATCCCTTTACAGGGCTTGCATACAGAAAAAAACCATTCGATGGGCAAAGGATCTTTTTGAAAATAGCCCATCTTGTCCAGGCGATCTCGCATTTCCCCGGAAATCGCGGAAAAATCCGCCTCTGCTACGCCGGATAACGAGCCGTGGTTCACACCGATACGGATAGCCGTGTGATTGGCCTTGCAGATATTCAGAAACGGGACGAAACGGTCGCGTATCTTCCGGAGTTCCTGTGCATATTCTTCATCGGTATACTCCAGATGCTTGAAAGTACGTGCGGAGTCTACGTAGTTGCCCGGGTTGATACGGACTTTTTCCGCATACTGCGCTGCCACATCTGCTACTTTCGGGTTGAAATGCACATCGGCCACCAATGGGGTCATGTAGCCGTCCTGACGTAAGGCTGCGTTGATATTCATCAGGTTTTCTGCTTCTTTGACACCTTGAGTGGTAAGACGTACGTATTCTCCACCGGCATCCACAATACGTTTGGCCTGTGCTACACACGCATCGGTATCTTGCGTGGAAGTGTTGGTCATACTTTGTATGCGGATAGGATTGGAGCCGCCCATAGGGGTGGCTCCGATATTCACTTCTGATGTTTCCCGTCGGGAATAATTGAATATATCCACGTTATTAGTGATTAATGGTCAGTGATTATCAATCACTTCTTTCAGTTTGTTTTATACTCGTATTTAACTTCTTTCAGGTCTTCGTTTGCTTTCACGATTTTCTTTTTCAGACCTTCTTTATAAGCAGTAAAGGCTTCTGCCAGTTCCTTGTCGCTCAATGCAAGCATTTGTACGGCAAGAATAGCTGCGTTCATTGCTCCGTTGATGGCTACGGTGGCCACAGGGATGCCCGGAGGCATCTGAATGATGGAATAAAGCGCATCCACTCCATCGAGTACGGAGCCTTTTATGGGCACGCCGATTACAGGCAGTGTGGTATTGGCTGCAATAACGCCGGGCAGGGCTGCTGCCATGCCGGCTGCCGCGATAATAACTTTAATTCCGCGTTTACGTGCCCCTTTGGCAAATTCTTCTACTGCTTCCGGAGTACGGTGGGCGGAGAGGGCGTTCATTTCGAACGGTACATGCAAATCGTTGAGCAACTGTGCGGCCTTTTCCATGACAGGAAGGTCGGAAGTACTGCCCATGATGATACTAACAATTGGAGACATATTATTTAAATTAGTGGTTAGTGATTAGCGTTTAGTGATTAGTGTTTAGTGATTAGGGGATTGATGAGAAAAGATTTTAAAACAAATTATTACTGCTAATTATTACTGCTAATCATTACTCCTAATTACTAAACACTAATCACTAAACGCTAATTATTAATCAGTGCTTTGTATGCTTCTGCATCCAGCAGTCTGCCGAAATCTGCATCGGCAGCGGGTTTGATTTTGATGAGCCAGCCTTCGCCATACGGGTCTTTGTTAACCAGTTCGGGCTGCTCTTCCAATGCTTCGTTTTGTTCCAGCACTTCTCCGGCAACGGGCAGGAAAAGGTCGGAAATGGTTTTTACTACTTCGATGGTGCCGAATACTTCATCGGCTGCCAATGTTTCGCCTACGGTTTGGATGTCGACAAATACGATATCTCCCAATTGTTCTTGGGCGTAATCGGTAATTCCTACATAAGCTACATCTCCTTCGAGACGAATCCATTCATGTTCTTTCGTGTACTTTACATCATTAGGAAAATTCATAATCGTTAGTTTTAAGAGTTAATATTTGATATTTAAAATAAGAATATGCTGAATAGACGGAATAACAGTTTGCTGAGCGGATGAAGTACCAGCAAGGTACAAATCAGTCCTACGGCAAATCCGCCCATTACCTCACCGAGCGTATGGTGTTGCAGGATAATCCGTGCCGTGCCCAATACGCCTGCTACGAGAATGAATATACACAGCCAGCCCACCGGATTGTATCCGAACAGGGCACTGAAAGCAACCAGCCCACCTATTATGGCACCGGCTCCCGCCATGTGTTCGCTGAGTTTCCATTTCAGGTTGACAATGACACAGATAATCATCACGATAAGAGAGGCAAAGATAATTCCTGTCATATACCAGGGAATGTTCAGCCGGTGCATCATGAGCAGGCAGAACACATAGGAAGTGATAGTCAGGATGAAAGGCACATATCTCCGTTTCCGTTCCGTTAAATCCTCAGGAGTGAATCCGTTGATTTTGCGAAAGAGGAAAATGGTCAGTGTGGGCATAAGGATTGTAAAACAATATACCACGCCCAATACAATCAACTTGTATTGCAGGGGCATGATTCGCAGGTATGAGAATACGAACAGAATCAGAAATGCCATGAAAGGTATGGAGAATGGTGTAAATATCATCGAAATTACCCTGGCTGTCCTGATAAGGTTTTTATCTGCTATAATATGTTGTTCTATTGCCATTTTTTTATTTTTGCATTATCACTCTACCGTTTGGGTTGCCTTGTGCCGTTTCTATTTTCTCAGCCTTGCTACCGGAATGTTTAATTGCTGGCGGTATTTGGCTACGGTGCGGCGGGCAATGGGGTATCCTTTCTTTTTCAATATCTCGGTCAGCTCGTCATCGGTATAGGGTTTCTTCCTGTCCTCGTTGTCGATGCATTCCTTGAGTATTTTCCGTATTTCCCGGACTGACATTTCTTCGCCGTCTTCCGTAACATATCCATCGTTAAAGAAGAACTTCAGCGGGTAGATGCCGTAGTTGGTCTGTACATATTTGCTGTTGCTGACGCGGGAGATGGTTGAGATGTCGAGTCCTGTGCGCTCGGCAACGTCTTTCAATATCATGGGGCGAAGCAATGACTCGTCACCGTCGAGAAAGAAAGGGCGTTGCAGGTCGATGATGGCCTGCATGGTAGTCATCAGGGTATTCTGCCGTTGCTTGACGGCATCGATAAATCCCTGAGCTGCATCCATTTTCTGTTTCAGGAACATCATGGCCTCTTTGGATTCCTTGGACTGGTTTGCCTTGTTCTTGGTGTGTTCCTCTACCATTTCGGTGAAATCGCGGCTCATGCGCAGTTCGGGAACATTCCGGTTGTTGAGCGACAGGTTGATAGTGCCGTCATCATAGGTATCCACAATAAAATCGGGTACGATTTGTTGCAGGTTCTTGCCGATAGCTTCACCCAAAGACGCTCCCGGACGCGGGTTCAGTTTGCAGATTTCTTTTATGGCTTGCTGGAAAGCTTCTTCTTCCAGTCCGAGTTTCTGTTGTATTTTGTCCCAATGCTTACGGGTGAAATCCTCGTAGCATTCGGAAATGATTGCTTCTTCAATATAAAGAATCGGATTGGGAGTGAAGTGCTGCTGTTCTATCTTGCGCCGTATCTGGATGAGAAGGCATTCCTGCAAGTTGCGGGCTCCCAATCCGGCAGGGTCGAAATCCTGAATGATTCTCAATGCTTCTTCCAGTTCTCCGGTAGTGGCTTCGATGCCGGCATAAATGGCAAGCTCATCGCTGATGCTGTCCAGTGATTTGCGCAGCAGCCCGTCGTCGTCCAATGAGCCGATGAGATATTCGGCCAGTTCACGCTGGTGTTCGGTAAGATTGCGCTCACCCAGCTGTTCTTTCAGGGTTTCATAGAAGGAAGTCGTATCGGAGAAAGGTATCTCTTCGGCTTGTTCTCCCTTGCTGTGGTTGTTTTCCTGTAATTTATAGTCGGGTATGTCATCCTCGTTGAGATAGTCGCTCAGAGAATCGTAATCGGTATCTCCACCATCTTCTGCATTGGAGTCTGCATCGGGGGTATTGGAATATTCATCGCCGGATGTATCATCTTTTCCCTCTTCCAGTGCCGGATTTTCCAGAAGTTCGGCACGTACGCGGTCTTCCAGCTCTATTGCCGGAAGTTCCAACAGCTTTACTACCAGAATCTGTTGTGGTGACAGCGTCTGTATCTGCTGCTGCGCTTGGGTTTGTATCTGTCGGGAGCCTTGTGCCATAATTTACATTATTTGTCCGCTGCAAAGATAAGTTTTATCTTCGCACTTTTTGCAAAAATAGTGAATAGTTCGGGAACGAAAAATCTTCTTCTGTTATATTTAACAAGAAAGCTGCGGTTCGGTTGTTTTTTCTTGTTGGGTTGTAAGTCAGTATTTCCTGATTTTCCTTATCCTTTCAAATATTCTCTTTATCTTTGTGGTATAACAACTAAAACTATGAACATTATGTTTGCTAAAGAAACGTATATACAGCGTCGGGCCCTGTTGAAGAAAAATATAGGCTCAGGAGTGTTGCTGTTCTTGGGTAATGACGAACAAGGACTGCATTATGAGGACAATACTTTCCGTTATCGTCAGGATTCTACCTTCTTGTATTATTTCGGTTTGTCGTTTGCCGGTTTGTCGGCGATTATCGATATTGATGAGGACAAGGAGATTATATTTGGCGATGAACTTACGATTGACCATATCGTATGGATGGGAACGCAGCCTACCCTGAAAGAGAAAAGCGGGCGTGTGGGCATAACGGAAGTAATGCCTTCTGCCGAAATCATGAACTATCTGCATAAAGCAGTGCGCAAGGGACAGACAGTGCATTACCTGCCTCCCTACAGGGCGGAGCATAAATTGAAACTGATGGAGTGGTTGGGCATTCCGCCTGCACGCCAGGAAGGTTCTGTTCCATTTATCCGTGCAATTGTGGCACAACGCAGTTATAAGTCTGCCGAAGAAGTAGAAGAGATAGAAAAGGCATGTAATGTGACGGCTGATATGCACATTACGGCTATGAAAGTACTTCGTCCGGGTATGTACGAATACGAAGTCGTAGCAGAAATGAACCGGGTGGCCGAATCCAATAATTGCGAGCTTTCTTTTGCAACGATTGCCACTGTCAACGGACAGACTTTGCACAATCATTATCATGGCAATAAGGTGAAGCCGGGAGATTTATTCCTGATTGATGCCGGTGCGGAAGTGGAGTCGGGTTATGCGGGCGATATGTCCTCTACCGTTCCTGCCGATAAAAAGTTTACCCGGCGCCAGCGCGAGGTTTACGAGATACAGAACGCCATGCACCTGGAGTCGGTGAAAGCGCTTCGTCCGGGTATTCCTTATATGGATGTATACGACTTGTCGGCACGTGTGATGGTCGAAGGTTTGAAAGGACTCGGGCTGATGAAGGGAAATGCCGAAGACGCCGTGCGCGAGGGTGCACATGCTTTGTTCTATCCTCACGGGCTGGGACACATGATGGGGCTCGACGTGCATGACATGGAGAATCTGGGTGAACTCTGGGTGGGCTATAACGGACAGCCCAAGAGCACGCAGTTCGGCCGTAAGTCGCAGCGTCTGGCCATTCCGTTGGAGCCGGGTTTTGTACATACCGTGGAGCCGGGCATCTACTTTATTCCCGAACTGATAGATCTCTGGAAGGGCCAGAAGAAGTTCACCGACTTTATCAATTACGATAAAGTGGAGACTTACAAAGACTTCGGAGGCATCCGCAATGAGGAGGATTATCTGATAACCGAGACAGGCGCCCGCCGCTTAGGAAAGAAGATTCCGCTGACACCGGACGAGGTGGAAGCGTTAAGATAGTTTTTTTTTTCATTAGTTGAAGTATTACTAAGATGTGAATCCAGGTAATACATATTAAGTTTTTATTATGTCCGGATAGTGATCCGGTCGATTTATTTTAAATTTTGTTAATATGGGATTGTCCGGATGTGAATCCGGGCAATCTTTTTTTTTATCGATTTTTTTAAATAAAATCAGGAAAGGATTGTTTTTCTGATTTTAATAAGATACTTTTGTTGAAAATCTGAATCGTTTACTGTCTTAGGCGGAATTTAGTCATTGAAACGGATATTTGCCGTTTACGAAATAAGAATGTTACTGATTCTGATAAGACATTATACGGAGATAACTTAACTTTTTTTTTCATAGCATTATGATGTCACTTAGATGTGAATCGGGGTGGCAGATCTCTTTTATAATAAGATAATATTAATGAATTTTTCTAATTGACAAAGATTGTTTGGATGTGAATCCGGGCAATCTTTTTTTTGTTGTTTTTTGAAAAAAAAGAGAAGAAAGAGTTGTTTTTAAAATTTTAAGGGCATACCTTTGGGAGAATTAAATAATTTTCTAATACTAACCTTTACTAATCCTATAAAAACATGAGTGGATTGTATTATAACTTGGCGTTGCGAAACAGTGATCTGAGAGATAAAGATTCTGAAAAACTGTATTATTGTGTTTTAAAAAACAGAGGAGTGCTGGATCAGGATACGTTTGTCAATTATCTGAGTCAGATCACCGGAATAAAAGAGGCTATATGTCTGGGAGTACTCTCGAAATTGGGAGCGGCTGTCATCAATTATCTGAAAGACGGGCAAAGCGTTGATATTCCGCATTTGGGTACTTTTAATCTGACTGCGAGCAGCACCGGCGTGAAAACGCTTGATGAGGCGAAAGCATCACAAATAAAGGCTATCAATCTACGCTTTTCTGCTAAAGAAGAGACTGACTTAGTGCTGAGTCGTTGTGCGTTAACCCGAAGCGTCTCATTAACAAATACAAATGATGTGATTAAAGAGAAGGATCCAAGCGGTGAAATCGTGGATGATCCTACTGCATAGTCAGTATAAAATATTTATTTATAACTTTAGATAAGCCGCTGGAAACAGCGGCTTTTTTTATTACAAATAGGCTTTCTCTGAAAAATCTCTCAGAAAGGCCTCCATCTCGAGACTTAAGTCTTGGCGGGGAAAGATTTAAATCTTGAAAAATCATCGCTTAAGCGATGATTTTATAGGGGGTAAATACCCTGATGTGACTTTTAGTAATTAGTTCTAACACTAAATAAGGCGTAATCCTATTTCTTTATTTGTACAAAACTACCTTATATCCTTAGCGTTTTTTCTTCTCCTTTTTCCTTTTGGAAAAAGTCCTGTTCATGCACCAACCGGTTCTGATATTTTCATCCCGGAGTGCAGAATCTAAAAAGTCTTTTTCCCTCTCCGGAGTCTTTAAAGCAAATATTTCATCGGCGGAAAGGAGTAGAACAGATGAAGTAGTCATATTCCGGTCTCCTTTCAGAATCTATTTTTTATTTTATTGAATATTAATTAATTATATTCCTTTGCAGTAGGGATGAAGTAGTGCGGAAATCTTGTTTTTTTCTGCATGGTACTCTTGTAGTACCCCTTTTTTTGACTTACATCAATTTACCGTCTAAGTTTGCAGCAGAATTTTAAATCAGTACCAAACGATGAAAAAAAATCTGTTTACCCTATGTATGATGTTGCTGCTCTCCATGCTTTCTTTTGCGCAGGGCAGTCTGACCATCTCGGGTGTTGTTACCGAGAAAAAGACAGGGGAGCCTATCATTGGCGCCAGTATCCTGCTGAAAGGTCAATCGTCCGGAACCATTACGGACTTTAACGGCAACTATTCTATTCCGAATGTTCCTTCGGGCGCCACTCTTGTTTTCAGTTATATCGGCATGAAAACGCAGGAGGTCAAGGTGACTGCCTCCTCGAAGCTGGATATCTCTCTTGAAGAAGATAACCAATTGATAGACGAAGTTGTCGTGATCGGTTATGGTATACAACGTAAGTCCGACCTGACCGGTTCGGTAGGTGCGGTGAAGAGCAAAGACCTCACGAAAGTTGCCACTCCCAACGTGGCGAATGCCCTTCAGGGACGTGTCTCCGGTGTGTATATCTCGGCTAACGGTGCTCCCGGAAGCTCGCCCGAAGTACGTATCCGTGGTATCGGCACAACGAATAACAGCAATCCCCTTTATGTGGTGGACGGCATGTTTATGGACGACATCTCTTTCCTGAGCACACACGACATCGAGTCGATGGAGGTGCTGAAAGATGCATCAGCGACCGCCATGTACGGTTCGCGCGGTGCCAACGGTGTGATTATCGTCACTACCAAGCAGGGAACGGAAGGAAAAGCGGTGGTGAACTTCACCGCCAGCGAAGGATTCCAGTTCAACAACAGCAGCTTCGAGATGGCCAATGCCACCGAATACGCGACACTGCTGAACGAAGCACTGGTCAACACAGGCGGAAAACCCAAGTTTGACGACCCTGCTTCACTGGGCAAAGGAACCAACTGGTTCGACGAAATCTTCCGTGTGGCTTCCGTACGCGACTATCAGCTCAGCGTCAGCGGCGGATCGGAGAAGGTGCGCTACAACCTCAGCGCTGGATATTACCAGCAGGACGGCATCATCACCGGAAACACCTACAACCGCTTCACCCTGCGTGCCAACAATAGCTACAAGATCAGCAAACGGCTGACCCTCGGGCACAATCTGTCGGCCTCTTTCAGCCATAAGAAGAACGAAAACAGCGCGGTGGTGAAAGCTGCCTATACCATCAGTCCCGTGAAGCGTCCCTACAATGAAGACGGGAGTTTTATGGATTCCGAAAGCGCCTCTTCTGCCAATCCCGTCGCCACACTCCATTATACAAACAATGACGACTGGAAAGAACGTATCGTGGGCAGCGCCTTCCTGAACTGGAATATCCTGAACGGGCTTGACTTTAAAACCAGCCTCGGCATCGACTACATCAACGGACGCCGCCGCAACTTCGTGCCGAAATACTACGTTTCGGAAACACAGAAGAACGAAACCAACAGCCTCTCCAAAACCTGGGACCGCGACTTCACCTGGTTGTGGGAGAACCTGCTGACTTATGACTGGAAGATCAATGATAAGAACCGGCTCAACCTCTTGGGAGGTATCACGGCGCAGAAGCGTGTTTACGAGTTGCTGGAAGGCACCGGACGCGACTTCTTCTCCGATAACGAAAACTACTGGTATCTCGACCAGGCTTCGGCCGGCTCCAAGTCGGTGGCCAACAACGGATACCACGAAACAATGATGTCTTATCTCTTCCGTGCCAACTATGCGTTAATGGACCGCTATCTGCTGACTGTCTCGGTCCGTGCCGACGGTTCATCCAAGTTCGGTCCTGACAACCGTTGGGGCTACTTCCCCTCAGTAGCTGCCGGATGGAGAGTCTCCGAAGAAGCGTTCCTGAAAGACCGCGTGCAGTGGCTGAGTAACCTGAAGCTCAGAGGAAGCTGGGGACAGATCGGTAATGATAAGATAGGTAACGACAAATACCGGGCGCTCGCCAATATCTCTCCGTCCTATGATGCCGTGTTTGGCGGCGTGTTCTATCCCGGCGGAACCATCACGTCACTCTCCAACCGGAGCGTCCATTGGGAACGTTCGGAGCAGATGGACCTCGGCTTCGACCTCGGACTGCTGAACAACCGCTTTTCACTTGAACTGGACTACTATCGCAGAGACACGAAAGACATGCTGGTGACGGTGGATGTACCGGCTTCCGTAGGCCTCACCCCGGTAGAAACAAACGTAGGGGCGGTGCGCAACAGCGGTGTGGACTTTACCGTGAAATGGGAAGATTCGCTGAAAGACTTCCGGTACGGTATCCGTCTGACAGGAACGACCATCAAAAACGAAGTCATCAGCCTGGGTGGCAAACGCATCGCCAGCGGTGACATCGGCGCCGGAAAATCCGTACAGATGACCGAAGAGGGAAAACCGATTAAGTATTTCTATGGCTACAACGTGATCGGCATCTTCCAGAACGAGGCACAGATCAAAGACTACAACGAGCGTGCCGCCGCTGCCACCGGAAATGCCGGACAACAGTATCAGAACAACGTAGGTCCCGGTGACCTGATATACGAAGATGTAGACGGTGACGGATACATCACGGCCAACGACCGCAAGGATCTGGGCAGTCCCACTCCCAAGTTCATCGGCGGTCTGGGCATCAGTGCTTCCTGGAAAGGATTCGACCTCTCTATCGACTTCCAAGGCAACTTCGGAAACAAGATATTCAATGCCAAGCAGGTGGAACGTTTCTCCGGTTCGGACAACTGGGACCGCTCCTTCCTCGACCGCTGGACACCCGAAAATCCGAATACCATGACACCGCGAATGACTCTGGAAGGCAATAACTATCAGGTGTCGAGCCGCTACGTAGAGAGCGGTTCGTACGTGAAACTGCAAACGGTGGAACTGGGATATACTTTCCCGAAATCATGGATGCAGAAGGTATCCGTGCAGAATCTGAGAGTCTACTTCTCCGGCAACAACCTGGCCTATTTCACCGGCTATAACGGCTTCACACCCGAAGTGCTGGGCGGCATCGACCGTCAGATCTATCCGGTGACAGCTACCTGCCGCTTCGGCCTGAACGTAACTTTCTAATATTAAATGATATAGACATGAATACGATTTACCACAGAGTAACACAGAGTCTCACAGAGATGATTTTCTTTTAAACATTCTATGAGATTAAACTCTGTGAGACCCTGTGTTACTCTGTGGTGAACCCAAAACCATTACAATGAAAAAGATATATTCAATATTACTGGCTTCGGCACTGACCCTTTCTTCCTGTGCCGATTTCCTCGATGTAGATTCGCAGGGAAAGCTGACCGAAGATGTCTTCTTCGGCGAAGAAGAAGGCGCGTTGATGAGTATTAACGCCATCTATACCCAACTCCGGGCGTGGGACATCATCGGATTCTCATGGTTTGCCATCACCGAGCTACCCGGTGATAACTCCGATACAGGCAGCGAACTGGCGGACGGCAGTGTGGCACGTCTGAACCAGTTCAACGACTTTACTTACGACGCCTCTACCTCCGAGATCAACGGCTGGTGGGAAGGCAATTATAAAGCTATCGCTTCATGCAATGTGGCTCTGGACAATCTGGGTGCGGTGAAGAACGAAGAACTCCGGGTGAAGTGCATCGCCCAGGCCCGTTTTTTCCGGGGATTCTTCTACTTCAATCTCGTACGCGCCTTCGGCGGGGTGCCTCTGGTGACCAAGGTGTTGCAGCCCGGCGAATACAATCAGCCCCGTGCAACCGAGGAGGCTGTCTATCAACAGATCATTGAAGACCTGACCTATGCAGCCGAGCATCTGCCTACCCGTCAGGAGTGGGGTGCGAAAGAGTCGGGGCGTGCCACCAAGGGAACAGCCGAAGGATTGCTGGCCAAGGTATATCTCTTCCGCCAGGACTATGCCAACGTGAAGAAATACACCGGTCAGGTGATTGCCCGCGGCGAGTATAGCCTGCACCGGGATTATCGCGACCTGTTCAATCCGAACTCTTACTATTCGGACGAAGTGATGCTTGCCGACCAATACCTTTGGGGCGAATCGACCGAACGCAACCTCGAGTCGGAGTATGTGAAATGGCAGGGCATTCGCGGTGAGATGGGCTGGGGGATGTTCTCTCCTTCCGAAGCTCTCGACCAAGCCTATGAAGCGGGAGATCCCCGACGCACGGCAACCATTTTCTACGATGGAGAGACATTGGAGGGAAAGGGCGAGATTCATTTCAAGAAAGAAGTGCCGCCCCGTGCCAATAAAAAGACCATCTGGCCTACCGGTTACTGGAACGAGAACTCGTTTGCCAAACAGAATTGTCACCTGATCTTCCTGCGTTATGCCGATGTACTGCTGATGTATGCCGAGGCCTGCAATGAACTGGGCGAAAGCCGGGAAGCACTCGACAAGCTGGAAATGGTGCGCGCCCGTGCCCGCAGAACGGTGCATCCGGCGGATATGACAGTGGGATTGCCCGAGATTACGGAAACCGGTAAAGAGAAGCTCCGCGAGATCATCTGGAACGAACGCTGCATCGAACTGGCTTTGGAGGGACACCGCTTCTTCGACCTGATCCGTGCGGACAAGGTGGTACCGGGCTATGCAGAGAAGATGATGAAGGCACACGGGAAGACAAACTTCTCGATAGCAAAACATGCAACGTTCTTCATCCCGCAGAAGCAGGTGGATATCTCGCAGGGAGTCCTCAAAAACTGATATGAAACATGTATAACCAGTTCATTAAAATAGAATCATTCCAATAATATCAATTCCATGATTACACACAGCGTCTTTCCGATTGCCCTTTGCGGCAACGGAAGCCGCTATCCCCACTGCACGATGGAATCTTCGTGTCTCTGACGTGCAGCCACCTGAGGGCGTGTCATTATTCACCAAAATGAGTCTCGACACGCCCTCTCGGGGGATAAAATCTTGAATTAACAACAACAATGAAACATACCCTTTTATTTCTTCTTATGATCTGTGCTTGTACGTTGCAAGCCACCGCTACAGGCAAACAGCCGAGACTGACCGATGATGAGTTGATGACTCTTGTCCAGAAACAAACTTTCCGTTACTTTTGGGATTTTGCCCATCCCGAGTCCGGTCTGGCCCGTGAGCGCAGCAATGACCGTCTCGAGATAGCAACCATCGGTGGTTCGGGCTTTGGGGTAATGGCAATTATAGTCGGTGTGGAACGTGGGTTCATCACCCGTGAGCAAGGCGCTGAGCGGCTGCTCAAAATAGTGGAGTTCCTCAATAAAGCCGATAGCTATCATGGCATCTGGGCACATTGGATGGACGGAGCTACCGGAAAGACCATTCCTTTCAGCAGGAAAGACGATGGAGCCGATTTGGTGGAATCTGCCTTTATGTTCGAAGGACTGCTAGCGGCACACCAGTACTTCACTCACGATAATCCGACAGAGAATCGGATACGAGGGCTGATCAATACCCTGTGGCATCAGGCAGAGTGGGACTGGTTCACCCGTGGAGGTGAAGATGTGCTTTATTGGCATTGGTCACCCAATAACGGATGGGCGATGAACCATCAGCTGAAAGGGCAGAACGAGTGCCATATCACTTATATTCTGGCGGCTTCTTCGCCTACTTATCCGATTCGTGAATCGGTGTATCATAAGGGGTGGGCCAACTCTATTACATTCAAGAACGGAAAAGAATATTACGGCATCCGCTTGCCCCTGGGCACCGACTTTGGCGGCCCTCTCTTCTTTACACATTATTCCTATCTCGGACTCGATCCGCGCGGACTCAAAGACAGTTATGCCGACTACGGTGAGCAGATGAAAGCACATACCCTGATCAACCGTGCTTATTGCATCGATAATCCGAAGAAGTATAAAGGATACGGCCGCAAATGCTGGGGACTGACAGCGAGCGACAATCATCAGGGTTACTCGGCACATTGCCCGCAGAACGACTTGGGAGTGATTACTCCGACCGCAGCCATCTCTTCCATTCCTTATACTCCGGAACATTCTCTGGAGGCTATGCGTTATTTCTACGAAGAATTGGGCGACCGCCTGTGGGGAGAATATGGCTTTAAGGATGCCTTCAACCTGACAGAAAACTGGTTTGCTTCCTCTTATCTCGCCATCGATCAGGGACCGATTATTGTGATGATTGAAAACTATCGCTCAGGCTTGATATGGAAACTCTTCATGAGTCATCCCGATGTACAGAGAGGATTGAAGAGACTGGGGTTCGGCTCAGAAGAATAAGATATACCATAGATTACACCCATGAAACAACTATTCCTTCTTTTACTCGCTTTGGGGTCTCCCGCCCTTGCCCTTGCGCAAGACATGCGGCAAGATACTTATTGCAACCCGCTGAACATAGATTATACCTATATGATCTATAACTCCGACAAGGACATTTCCTACCGCTCGGGTGCCGATCCGGCAGTGGTCAGGTTCCGTGGAGAGTATTATATGTTCGTCACCCGTTCCAATGGATACTGGCACTCTAAAGATCTGCTGGACTGGGATTTTATCGCTCCCAAAGACTGGTATCCGCAGGGGAGCAACGCTCCGGCCGCGCATAACTATAAAGACTCAGTGCTTTATGTCACCGGTGATCCTTCGGGTTCTATGAGTATTCTCTATTCCGACAATCCGAAGAGCGGCGAATGGAAAGCTACACCCGCCATCCTTCATAATCTGCAGGACCCCGATCTTTTTATCGACGACGATGGCAAAGCCTATATGTTCTGGGGTTCGTCCAATGTTTATCCCATCCGGGGTATGGAACTGGATAAGAATCACCGGTTCCTTCCGAAAGGAGAAGTGAAGGAGCTTTTCAATCTCGACATGCCGCGCCACGGCTGGGAACGTTTCGGTGAGAATCATAGCGATACCGTTTTAGGAGGATATATCGAAGGCCCGTGGCTGACCAAGCACAACGGAAAGTATTATATGCAGTATGGTGCTCCCGGTACCGAATTCAATGTCTATGCCGACGGTGTTTATGTAGCCGATCATCCGATGGGGCCTTACACCTATCAGAAGCACAATCCCGTGTCATACAAACCGGGGGGATATATGAACGGAGCCGGACACGGCAGTACGGTTCAGGGGCCCGGCGGAGAGTATTGGCATTTTGCTTCGATGGCTCTTTCCATCAACGTCAACTGGGAACGCCGGCTCTGCATGTTTCCTGCCGGATTCGATAAAGACGGTATTATGTACGTGGACACCCGCTTCGGTGATTATCCCCGCTATGCTCCGGCCGTACCCGGCAAGAAGGGGCAGTTCCGTGGATGGATGCTCCTTTCTTATCGCATCTACTGCGAAAGGTGAGTTCGGACCGGATGCATTGACGGATGAAAGAACCAAGTCTTTCTGGCTGGCGGAAGCAAATGATGAACGTCAGTGGGTACTGATCGACTTGGAGAAACCTGCCCGTGTCTGTGCCGTACAGGTGAATTATCACGACTATCGGAGTAATCTATACGGTCGGATTCCCGGATTGCGTCACCGCTATGTGATTGAGGGCTCTTCCGACGGGGAGACCTGGAATACACTGGTCGATCGCCGGAGCAGCTATAAGGATACGCCGAATGACTATGTAGAACTTGAAGTCTCGACTACCGCACACTATATCCGCTATAGGAATATCGATGTACCTACTCCGAATCTGGCTATTTCTGAACTGCGTGTATTCGGACTCGGGTTCGGCAAGGCTCCCCGGTCACCTCAAAAGCTGGCTCTGGATCGGCACACCGACCGTCGTGATGTTACTGTTCGCTGGGAGCCGGTGAAAGGAGCTCAGGGATACAACGTCCTGTGGGGGATCGCCCCTGATAAGTTATACAGTTCGTGGATGGTGTACGGTGGCAATGAGTTGGAGATGAAATCGCTGACTATCGATCAGGATTATTATTTTGCTGTGGAAGCCTTTAACGAAAATGGTGTATCTTTACCTTCCGAAACTAAATATGTAGAATAATACCGAATAGCCATGAAACAGTTTGTCCTTTTCTTTATCAGTCTCTTTCTTTTGGGTGTGGGTGCCCGTTCGCAAGAGATGTATCAAAAGAAAGTTTTTATCTCTTCCCGGGGTGATTCTCTCAATTACCGTCTACTTCGTCCCGAGGTGGAAAAGACGGGACTGCAATATCCTTTGGTACTCTTTCTGCACGGTGCCGGTGAGCGGGGGAGTGATAACGAGAAGCAGTTGACACATGGTGGTCAGATGTTTCTCAATCCGGTGAACCGGGAGAAGTATCCGGCATTTGTCCTTGTACCTCAATGTCCCGAAAAAGACTATTGGGCGTATACCTCCCGTCCCTCTTCCTTTATTCCTTCGGAGATGCCGGCAGGACAAGAGATCACTTCTGTACTGCGTGCAGTAAAAGAGTTGTTGGATACCTATCTTGATTTGCCTCAGGTGGATCGTAACCGTATCTATGTGGTCGGTCTTTCTATGGGAGGCATGGCGACGTACGATCTTGCTGTCCGTTTTCCCGATACGTTTGCTGCTGCGGTTCCCATCTGCGGGACCGTGAATCCGGTGCGTCTGGCCGATGCAGCAAATGTTCGTTTCCGTATTTTTCACGGTGATGCCGACAATGTAGTGCCTGTAGAAGGCTCGCGTGAGGCTTATAGAGCGTTGAAGAACTTGGGAGCGGAAGTGGAATATATTGAGTTTCCCGGTTGCAATCATGGAAGCTGGAATCCGGCTTTCAACTATCCCGGATTCATGGAGTGGATCTTTGCTCAGCGTAAGAGATAAAGAACTTTATAGTTAAGTATACTATATTAAAGAGGAAGTCAAAATTCGTATTCACCACAGATTACACAGATTTGCACAGATAAATATTATTGATTGTCAGTAGATTAAAAATCGTTTTGTGTAAATCTGTGCGATCTGTGGTGAACTATGATACACTCTCTTTGAGGTAACGGTTATCCATCGTCCGCAAGAACTATTTGTCTTCCTTTTCTTTGGGAGAGGACAGGGAAGAAGTCTTCTCTTCATAGTCCCCGTTTGCTTTAATCAGTTCTATCAGCTTTTCTACGGCTTCTTCTTCCGGAATATTCTTTTCAATGCATTCCTTCTGTTTATAAAGACTGATTTTGCCACGTCCGGCTCCTACATAACCGTAGTCGGCGTCTGCCATTTCGCCTGGTCCGTTGACAATGCATCCCATCTTGAGCCCCTTCAAGTGGGAGGTGGCTTCTTTGACGCGGGCAATCGTACTTTGCAGGTTGAACATTGTTCGTCCGCATCCCGGGCAAGAAATATATTCAGTCTTACTGGTACGGATACGTCCTGCCTGCAGAATTCCGAAAGCAGTGGCATCAATCACTGCATGGCTCAGTTTGCCTTGGTTGAAGAGATAAATTCCGTCACACAATCCGTCAAAGATCAAGGCTCCCATATCCGCGCCGGCTTTGACCTGCAAGTCTTCAGCTGTATCTTCGGCATAGTGTTGGAAGAAGATAACCGGATTCTGTAATCCCTCCACCGTCAGTTGATGTGCCAGGGCACGATGTTCGCCTACACGGTTCGGGTGGTTGCTTTGTGAGACAACGACTGCTTCGGGGTGTTGCTTCAGGCATGCGACAACTTCCCGGGTAAGCGCCATGTAAGGGGTAAAGAGGAATTTCAGTTCGGCTACGCATGTTTCCTTTAACTCCAATTGTGCATAATTGAAGGCAGGCCACGTGTCAGGTTCTCCTTTCCATACGTCGGCATCGAGGATGTATTGAACTCCGGGTTCTGTCTGTTCGGGCAAAGCACGTCCGGCATAAATGTAATCCGGTGTAAATTGCGGATGGGTCTCCATACGTCCGTCCATGCGGTCGGCAAGTACCACGGGCAGATGGTCTCCGCCGATATTGCGTACCGGCCGTGTTTTACGGCGTACCGGAGAAAGGTAGTTGAAATCCGGAGCTTCCATGCCGGGAATGTACGGATGGTTCCGGCGACTTGTAATATAGTCCACCAGCTTGCGTGCCACGGGAATCTCGGCTTCCGGTTCTTCACTCAGCGAGACACGGATCGTGTCGCCCAGCCCGTCAGCCAATAATGCGCCGATGCCCAAAGCCGATTTGATACGTCCGTCTTCTCCGTCGCCGGCTTCCGTTACACCCAAGTGGAGAGGGAATGACATGCCTTCCTGTTCCATCACTGATACCAACAGGCGTACGGTCTTTACCATTACCACCGTGTTGGATGCTTTGATTGAGATGACGACATCCGTAAACTTCTCGTCTACGCAGATGCGCAGGAATTCCATGCACGACTCTACCATACCTTCCGGCGTGTCACCGTAGCGTGACATGATGCGATCGGACAGTGAGCCGTGGTTCACTCCGATACGGATGGCTGTATGATTCTCTTTACAGATATTCAGGAAGGGGACGAAGCGGTCACGTATCTTTTGCAGTTCGGCGGCATATTCCTCGTCGGTATATTCCAGTTGTTTGAAAGTGCGTCCGGGATCTACGTAGTTGCCGGGATTGATGCGCACTTTCTCGGCATATTGTGCCGCTACATCGGCTACTTTCGGGTTGAAGTGTACATCGGCCACAAGCGGAACCATATAGCCGGTACTGCGCAGGCCGATATTGATGTTCATCAGGTTTTCGGCCTCTTTCACCCCCTGTGTAGTGAGACGGACATATTCTCCGCCGGCATCTACAATGCGCTTTGCCTGGGCCACACAAGCCTCGGTGTCTTGTGTGGGGGTATTTGTCATCGACTGGATACGGATAGGGTTGGGGCCGCCCAACGGAACGGCCCCAATATTCACTTCCGAAGTTTCCCGTCGGGAGTAGTTGAATAAATCCATCTTTTTAGTTTGTTTTAAACTCGTACTTAATTTCTTTCAGTTCTTCGTTAGCCTTTACGATTTTCTTTTTCAGTCCTTCTTTATAGGCTATGAATTTTGTTTCGAGTTCTTTATCTTCCAATGAAAGCATTTGTACGGCAAGGATGGCGGCGTTCAGTGCGCCATTGATACCCACAGTCGCTACAGGAATCCCCGGAGGCATCTGTACGATCGCCAGAAGGGCGTCCATTCCGTCAAGAGACGATTTGATGGGTACACCGATGACCGGCAGCGGGGTCGATGCGGCAATCACGCCCGGCAGATGGGCAGCCATACCGGCAGCAGCGATAATTACTTTAATGCCGCGTGAGCGGGCATTCTTGGCAAACTCTTCCACAGCTTCGGGAGTGCGGTGAGCCGAGAGGGCGTTCATTTCGAACGGTACATGGAGATCGTTGAGCAACTGTGCGGCCTTTTCCATGACAGGAAGGTCGGAAGTGCTACCCATGATAATGCTTACGATTGGAGTCATATTTATTCTACTTTTGAGATTGATTGATAACGAGATGGAATGAATCAACTTCACCACAGATTACACAGATTCTCATAGATTAATGATTTACTTTATCGATAATAAGATTAAAAGTTCTGTGAGAATCTGTGTAATCTGTGGTGAGACCATTCAAGACTAAGCAAGTGGTAATGAATGAATCGGGAAAGCCTTTATGCATTTACCACTGCTTTGTATCCTTCGGCATCCAGCAAGTTGTCAAGGTCTGCTGCATTGGCAGGTTTCATTTTGATGAGCCAGCCTTCGCCATACGGATCTTTATTCACTAATTCCGGATTCTCTTCCAGTGCCGGGTTTTGTTCTACCACTTCACCGGCTACGGGCAGGAAGAGGTCAGAGATTGTTTTAACTACTTCGATCGTACCGAACACTTCTCCCGCTTCCAGTGTTTCGCCTTCAGTAGGAATATCGACAAATACGATGTCGCCCAGTTGCTCCTGAGCGTAGTCGGTGATACCTACATAAGCTACATCGCCTTCGAGGCGGATCCATTCGTGTTCGTTAGTGTACTTTACATTCTGTGGGAAGTTCATAATGATTAGTTTTTAGGATTGATACTATGTTTAAAATAAAAATATACGGAACAAAACATTGCTGAGCGGATGGAGCACCAGCAGTGAGCAGACGAAACCGACGGTAAAGCCGGCAAGTACTTCGCCTAGGGTGTGATGTTGTAGGATGATGCGTGCCGAACCCAATATCCCCGCCACGAGGATGAAGAGGCATAGCCACCACACCGGATTATAACTGAACAGCGCGCTGAACGAAACCAGTCCGCCCACGATGCCGCCCATACCTGCCATGTGTTCGCTCAGTTTCCACTTCAGATTGACAATGATGCAGATGACCAGCACCACCAGTGAAGCCAGTATAATGCCCGTCATGTACCAGGGAATGTTCAGCTTGTGCATCATCATCAGGCAGAATACGTACGAGATGATGGTAAGCAGGATCGGTACATAGCGTTTCTTACGGTCGCTCAGGTCCTGGCGGGCAAAGCCATTCACTTTGCGGAACAGGAAGATGGTCATGGTGGGCATCAGGATGGTGAAGCAGTAGACAATTCCCAATACGATGAGCTTGTACTGCAACGGCATGATGCGTAGGTAAGAGAACAGGAATAATACCAGAAAAGCCAGAAAGGGGATAGAGAATGGAGTCAGTATTCCCGAAATGATTCTGGCCGTACGGATCAGTGTCCTGTCAGCTATGATATGTTGCTCTATCTTCTCTTCTTCAGCCATTTTGTTTGTTTCTTTTATTATGCTTTTTTATTTTCTCAGTCTCGCCACCGGAATGTTGAGTTGCTGGCGGTACTTGGCCACCGTGCGGCGTGCGATGGGATATCCTTTCTCTTTCAGTATTTCGGCCAGTTCGTCATCGGTCAGCGGTTTCTTTTTGTCCTCGCTGTCGATGCATTCTTTCAGTATCTTCCGTATCTCGCGTACCGACATCTCTTCACCGTCTTCGGTGGTGTATCCGTCGCTGAAGAAGAACTTCAGGGGATAAATGCCGTAATTCGTTTGCACGTATTTGCTGTTGCTGACGCGTGAGATGGTCGAGATGTCCAGCCCGGTGCGTTCCGCCACGTCCTTCAGGATCATCGGGCGGAGCAATGACTCGTCGCCTTCGAGGAAGAAGGGGCGTTGCAGGTCGATGATGGCCTGCATGGTGGTCATCAATGTATTCTGGCGTTGCTTCACGGCGTCGATGAAGCCTTGTGCGGCGTCCATCTTCTGCTTGAGGAACATCATGGCCTCTTTCGATTCTTTCGATTGATTGGCCTTGTTCTTCGTATGTTCCTCTACCATCTCCGTGAAGTCGCGGCTCATGCGCAGCTCCGGCAGATTGCGGTTGTTGAGGCTGATGTTGATGGTTCCATCATCGTAGGTGTCTACTATGAAATCGGGGACGATCTGTTGCAGGTTCCGTCCGATGGCTTCACCCAGCGATGCGCCCGGACGGGGGTTGAGCTTGGTGATCTCTTCAAGTGCCTTATAGAAGTGTTCTTCGTCCAGTCCCAGCTTTTTGATGATCTTTTCCCAATGCTTGCGGGTGAACTCTTCGTAACATTCACTGATGATTTCTTCTTCCGTCTCCAGCAGAGGGTCTGTGCAGTGGGACTGTTTTTTGCGGCGGATCTGTATCAGCAGGCATTCCTGCAGGCTGCGTGCGCCCAGTCCGGGAGGGTCGAAATCTTGTACGATTCTCAGGGCTTCCTCCAGTTCCTCTTCCGTAGCGTTGATACCGGCGTAGATGGCCAGTTCGTCACCGATGCTTTCGAGGGATTTGCGGAGCAGGCCGTCGTCGTCCAGCGAACCGATCAGGTATTCCGCCAGTTCGCGCTGATGTTCGGTCAGGTTGCGTTCGCCGAGCTGTTCTCTCAGGATTTCGTAGAATGACGTCGCGTCCGAAAACGGAATCTCTTCTGCCTGCTCGCCTTTGGAGCGGTTGTTTTCCTGAAGTTTATAGTCGGGGATGTCGTCTTCGGTCAGATAGTCGCTCAGCGAGTCATAGTCCGTATCGCCTTCCGTCTCTCCTTCGGAGGTTTCGGCAGGGGTGGTCTCGTCGGAGGTGCTTTCTTCTTTGCCTTCTTCAAGGGCGGGATTCTCCAGCAGTTCGGCATGTACACGGTCTTCCAGTTCCACAGCCGGTAGCTCCAGTAGTTTCACTACCAGAATCTGCTGCGGTGAGAGCGTTTGTATCTGCTGCTGCGCCTGCGATTGTATCTGACGGGAACCTTGTGCCATACGTTTAATGCTTTACAGTTTTTGTTTCTCGCTACAAAAGTAATGAATTGTTCGATATAGCGAAATGATTTATCCGATAAAAGGAGTTAAAGGAAAAACCGGAGGGAGCGGGGAAGACATGGAGGGGGTGTTCCGGAAAGATATTCCCGGCCTCTTCCATGGCGGGACGGTTATTGCTCTGCTGTGAATCTTATTTGCTTTATCTCCTTTGTCAATTCATCCTTTGTTCCTATCTTTGCCATCATAACTTTAATATATACCATTATGTTCAGCAAAGAGACATATACGCAGCGCAGAGCCCTGCTGAAAAAAACATTAGGCTCCGGAGTACTGTTGTTTCTGGGAAACGACGAGTGTGGATTGAACTACGAGGACAATACGTTCCGCTATCGTCAGGATTCTACCTTTCTCTACTACTTCGGCCTTTCGTTTGCCGGGCTTTCGGCTATAATCGACATTGATGAAGATAAGGAAATTATATTCGGTGATGAACTGACCATCGATCATATCGTATGGATGGGGACTCAGCCCACACTGAAGGAAAAGAGTGAGCGGGTGGGAGTGGACATCACCATGCCTTCGGCCGACATTGTGAGCTATCTGCACAAGGCGGTACAGAAGGGACAGGCCATCCATTACCTGCCGCCCTACCGTGCAGAGCATAAACTGAAGTTGATGGACTGGCTGGGAGTGCCTCCCGCGCGTCAGGAGGGTTCGGTGCCGTTTATCCGTGCGGGGATCGCGCAGCGTAACTACAAGTCGGCCGAGGAGATTGTCGAAATCGAGAAGGCCTGCGACATTACGGCGGATATGCACATTACGGCCATGAAGATCCTGCGTCCCGGGATGCGCGAGTGGGAAGTATCGGCAGCCATGGAAGCCGTGGCGCATGCCGCAGGGGGTGACCTTTCGTTTGCTACCATCGCTACGGTGAACGGACAGACGCTCCACAACCATTATCATGGCAATATCGTCAAGCCGGGCGATCTGTTCCTGATTGATGCCGGCGCAGAAACGGAGATGGGTTATGCA
>OLNO01001179.1_pt1 | contig 22551 bp, 19 predicted proteins | sample 1672861 | NCBI WGS metagenome assembly OLNO01 (sample SAMEA3136731, study PRJEB25190) | human gut metagenome | reverse complement strand
CATCTCACTTTTGTGTAAAGTATTAAAAGTACTCTATGACATTATTAACTTAAAAAATATCGGTCATTAATGGCTTTAGTCTTCCTTGGCGTGAGATTGTTCTCCATATCCATAACCGTAGCCATATCGCTTACCATAGCCATAATACTTGCCATATTTACCATAACCGTAATAATAACCGTACTTTCTTCTCTTCAGATCCAAACCATTGATTACAGTACACAGGTTAGGTAATTTATTATTTTCAGCAAGTTCATTAATTAGAGTATACTCATTCTTGTGAGTATAGTCTGCACGGCAAACATAAACAGACAGATCAGCCACACGTCCTATCAACAAGGTATCAGTTACCATACCAACAGGGGCAGTATCTAAAATTACATAATCAAAATTCTTCTTGAGCGTTTCAATTGCTTTATCCAATCCATCACGAGCCAACAATTCGGTCGGATTAGGAGGAACTGTTCCACCAGGAAGAATATAAAGATTCTTACTTACATCGGAAAGCTGTACTAAATCCATCAAGTTCTTTTCCGGATTAGCCAAATATTGAGTTATACCTTGTTCTCTTTTTGATATATTGAATACTTTATTCAAACCCGGTTTACGGATATCAAGACCAACGATCACGACTTTCTTACCCAATAAAGAAAGACTGATAGCAAGATTACCAGAAATAAAGGATTTACCTTCACCACTGACTGTGGAAGTAACCAAAATCACCTTCTTGTCATTTCCAAGCATAAACTGAAGATTCGTTCGGACATTGCGGAAGGTTTCACTCATCAGGTTGTTTTGATTCTCAAATACAGCAATAGCACCCTGCTTTTCATCGGTTAATGGGATATCACCGACAATAGGCGCACTGGTAAGTTTCTCTACATCTGCACGACCTTCAATCTTAAACTTAGTCAATTCGAGCAAATAAATAACCCCTACCGGAATTCCAAGACCTAATATCAAAGCGATCAAATAAGTAATTCTCCTCCTAGGAGACACCGGTATTTCATCAGCAATAGCATCATCAATTATTTTAGCATTATTAGCTGTAGCCGCCAAAGTGATAGCATTCTCTTCACGCTTCTGAAGAAGCATCAGATAAAGCCCAGCCTTTATCTCCTGTTGACGTGCAATACTCACAAACTCACGCTCCTGACCAGGAGCCTCACTGATGCGACGGGAATAACGGTTCGCTTCACGATCCAGATCCGCCTTTGTGATGAACAATCCACGCAACACCCTGTCTAAAGATACCTGGACATTCTCTTTCATTGCACTAATGCTGGTATCAAGATTTATAATGGTAGGATTATTCTCCGTTGATGTACGTAATAAACGTTTCCTCTCAACAAGCACGTCATTATAACGGTTGATGGCAGCCGCAAGATTCACATCCTGCAATCCTATATTACTAGGCAGAACCTCATAACCTTCATTTTGCATATATTTCTGCAAATCCTGCAGCAAATTAATTTGGGTTTGATTCTCCACACGCTTCTTTTCATATTCAGCACTACCCGTCAAAGCTATTTGTGCATCACTGGTCAAATCAGTAATACCTGCCCCACGTTTGAAACTTTCCAGATCCTTTTCCGTACTACCCAGTTCTTTAGAGATAATACCAATACGTTCATTGATAAATTCTGCTGTTTTCTGTGCAATTTCATTTTTATCATTATTCGTATTGATATTATACATCTCCAATAGCTTATTGATAAAATCCTTGCCGCGCTGTACATTTGAATTTTTCAATGATATGACGGCTACAGAAGTGGTTTTGGAAGTGGGCTCAATCGTCATATTCTTGCAATATCCTTTCGCTACAGCCAAAGGCTTATTAATTGTTGCCGTAATATTACGTGTAGTCTTTTCCGAATCTGTAGTTTCTTCCAATGTTCTTTTAGAAGACAATACAGAATCCGGCGTCAGAAAGAAAGCCAATGTTCCCCGATCGGTAGGAAAAACAGCCGGCAATTTTTCGAAATGTTTTTGATATTCATCATCGCCTATCTTCACATTCACATCTATACTTCCCTGTGGTTGCAATGTCATCTCTACAGTCATCGGTTTCTCCAACAAGTCAGCCTCCTGTGGAGTCAGGCTTACTTGTACAGGTGAAGTCTTATACATATTTTTGGAAGGAAATTCATCCTTGTCTGTATAAGAAATATAGAGCCCCAAATCTTCAACCACCTCTTTGACGATAGTCTTTGAACGGAGAACTTCCATTTCGTTATCAATATTCTGCGAAGAAGAGACCATACCATCCAATCCCAGACTCTCCAACCCGGAAAGCATTCCGGCACTACCACCTTTCTTATCATCCTTTATTAAAACCGTAGCGGAAATATTATATACGGGAGTAGATATATAAAGATAGACCCATGCCGCAATCAAACACGCCACAACCGCCCCCACAAACCAAGGCCAGTGAATCAAATATTTAAACAACAGTTCCTTAATGTCTATATTTTCTTCCTTAGATTCTTTTGCTTCGTTGAAATCTGTTTCTTTCATTGTAAATCATTATTTTAAAATATTTACTAATAGGCTGACGATGGACACCAAGATAGAGGTAGCTGAGAACCAAAGACTGGTACTGTTACCTACATCCGAATTTCGAGCTTTTGCTTTATTAGGGGTTACATAAACAATATCATTCTGTTGTAACCAATAATAAGGTGAAAGAATGGTTTCGGCATTATTCAAGTCCAAGGTTACAATCTGCTGTTTGCCGTTTGCGTCTTCACGAATCAACTTCACATTATCACGAAGACCGTATACCGTCATATCACCAGCCATGGCTAAAGCTTCTAATAAATTTACCTTCTCATTGGAAATAGTAAAAGTTCCGGGACGGGTAACCTCACCGATAACAGAGATTTTATAATTTACCATACGCACCGTTACAATGGGAGTTTCCTTCATGTAAGGCTTCAGTTTATCTATTATCAACTGTTCCGCTTCCCTTTTCGTTAAACCTCCTAACTTCAATTCTCCTAATACCGGAAAATTTATATTTCCTTCATTATCTACCAAATAAGGTTGCAATGCAGCCTGTGTAGTCACATTGGACGAAGTACTAGCAGCCAGGGCGGCATTACTGGCCACCGTCAGGTTGAAAGGTATTGCCAATTCAGGGTTGGTACATGACACCACAATGGTTAATAAATCCTTGGGCATAATCCTGGCATCATACAATTTTTCCTGTTGTTCCACCTCGTTCACAACTTCCACATTCTGGAAATAGGGAACCTTTTTATAAGACTGACAAGCAGTCAATAGGAATGGCAACAATAGTAGCCATAAATTTCTTTTGTTAAGTCTTCTCATCATAATTCTTAAATTCATAATTAAACGCCCTTTAATTCCTAAGTTTTAATTTTCTAATATGCTTCTTTTTCTCCATGTATAGCATTATACACTGTCTTATACATAATATATAAATCCAATAAAAATGTCCAATGCTCTATATACCAAATATCACGCTGTACACGCCCCTCCATCTGCCAGAGTTCTTTCGTCTCACCACGAAAACCCGTCACCTGCGCCCATCCCGTTATCCCGGGTTTTACAAAGTGACGAACCATAAACTTATTTATCAGATTGGAATATTCTTCCGTATGCTTCAACATGTGAGGACGGGGACCTACAATAGACATATCCCCTTTCAACACATTGATGAATTGTGGCAATTCATCCACACTTGTCTTTCTCATTATCTCTCCGATACGCGTTTTACGAGGATCATTTTCCGTAGCCTGAAGAGTATCACACTGCGCATTCACCCGCATTGATCGGAACTTGTAACACCAGAACTCACGACCATCCTCACCACTACGTTTCTGCTTGAAAAAGATAGGGCCGGGAGAACTTAGCTTAATCGCGATTCCGAAGAATATATAGATGAAAGGAAAGACGGTACAAAGAAACAGTCCTGAACAAATAACATCAAAAGCACGCTTGATAATACGGTTCTCCAATGACTCCAACGGTTCGCAACGAATGGAAAGTACAGGAACATTACCCATTAGCTCAAAATGCATCCTACGTTTCAAATAGTTACGAACATTAGGAACACTAAAGAAACGGACCAGATGATTTTCACAGTAATTAATGATGGAAACAATCTCCGCACTTCGCACAGAAGGAAGACTACAGTAAAGCTGGGCGATCTCTCCCGTATGTTTTTCTAGAAAATCAATCACTTCGTTCGGTTGTCCCAGATAAGAGACATCTTGTGGATACTGATTCGAAGGAAAATCCTCGAAATAACCTAGTACACGATAACCGGACGTAGGATCATCCGTCATTGCATGATATAATTCCTGCATATTCTCATGACTCCCAACCAATACTACCTTACGGACATTTCCGCCTTTTCTTCGATAAAGTTCCAGAAAGTGACGGGAGGTCAAACGATAGATGACAATGACAATTATCAGAGCGACATAAAACAATCCGAAATAACGGGAATGAGAAAAATGAAAATGAAAAACCAGCAACATGCAGACCGAAAAAAAGACAAAAGGAACCATGTTACGTAAAACACGGATCATTATTTGTTCTGAACGGACCACAGGACGATGAAGAATAACCCCTGAATGCATGTTACAAAGTAAATAGCACAGAGTGATAAGAGCCATACCCTGAAAGATAGAGCCACAATGGATACACCAGAAACGGGTACCCAGTAACAAATTAAATCCCCACAAAAGCAGGTTCAGCAAAATAAGATCCCCCAAAAGGACCAAGGATTTTAGGACTTTGTTGAAACGTTGGACTTCCTGCATAACAATAAACTTGAATATATAAAAATTAAAACATATTTTCGTATACAGAAACAACCTGTTCTGCTATTTTATCCCAGTTATATTCATCCATTGAATAGTGGACAGGATAAAAATCCTGCATTAAATTCTTTTGTAGTTTTTCCTGCAGTTGCCCCTCATTCCCCGTCTGAAAATAGCAATCAAAAGCTAACCCTACTTCCAGGTTTGCAGGGATATCACTCACTATCACAGGAAGATCATAGCTCATCGCCTCTAATAGAGCAATAGGTAAACCTTCATGAGAAGACGGCAAAACAAAACAATGAGCATGGGTTAACAGTTCATGCAACTTCTGACCTTTAATAAATCCAGTGAGCACCACACAATTATCCTTTGCCAATTTCTTCAGCTCCCGCGAATAATCATCTTCAAAATCCGTATCACCTGCCAATACCAGTTTATAGTCTTTCTGGTTCAAAGCGGTAAAAGCATGAATCAAATGATGAAAGTTCTTTTCCGGAACAAAACGCCCCATTGCGAACACATACTTTCGGGATTCTACACCTAACTCTTTTAAGTAATCCGTATCAGCCACTTTATCAGGAGCAGGAACGCCATTATATATAAGGTGGCAATCCCTCCGCCCATATTTACGAACCAGAATATCATTGATAACCTCCGAAATGACAATGACTTCATTGGCAAACATCACCCCCATCCGTTCGCCGAGCTTCAACATCGTCTTAGCTGCCAATCCCCACTTATCCCGGTCATAATCGGGACCATGGTGAGTAAACACCACCTTCATGCTCAGCAGGCGTGCAAAAGGAGTCAACAAAGCCGGACCGATAGCATGAATATGCACAATATCCGCATGCAGGTTCTTCGCTTTTAAGATTGCTTTAAAAGTATGGATGATGGCTTCGAACGACTTCTTTTTAGGAGTTTCAATATCTACCAACTTCACACCTTGAAATTCAGTCAACGAATCGTAAACGTAGCTTTTACGACGGATTATAGTTATATCGATGTTTTTTTGTGCAATACGAGGGAAAAGCTCTTCGCAATGTGTTTCAACACCACCAAGGATATTGGGTATTCCTCGAGTACCAGTTACCACGACTTTCATGTTCTTAGAAACGTTCTCTTAAGTCTCCCTGACAAGGATCTTGCCCTACGTCATACCAACATTTATCCAAACAAGCAGACTTGCCTTGCATACTCAAGAATTTATTCTTCAATGCCCATTTCAACGGATGCTTAATATATTTATGCATCACCGGAGAGGCAGTTCCTACCATCCAACAGTTTTTTGGACATTTGCGTACCATATCACGCACTTGTTGCGCTTGCTCGCTTTCCCAAATGGTCATAAAGTTCGGAGTCTCACGAATATTACCCATTTTTTTCATCCAATATCTATCTTCAAGACCGTTGCAGGGATATACATCTCCATAAGGCTCTATAAAGAAATTGGCAGAGCCTGCTTCACACGGCAACATACGACGGCCACCCTCGATATAATTAATCAATCCCATATTGAAGAAAGCACGGAACCAACTTTTCGGATGATTCTCTTTCAATTGCCATTCAATCAGCTGTTCAAAATTCTTGCATACTTCATCTTTGTTTGTTATTACATTATCATCTTTATGAAAATAATACGAATTATGAAAAGCAGCTGTAGCAAACTCCATTCCCAATGACTTGCTCAACTGATAAAGTGAAAGCATATCCTTGGAGTTGTTATTGGATACCGTACAGCCAAAGCCAATATCCTTCAGTCCCATATCCTTCAGTGTCAACAACGTGCGCAACCCTTTATCAAAACCTCCGGCATGCCCGCGCAATTCATCATTCTTACAACTCAATCCCTCAATAGAAATACGAATACCAATATTCGGGAACTTTTTGGCCAACGTCACTACACGGTCTTCAAACCATCCCGAAGTAGATATTACAATACGATCAGTATGTTTGTAGCACTCTTCTACGATTTTATCCAAATCTTCACGGATAAAAGGCTCACCACCCGTCAAGTTTATGAATTTCAACTTGGGAAGTGTACGCAACTCTTCCGGCTGTATTTCCTTACTCTTTTCTGTGGGATACTGCCACACATTACACATTTTGCAACGCATCGGGCAACGATACGTCAAGATAATGCTCGCGTCTGTAGGACACGGGATACTATTTGTAGCCATAATATAGATATGATTTTAAATAATTACAATTTGCTATAAATTTCCATCAAATTCTCGTAATAAACGTCAGCCGAATATCTTTGCTGTGATTTTTTAGCCAATTCCTCATAATCGAATGAACTTGCGAACATTCTCTCAATTTTCACCTTTAAGTCTGTTACATTTTTCGATTCAAACAACATTCCGTTTGTCCCCTCCTCTATTAATTCCGGTATTCCACCGATACGTGCGCCCAAGACTGGAGTTCCCAGGCATTGCGCTTCAATCACTGAAAGCGGATTATTTTCATACCACTCTGATGGGATAACGCTAAAGCGGGCATGTCCTACCAGTTCTTTAATCTCAGTCCATTGTTTGTAGCCTACAAACTCAATATTAGTTCCCGTAGTCAATGACTTCAGCTGTTCCATTAAAGGTCCTCCACCAATAATCTTCAATTTATAAGGCAACTGGCGAGCGGCTTCCACCAATGTAGTGATCCCTTTCTCATGAGACAGACGACCGATAAAGCAATAATAATCGTCTTTTTCATAACTGTCTTTACGACATTTATCCACATCGATAAAATTACAGAGAGTACGCATTTTAGCTTTATCAAATCCTCCTTGAATCATCTTATCGGCTAAGAAATGGCTAGGACAGATAAACATGTTTGTACAAGTTTCCAATCGTTCACGACTCCATGTTACCGCTTCTTTATAACCGATCCATGAGGCAAGTTTAGAATCTTTCATGCACTTATTGTACAAGCACGCTCTTTTATCTCCCTTGAAGCAAGTCTCACAGATAGAGTTACCATTCTTTAAACAGTCATACCGAGGACACAACAATTTATAGTCATGCAGTGTCCATACTACATGAAAGTTATGCTGATAAGCCAATTCAGCTATCACAGGAGATAGTTGCGTATGAATATTATTCAGATGTACCACGTCTGGTTTGAATACATCCAAAAGTTGTTTGAACTTTTTTTTCACTTCAACAGAACCAAATGGACGTGTAAATGCCATCAGTTTATTCATATTTTGTGGAAAATACATCTTCCAAGGTGTCTCTATATTCTCCGAATAATCCATTGCGAACACTGCAACATCATGACCATGTTCCTTGAGCAACTGTTCCAGATTCAGCATATAAATGCAATCACCACCACGATAGTAATAAAACTTATTTGATAATAATATTTTCATTGTTATCCTGCAAACTACTTATCAGTCATTAAACGAATATCTTTATTAAACATACACACCTTTATGCAAGCATTACATTTTACACACTTTTCTTTATCCACAACAGGATAAAGAAAACCTTCTTCATCAGGTTGCATACTAATTGCCCCAAAGGGGCAAATTGCATAACAAGCCGAGCAACCACAACACTCATATTTTTCTACAAATAATATAGGGTAATCTTTTTCCATATCTTAGCGTCCTAATATCTTTTTAAGTCTATTTTTCAATGAAATAGGAAACAAAGCATTAACAAGCCGCTTCATTTTCTCCTCGCGACTATTTTCACCATACTTACTTACAATATATGCAAAAGGTTTAACTTTTACCTCTTGCCAGAAACGTTCACGTTTTGTCCCATTTACATGACAGGCCATACGAAAAGGCAATTGCATATAATTCTTAATATTAACCTCTACATAATCCAAGCATGAATTTATCTCATTAAAAAGAGCTATCGCTTTACCGGAATTCACCAATAACAGTGAAACCCCTTTATTATCGTTAAATTCTTCCATTTGTTGGTCGATACCCCAACAATCCGCCAATGTAAAATCAGAAGGATGATCTATAGATTTATATGGACAATGATAACAACTAGGTCGTAATCCGTAATGGCTATAGAATATGCAAGCATAGTCTTTGGATGAATATAGCTTCCCATCTTGAAACCTTATGGTTTCAAGATGGGAAGCCCAGCCGAATTTCCGCTTATCGCGGAAATCTGCTGTTTCGGCTGGGCTTCCAATCTTGTCTTCGCAGAATTTTTTATATTTCTGCCACAACAAAGGACTTGGAACTCCGTGACAAAGAATATCAACCAAGAGTAATTTGGAACAATCAATCTTTCCAATAAAACTTTTCAGTCCAACTACCTCACAAGTTGTTCCACTAAATAATACCCATAAGCCAGACATTAAATCAGCCTTAACTTGTATGAAAATATCCTTCTTGTCACTTTGAACATATTTCGACCCTCTAAAATGATTTCTCTCATCCTTATTTGTTGCTCTATTATGAACTGCCCTGAGTTCATAATCAAGTTGACATCCATAAATAATTCCACCTTTCCCCAGCACATAATCAGATAGAGCAGTAAAACATCCACCAGACCGAGAAGCTAAACGCACATCTAATTTTTTATGCTTTGCAGCGAATGATTTCATAATCCCAATGCCTCCCTTAAATAATTCATAGATAAATTACGAGACTGCTTAATAATCTCATTAGCTGTAGTATAATCAATAGTCGATTTAAAAAGAGTATCTACATTTTCTAATCCTTGAACATTTCTATCCATTAAATCATAAAATGACAAAATATCTCTCACCTTGCTACTATTGCCAGCAAAACAAACAAATTGCTTATTAAATTTAACAGAGAGTACAGTACCATGAAATGTGGACACAATAACATATTTTGCAGCTCGTAGATAACCCAAAAACTCCCAAGGGTTAGCAACTACATTTTTATCACACCAACTATTATATGTACCAACACTAATCAAAGGCAACTTATTCTTTTTTGCAAAAGTCTTAATCCCCTTAATGTGTTTTTTATCTATGCCATAACTATACACAAGAATAAAGTCATTGCTAATAGGACATTGAGGTATATCTATATCAAAATCGTCAATTAGCATTGTAGGATCAACAACACGCATTACAGTCCTTTTTGACACTTGCTCAACACATTTTACAGTGTCATAGTCTCTAGCAGATAAAGAGGTGAATGCACTAAAATCTTCACATGGTAACAACCTCGCAAAATCTCCTGTAGTAACCCCATTGCCACAGGCTGCATAAGCCACTATTTTATCTGCATTAATATCATGTCCTAAAAAGGATGGATAATGCACAAAATTATCACTCTTAATATTCCACACTTCATCACTTCCTATAATTGCATAATCAAAAAATGGATTTGAATACATATCTATAGTAGGTAAAGTAGACTGTATCTCACGATAAGTAGAAACTGTTTTTACCTTATACATTAGTTTTTTTATATCTCCAGTTTTGATATATCGAATAACTTTAGCTAAAAGATTTGATTTTTCAGTTTTATCGTTTGGATAGATTCCAAATTTCACATCAATTTCTAATCTTTTCAGTACAGTCATCAACCCATAGGCCTGCAAAAAGGCTCCTATATTATTAGCACCTTGTAAGGTAAATATCACACATGATTTCATCATAAATGTCATTTTAAAACTTGATTATAAATTTCTTTTCTTTGTTCAACAGAGACTCTGATATCAAATTGCTTTACAATTTCCTTACAGTTTAATTTCATCGATTCTCTAGTCTCTGAATCCGACAATTTTTCTATACCTTTAGCAAAAGCATCCACATCAAAAGGATGGCACAAATAGCCTGTCTTGCCATTCACAATATATTCTCTAATACCTTGTACATCAGAACCGACCAATGGTATCCCTTCACTCAGCATCTCAATGCCAGACAAGCCCAGACCTTCCCGGATGGATGGCATGACACCAATGTCAGTGCATTTGATTACTTCAGGAATATCACTTCTAAACCCCAAGAATGTGACATTAACCCCATTATCCTTGGCTATTTCTCTAATGTCTTTCCCTGTTCCACCTGCGGTCATTTCTCTACCACAGATAGCTAAAACATATTTATCTTTATCAGCTAATTTTGCAAGAGCTTTCACTATCACTATATGATTCTTACGATATGATAATTCACCAATGGCAAGAATCATTAATTTGTCCTTAGGTATATTTATTTTTTTGCGGTAAGCATCTCTATCTATATCCGCAGATTTAAATTTTTCGGTATCAACCCCCACACCATTAATGTGAAATACATTTTTGCAATACAATTTTTTTGCGCTTTCATAGTCCTCTTTGTTGATGGTAATAATAGCATCACAAAATCTAGAGGCAAAAGCTTCGATAGTATGATAAATAAAATACTCTTTTTTTGATGACAAATGTGTAAATGCCAATCCGTGAGTAGTATATATAACGACCGTTCCTTGCTTTCGATATTTTCTTGCAGCACATCTGACTAGTAACCCTACGATAGGAGTATGACAATGTATTACATCAAAATGATGTTCCTTAAGCAAATCTTTTACTTTACTATAATAGACTATATTATTTTTAGTAAAAGGTGATTTTGCATCAATCTTCGCATCGATGAATGTCACATTCTTTTCTGCCATTATCTTCAAGGTATAATCTTCTTTTTTTTCATTATCCCCGATAGCATATATCTTATATCCCATTTGATTAAGCATATCAATATCATCCCAAAGGAAATGGAAAAATCCGATGAAGTTAGCTGCAATTAAAGCTTCTTTTTGCATAATAATTTGAATGAGAAGATGTTAAATCTTTGTTTTTTTTGAAAGACATTGTTTCACGTTCTCCAAAATATAACAAAGTCCGAAACTTTGGAGACAGATAATTTTAATTCTGATTCTCGTCATTAAGGGCTTGTTTTTTAAAGGATAAGTATTTAACACGGCTTTAATTCTCTGGTAGTCTATTTTGTTCTGATATAAATATTTTTTTTCCTTAACTGATAAATGTGAAGAAAAAATCTGTTTGACAAAAGCAAGCAAACACCCCAGAAGATGACCATTAGCAAATATTTTAGCATCAGGATAACTTAATTCAACCAACCTATCTGAGAGAAAATCGGCAAAAATGATATTTTGATCAAATCTATCCGACTTAACCGTCATCGTCAAAGAATTATTGTTATGACGGTAATTGTAAAACTCATTTTCTGTGAAAACTATCAAGTTACAAGCAGCTGCAAAATCTATATTGAAAATGAAATCCTCACATATCAATATTCTTTCTGAATAGAAGCGTATACATTTTTCTTTTATCACTGACCTTCTATATATAGCTGTACATGAACTTGCAGTAGATTTGATATCCAAGCTCTGAGGATGCAAAAGGCCTGCCATATTTTTCAGCATCGGATCTAACTTTTCTATCAAATCAGCAGATTGGCATAATCTTACATTACATCCTTCAAGTTGATAATTAGCCTTACCTGAAAAACGTTTATATAAGAATCTAACCTCGTCAGCCCCCGCCCTTTTGGCAATTTCATAGCATTGCTCATATGTATCAAGAGCTACATAGTCATCACTATCACAAAATGTGACAAATTCTCCTGTTGAGACTTCCAATCCCGAATTTCGGGCAAGTCCAAGTCCTCCATTTTTCTTATGTACCACCTTTACCCGTTTATCCGCCTGTGCATATTTATCACACAATTGTGGACAATCGTCAGGAGATTCATCATCGACTAAAATAATCTCAATATCTTTAAGCGTTTGATTCAACAAAGACTGAACACATTCATCAAGATATTGCTCAACATTATAGACTGGTACCACTATTGATACTTTTGGGATATTCATTCAATAGCATTTAGTTGTTTAAATATTATAAGATATTCTCCCTTACTTTATAGAAGCGAGAAAGGCTTCGATTGATGGGAAGGGAGCTTTGTGCGAACAGATCCAATCAGAATAGCCATGATTGAGTTGCTTTCTTACTGGTATTTCAGGATAATCATTGATATTGGAATGATCAATGAAAAAGATAAACTCTTCCCATAATTCTGATGCTTGGGGATTACGGCCATTCCGTTCACGAAAATAACGCACATACTCTTTAGCTTCTTCCAAAGCTTGCTTTTTACGCTTTTCATAATAATCTTCAATGGAACATATCACACGACACGGAATTCCTGCGGCAACGCTATTAGACGGAATGCTCTTTGTCACTATTGAACCGGCTCCAATTATGCAGTTGTCCCCTATAGAGACTCCTTTCAAAATTGTTACGTTCGTTGCAATATAGACGTTATTGCCAATACTCACTTTTCCTGAGGAATTAATGAAGTCATGAAAAAGATTTCGGAAAACATAAGTACACCAATCATGCGTTAGTATTTGGAAATTCACATTGATGTCGACATTATTTCCAATACTCAACAAACAGGGGCGCGTCATATCTATACGCGTTGTATGAGGATCACGGAATAATACATTATCTCCTATTTCGCCCCCCCCATTTTAACATATTTAACATATCGTTCACTATTAGAGGTATAGTAAAACATTTTAAATTTATCCGTTATTTTCTTTATTAAATCCATAATTGCCATTATTAATGTATTATTTCAAAACATTCTCTATCCAATTTAAAGAATCATCTCTTAAGGATTGTAACTTTTTTTGTTCTGCATTCTTATCGTAAAAAGGAATAGCAGTATCTATTCTTTCATTTACAATCAGGCGACATTGATCTAAACCTAACTGGACTAAAAGACTACTCTGCCTATCATCACTGCTATTAGGAACAATCGAAAGAAGAGGAACACCGTAATTGACTGCAAAGGCAGTGCCGTGAAATGAAGAGGTCACCACTAAAGAAGCATCTGCAAAATAATCAAGAAAATATGGGATAGATGATTCCGTAGCATCCTCAATGTCTAAAGCTTTCATATAAACATCATGCTTGTCAAAGCCTTCTAATGCTATAATTTTACACTGCAATTGTTCTTTATAATATTTCAATACCTCGTAAATATACGGACGAGGTTCAAAAGCATAGCACCACATATAAAGCAAAATATACTTTTCAGGCTTATCTTTCTTTTTTCGCAAAACATTCCATTGCCGAGCATCAAGCAGCAAAGTAGGGTCTAGCACTAAATGAGCCTTTTCTATTCCTATATTTATCAAAATATCCATGCCCAATGCTTCTCTTACAGATACTGCATAGAATTGACTCAATTGTTTTTGAAAGTGATCAACATATTTTTCATCAAGATTCTTACAAGCAAAACTGGAAGCTATGGAGATACGCCTTTTCATTGCATTTGCAAAATCTAAAAGAAATGCCGGATCACAATGCGTATATTTTGTGTTCCATATTTGATCACTACCTGCTATATAAACATCATAGTTATCACCTTCCCCCTGTTCGATCTCACTCAAACAGTTATACTGTCTCGTTAGATGAAAATGTTTATTTATGAACGAATCCAGCAAATTTGCTTTCCTGTGGCTCGCTTTTAATCCTAAAAGTCTTCCTATTTTATATTTGATACTAACACGCTTGACTCCATATTTCTTAGCCCATTCACTTTTATTATGGTCATAATTCAGTACATGGCAATCATAGCCTAAATGCTCTATTATAGATTGCGTAGCATAGGCTTGGAGCACACTGCCAAAATTAGGAACTTTAAAAATGGTAACGATTAGTGCTTTCTTCATTTTTCTATTTTACTATTCTATTGAGTTTTCCTACAATTCTATTAGCCAATACGAGGAGTTTCATTGAAATACGATCAGACTTAGACATATTAATTATCAATTTCCATCCAAATGGATATTTCATCGCTTCCTTTACCTGCCCTTCCGCCACAGTATCAAAAGGAAATTCATGATATTCACAAGTTGTTTCTTTAAGTGCATCTACCCCTTTCTGAGTAAAAGCAACACAAGCTGTCACGCCTTTTTCATCGTTATGATAAGTGCCGCCCCACATATCACCAATACGAATATCGGCAGAGGAATGATCATATTTGAATTTACATTTCTTATAACAAGCTTTTCCCAAGCAATTGTTGCCCAAAAACATATTATAGAAAGAATCTCCTTTTGTCCATCGAGAATTTATAAAACCTTTTTTTCCCCTTATTAACATATTATAAGAATCATGCCAATTCACGACCTCACCCTTAGACTCTTTACCATCAACAACTACTGTCCATGAATCGTGCCATCCATTGAGCTTGTTACGCCATGCCACATGATCTATCTCTCCCAAATTGTTGCGAAGTTCCTTTATATATTTATCCCAAACCCATTTGCTTGGTACCCCATGACAAAAGAAATCCATCAATATGAAGTTGTCTTCACAGCGGAACTTGCGTATATAACGTCTGAAAGAATCTATTTGACAAGGAGTCCCTGTTACTAGATATTTTCCCTTTCTGTTGACAGCCTTAAACCCGTCTAACGTGTAGCTTTGAATATATTTACTACCCATAGAAGGAAGAAACTCTTCAACTGTAGAAGCCACATAATGCTCAGCCTGATTTTTTTGAGGATTATAACGTACACTAACAGCCTGATAACCTCTCGCTATAAGCGTACGTCCTATCTCAAAACCCACTCCGCCACTAGCACTAACTCTCCTCACGCCCTCTTCCTTACTCCAAGCCCCCCAAGCGACCTTCGGATTTTCTTCCAAAGCTATTTCCGCATGGCAATAAGAACAGACTTCTCTACACAAACCACAGTCTGTGCATTTGTCTGGTTCTGATATATATGGCTCATAAAAACCATCTTTATTCAGATGGAGATTTATTATCTGCTTACTACAAGCAATGGCACACACGCCACAACCGTAGCAAGAGTGTATATCTGAAATATTTTGGAGCATAACAAACTGAATATAAATATATTTAAAACATTACTCTACGCCATATCATTGTTTACTTTCAATATAAACCTTCTATAAGTGCGCACTATATATAGACTTTTGGAAACACTCAGAGGAAGCTTTGTCAGAAAATAAACGACCCTATCTGCTTCTTTTATAAGATTCAATAGCTGCTGACATCTGAAGTTTGAAGAATCAACCTTTTTCAAACGAAGATAACACATAGCCAACCTACAAGACAATCCGTTATGAAATTTTTCTACAACATTTAATCGTCTATAGTATTCAAAAATGATAATAGCTGAATCTGCGCTATTCTCATAACTGCGAACATTTACATTGTTCATATAAGAATCCAAATTCGAAATATTATAGTAATATAAATAATTATTTTCCAATAAGATAGGACGTTTTGAAACGAGCAGAAGCCGAGCGGTCAAAAGATAATCTTCAGAGCTATTGATTCCAACTACTGGTAAAATATTATTCTGAGTGTACAATTCTTTCCTAGCAATACATTTCCAAATTGATGGAGGTATTTCATTTGTCAATAAGTTATTAACAGTCAAAGGTTTTGAGTTGAACTTTTGTATATCATTCCCATTATTAGTGTAATAGTTGAAAGAAATAAAATCGTATCCACGTTCCATATAAGGTACGATTATTGATACAGCTTGTACATCAGCATAGTCATCACTATCCACGCACCAAAGATAAGCACCAGTTGAATGTTCGAAAGCTGTAAGTCTCGAAGCCGCTAATCCTTTATTGGTATTATGACTGATGATAGTTACCTGAGATTTTCGTTGAGGATAATCTTCTATAGTCTTTTTCAAAATCTCAACCGATGCATCTTTTGTACAATCATTGACAAATATATATTCGATATTGTCATAAGTCTGTTCGAATAATGAACGTGCACATTTTTCAATATATTTTTCTGTTCCATAAATTGGAACCAAAATCGAAACCTTAGGATGTTTTTTTAAGTTTTCGTCCATAAAAAATAAAATTTAAGGAAAGTGTTTTTTTAATCAAACAGTGTCTAACTGCTTGTACGACATGATCTATGACTACAATAGCATGATCACACTTTTGACAATACATCTTTAATCTATACAACAACTTATATAAAAGGACAACCACCATCTCTTAATTCAGTATTTGCAATCAGGAGAAATGACGAGTAACACAAGAATAACGATGATAAGGAAACTTCTACAATTGAAGCCACTACCAATCCCAATAAAAAAAGAAACAAAGTATTTTGATTCCGTAATTTCATTTTTCTAACAATTCCAGATAATAACAGCAAAAAGAAAAATACACCCACAGCTCCCACTCCTAAATAAGTATGTAATAAACCATTTTGCGCATTCGTCAAGTTTAGCAAACCTCCAACAACTACTGTTTCATTACCTGGACCATACCCCCATAACGGTTCATCGCTCAATATAGACAATAAAGCCGCCCAAATATTAGTTCGAGTTGTAAGAGTTAAATCTTCTCCTAATACATCTACTACAATGTATTTCACTATACCTAAATCAAGAATATAGGAATGCAGAAAAAAAAACGACAAATCTAATATTAAAATCAGAATACTCAGCCCTAAAGGTTTATACAATATATGATAATAATGAACAGGAATATAAGAAAACACAAGCATGAACGCTCCAACGACAATACCCGTTGAACATGAAACAACATAAGATATAAAACATGAGAGGACCAAAAGAATTCTAAATTTGTTGATTTTTATCACCTTTGTCTTGAAAAACATATATGGAATATATAAAGATATCCAAAATAGGTTCAGATATGAAACAACAAATTTGTCACCTATTATACATACATCCATATCACCACCTCTATAATTACTGAAAACATCAATATTTCCTAAACCCAAATATACACCAAGAAGTACCAAAAAGTATTTTAAGAATAAAACTCTTTTATGATAAATTTCGACATATTCAACAAGAGCTAAAACACTGATGATTTTTAAAAACTGTAGTATAGATGTATAAGGGGACATTAAACTAACATTAGTATGAATATTCCAAATCCTATAAGTTGAATACGCATAAGATAAAGATAGCAATATAGCTATAATATTCAGTGCTTTATATCTCTTAAATAGTTTTATCAAGTTGCCTCCTAATAATAACAACAAAAATATGCAAGATAACATCTGTACATATAAATTGGCATTATTTGAAGCTAACGGACGAAGATCTATAAAAGAAGAATGGATGACTAATAAAGTCAACAAAAATAGATACTTATTTTTCATTATATTCTAATCCAACTTTCAGGTATTATATCTGGATCTTTAAATCCTTGGTTAAACCACTTTCGTGGACAAACTGTCATTTTACTTTCTTCATTGAGAAAAGCTCCCCAAAAACTAAAAGTACTATTAGCTATAATATTAGCCTTTGCTTTAGACATTAGAAACATATCATAAATAGAATCGTTACCTCTATTCCAATCTATGAACAAAACATTATTTGTATCTAATTTGAGATTCTCTTTCACCCATTCTATATCATCCGAAAAAATGAAAAAGAAAGGATTATGAAATTCTTTTTTTACTATACTAATCGCTTTTTGATAATACTCCAAAGTACAAATACCTCCATATATCTTATCGTAAGGAGGTCTGATATAATCTCCACGTCTAACATGAATGGAAACACTTTGGCTTGTAGAGATTTCTTTCAAAGCATCTGCATTCAATGAATTTAATTTCATTTTTTTAAAATGCAAAAAACCTTTTTTAAAATATCTTTTATCCTGCCAATAACCAGCAACAAACCATCCATCTTTTTGTGGATATTGTTCTTCAGAAACTATTAAATCAATTATCCCTTTTATTTTAAGAAAATAAATAATTTCAAATAACAATTTCCAAAACAGGGAAGCTCTTTTCATATCGACATTGAACCACTTATCTAATTCAAAACCGTTATGAGAATTTCCATAAGCAAATTGATAACTTAACTTGGGAAATCTAGAAAGCATCATTTTGTAATATCCATATTGGAACATTTGATTACCCAATCCACCTTGAAACACTATAAACCTCATATTACTTCAATATTATTTTTGTGTTCAGCTATAAATAAAATTAGCAGCTTTTTATTTTCTATTTCTCACTTTATTAACAATAAAGTACCTTTCTTGTTTCGATAGTATAAAACACCCAATCCATATCACAGAAAAAAGGGCACAACAGATGAGTCCAATTAGTGTCGTTATAAGTGTATTATCCAAATACTGATGAACAGCATATCCTATAACAATTGCTACAATAACAGAAAATGTACACTTCAAATAAAGGAGTAAATCTTGTCTTATTGGCATACCTATGAGCCTATGAGCTATATGAAGTTTAAGGAAAAATGCTACAAATTCAACGAGTATTGTCATGACAAATACCGTTGCAGCAGGACTACCGGCTTTAAGCAGTAAATAGGAAAATAATACTGGGGTTAAATACAAAGGCATTGTCATTAAGTTATAATATTTCAACCTATTAGCTGCTTCTGCCACCACTGATAAGGGATTACCAAATGTCCCAAAAACAGAACTCAGACAAATCAGTATAATGAAAAGAGAAGTATTCTCCGGCACTTTAACTAACCAAAGGGAAAGAATATAATCTATATTCACCAACAATGGAAATAATAGAATGTAGAGCAATGAAAATGATACTCGCGAACTTAACAACACCAAATCATACACTCTTTTGTCATCTCCTGATGCATGATTTTTTATAATCTGTGGATTTAGAGCAACTTGAAAGTTAATTACGAAATTATATACAGTTGCCTGTACTTGATAAGAGACTGCTCTTGCTGCATTGACAACAGGCCCAAAAAACAAGTTTAACATTAAGTTATATACTTGCGATACTACACCTGTAGATACGTATGAGCACACTGACCATCCGCTAAATGCAAACATTTCCTTGAAAATTTTCTTATTCCAATATTTTGAGAAATGTGACTCTTCAAAATGATTCTTACAATATCTAGAATATAGATACATGATAGATACTTGCATAATAAACAATAAAGTCCCATAAAGGATCAATCTATCAAAACCTGCGACAGATAGACAATAAGCTATGAACATTTTAGCAAAAGCTTCTACTATTGAAATATAGGCAAATGCTTTCATATGTTCTTTAGAGATAATCATAGAACGATAAGGAACTACTAATATTGCAAATATAGCACTGAGATTCGAGAGCTGATAAACAATAAGTGCCGCAATACGTCTATTTTCAGGAATTATCATTTTATGAAAAAAATACCATAAACCTATTGTCTCCGAAAAAACGAGTATCAATAATGCAAAAAGAATATGAATATTTATTGTCATGCAAAATACCTGATTCAAGGTTTTTCTTGTACCAACCCCTATTTCATAAGATAAAAATCGTGATGCAGATGATGCCAATGAGCCTTGAATAAAGGTGAATAGTAACACCAAACTACCGACTACATTGTATATACCAAAATCTACAACTCCAAGTTTGTCAAGTACTATTCGGCTTGTAAAAAGACTGACAAACATCATCACCAACATTCTAAGATATAGAAACACTGTATTTTTGGCTATTGTCCTATTATTGTTTTTTATATCATCCATATGGCACACTAAGCACTCAATGCCATCTATCCTCTTAAAAATCAAGAGGATAAACTTTTGAGTATTTTTAAATTTAACTTTTTATTGTAAACATCCAATTGCTTTACCCCTACTTGAAAATCAAACATATAGCGGTTGAGCAGTAAGCACTCATTGTACGGCTATAATACCCACAAAGGTATTGTAGCCCACATTGAGTTGTATTTTTGATTAATAATTAAGTAAGCACTCATTGTACGGCTATAATACCCACAAAGGTATTGTAGCCCACATTGAGTTGTATTTTTGATTAATAATTAAGTTACTTTGCAATATTCATTGGCAGAAGTGCCACATAATCCGTATCACCGGATATTAATTTTCGTAAAACATCCGCAATATATTTAACAGGACGGAGCCCGTTCATCTTGCAGCTTTCTATAATTGAGTAAATCAAAGACGTATTTTTAGCAGCTTGTTCCGAACCGCAGAACAAATAATTCTTTCTCCCCAGACAAATAGGCTTCATCAACCGTTCGGCGGTGTTGTTATCAATCTCAGCCTGGCCATTGTTCACGTAACGACACACAGCTTCCCATTCAATATGACACGTGATGTATACAAACTCACGATCATCATAAAGAGCATACGAACGTAGAGAAGAAGTGTATTCTTCGCTATGCGTTTATTATTGTCTGTTACTTGAGACATCTTAATAATTCAGGGCTAATTCACCTATTTCAAGCAACGGGCAAACTTTTTTAGTACAACCCCTTGGTTATAATCTATAGTATACGGAATATTTTCATCAAAAGCCCATTGATAACGCTGGTCATAAGGAAGGGATTTCAACGCATTCAATATAGAACCATTATCACCCGGGATGTATATCCTTGAACAAAATTCATTCCAAAAACCTTTTTTTATAGCAGCGTAATATTCTTTCAATTCATCTTTTGTAAAAGTTGGTATATAGTCTCGAATTTCATACCCCAAATTTTCTAATTCATGAGTCAAATCATCAACTGATGAGCCGGGATTATTAACCTGATTTGCCAAAACAGTCCTGTTTGACAGCACTAGCTTATCACGATTACAAGCCTTCCAATGATTCATCAAAATATCATCAGGAAAAAGATCTTTGCCACCATGAAATTCATCAAAAATACGTTGAGCTATTTTGGGGTCATGCTTAAATCGCACCATTTGTAGTCGTAAAAAGGTGTTAAAATCCTGTCCCTTTGTCAACTTATAAAGAAAGCCATACTGTTTGCCACTACGTGGAAAAACCTGTAATCCTATTGTTGTAAGTGGAACTATCTTGAAGTCAGCATCAATATCCAACGAATAATAATAAAGGACACCAGCTACGTGCTCTTTATCTAAAATGGGCGAATAGGTATCTGTCTTCCAATCGTAATCGGTAGTTGCAAAAAACGCTGCCACTTGCGGACTACTGGTCATGTCCAGAAAACATGTTTTATTGTAATAATGCTGAGTCAAACCCAACAAATTCATCTCAAAGCGAAATTGTTGTCCATTCAGTTCAACACCAAGGTCTAGTAGCTGAACTAAAGGATGTGACAACATTAAGAGCTCCATTTCCTGCCCAATTGCCAATTCTTCAATATATTGTTTCTGTTCATTTTTGCGAAACAGACTTGGAGTACAAGGAGAATGAAACTCAGTCTCACCACGAAACAGAAATTTTCTCTCATGCAGATTAGGTTTCAACGAATATCTACCCGATGCCAATCGAGACATAACGAAACTTTCTGATGGTGCATTATTGAAATATCCGCTATAAGGATAATTTAAACTGTCCACCGGAATCAGTTTTGATTTCATTCCAGGCTTCAAAAAAGATGAAGTCGGCTGTTCTGGCACACAAGGAGCAACTTGTCTCTTCCTGTCTGAAGCCAATGCTTTTTGTTCATTCTTTAACACATATTCTAGTGCATCATCTATATTCGGAAATATATATTCGTTTCCTGTTACCATAACACATTTAGTTGCCTATTGTTTCTCTCCTATCGGTTCCACATACCCAACCGGCATATCCGCACAAGCACACCCCAGCATATTCAACCGGACAGCAATCTTGCTCCTGCCATCCACCGTGACAAGTTCTCCTACAAGACCAGTCAAAGGACCTTTAATGACACGCACTTTTTCACCACGTGCCAAAGGAGCACTATTCATACAGATTGCCTCTTCGGAATAGTCGAGCATAAAACGGAAACGGGCCA
>OLNO01001156.1_pt1 | contig 22794 bp, 15 predicted proteins | sample 1672861 | NCBI WGS metagenome assembly OLNO01 (sample SAMEA3136731, study PRJEB25190) | human gut metagenome | reverse complement strand
GTTGATTATTGGTGATTTTGGGGAAAAGGCACATGGTTTATTTGAGCAAGGAAAAATTTCGGAAGGTCATTATATCGAATTACTTCATAAAATAAATATAGATGAAACTCAGGAAAACGAAGATAGTACTCGATGCTGATGTAATTATTCATTTTATGGAAGCTGATCGTTTTTCGATGCTACCAGAAATATTTCCTGAATATGAATATTTGATATTAGATGTAGTTTATCATGAGATTGCCAAAAACTCCCAGACGAAAAATTTCATAGATAAATATCTGCATTTTTTTTCAAAATTAAGGGTGGAGACTTTTGTTCCTAAAGGGGAATCAATGAAAGAATACTTTTTGTTGCAACGAACCTTGGGAAAAGGGGAGAGTGCTTGTATGGTTTATTGTAAGGATAACCGGGATGTGTTGGGGAGTAGTAATCTGAAAGATATACAAAGGTATTGCTCTGAGAATAGAATTATTTATCTGACAACACTGGATTTCTTGTATTATGCATATTGTAGAGGAAAAATGACAGAACAGGAATGTCTTGTATTTATGAGAGCTGTAAATAATGCAGGGAGTAAGCTTCCGGTTGTTGATATTACTCGGTACACGTGTAACGTGCATATTTAGATTGAATTGGTTATCATCGTTTTGATTTCCGGTTTCGAGATTCGCAAAATCTTAGAAGTAGTTCGGCGTAGGGATCAATGGTACCCTGCTTGTGAATGGCATAGAGGGAGCGGGTGATTTCGAAATCGTCGATGTCGATGATTTTTAGCAGGCCACAGGACAATTCGTCTTGGATGGAAAACACGGAGACCAAGGCGTAGCAATCGGAGTGTTTGAGGTATTGTTTGATTCCCTCGGTACTTCCGATAACGATCTGTTGGTTTAGCTCGTTGATAGACATCCCGGCTGCAGATAGCTGGCGCTGGATAATATTATATGTTCCGGAGCCTTCTTCCCGAACGACGAATTTTAACGTCTTCAGTTGTTCTTTCGTGATCGATTCCGGGGAATCATTTTTGGCCGAGGTAACTAGGACGATTTCATCTTTTAAAAAAGGGATGTAGTGAATGTCCGTTTGCGAGGGTACACCTTCAATGAAGGCGAGTTGGATGTTTTTATCCAGCAATTCCTGCTCGATCTGGTAGGTGTTACCACTGATCAGGTTTATTTCGATATAGGGATGAGTTTCCCGGAAACGGGCCAAGTATTCGGGTAAAATGTACTGGGATAGCGTGGTACTGGCCCCGATGTGTAAAGTTCCGGAGAACTCTTTTTTCATGTGCTGCAGGTTGAAGGTGATGATGCGTTCCCGTTCAATCAGTTCTTCACTTTGTTCCAAGAGGTATTTTCCGGCGGGAGTAAGCATTAACCGTCCTTTCTCGCGATCAAAAAGAGTGATCCCCAATCCTTTTTCCAGTTCCTTGATGCCTTCAAAGTCGCCGTTTCCGTACAGTTCTGTACGTTTCTCCATTGCTGCGAACGGTGCCCAGCTCTTCGGATAAACGATGTCCGCATCCTTGAATGCCTCAGCCATGCTGTTTGTCTTTGTGAAGGAACCGCCGGATTTCTTCGCGTTTTCTGCTGCTACCGCCTCAACTTCCGGGAATACCTCATATCCTTCCGGATGAGCCAGCACAACGTCCATACCGAAGCGTGTCATCAGTCCGATGATACCCTGGGGAACGGAGAGGGGTTTGCCGTAGGACGGGGAGTAAGCCCATGACATGGCGATCTTTTTGCCTTTCAGATTCTCCACACCGCCGAATTCATGGATGATGTGAAGCATATCTGCCATTGCCTGTGTGGGGTGGTCAATATCACACTGCAGATTGACAAGAGTCGGTTTCTGCTCGAGAATACCGTCCTTGTTTCCCTGTGTCACAGCGTCAACTACTTCGTGCATGTAAGCGTTTCCTTTGCCGATATACATATCGTCGCGGATTCCGATTACGTCAGCCATAAAGGAAATCATGTTTGCGGTCTCACGGACTGTTTCGCCGTGAGCTACCTGGGATTTGCCTTCGTCCAGATCCTGAACTTCAAGCCCTAACAGGTTGCAGGCGGATGCGAAAGAGAAACGGGTACGTGTGGAGTTGTCGCGGAACAGAGAAATGCCCAGACCGCTCTCAAATACCTTTGTGGAAATGTTGTTCTCTCTCATGTAGCGGAGCGCGTCGGCAACAGTAAAGACGGCCTCCAGCTCATCGTCTGTCTTCTCCCATGTCAGGAAAAAGTCTCCGTTGTACATATCCTTAAAATTCAGTTTGTTCAGCTTGTCAATGTAATCCTGTAAAGTCTTCATGTTGTTTCTCCTCCTTGAATATTGAAATAAAAAAATTTGTTATATGCGGACGAAAATCCGTTTTTGTGTCCTTCATTCCGAGGCTTCGCTCTGCCTCAGCTAATGCACATATTTCTAAGTCTGCGGAACCTGTCGGCGAGAGCGCCTCCGATCCCGCGGACTAAGAAATATGGCATGGATCTTCGGAACGCTCCGCTTGACCTCCATTCCGGACACAGAAACAGATTTTCTGTACCATTAGATCGGAAATTTTTACTTCCGAAGTCAAGGAGGTTAAACAGGCTGGCATTCAAAAGTTAAGTTAAAGCCGGAAAGAAGTCATGGATACTGGTATAACTTCCATTGTCTTATTCGCAGTAAGTTTCCGGCAGCGCTGCGTATACAGCCGCGCATGTTACAAGATCCTGTTTCCATGTCTTTTCATTCGGCGCGTGGGCCTGTGCCTCCGCGCCCGGTCCGAATCCGATGCAGGGGATTTTGTTTCTTCCCATGATAGAGACCCCGTTTGTGGAGAAGGTCCATTTGTCTGTCAGCGGACGGCTCTGACGCATTTCCAGTGTTTCCGCGGCGCCGATTCTCTTGTCTCCGTAAAGAGAAGTATAGGCTTTCTCCAGAGCTTTTGTTACCTTGTGATCTTTCGGAATTGCCCATGTGGGGAAGTAGCACTCAATTTCATATACACATCCTGTGTAGGACGGGCGGTCGTAGTTGTACATGGATACGACTACGTCATCGCCGTATTTCTTCACATTCGGAAGCGCACGGATCTCTTCCAGGCAGCTCTCCCATGTTTCACCGAAGGTCATGCGGCGGTCAAGGGATACCGCGCAGGAATCAGCAACCGCGCAGCGGCTGGGTGATGTGTAGAAGATCTGGGATACAGTAACTGTGCCTCTGCCCAGGAACCGTGCTTCTTCCCAGTCCGGATTGTATTTCGGGTTCAGCATTTTTACAAGGCCTTTGATTTCTGTATCGTCTGCGTCGTCATTTTCGTTAAGAGCCCGTACATCCTGGAGAATGTCAGCCATCTTGTAGATCGCATTGTCGCCGCGCTCCGGTGCGGAACCGTGGCAGGAAACGCCTTTTACGTCGATCCGGATTTCCATACGTCCACGCTGTCCCCGATAGATACCGCCGTCGGTAGGTTCTGTGGAGACAACAAATTCCGGACGGATTTTATCTTCATTAATGATGTACTGCCAGCAGAGGCCGTCGCAGTCTTCCTCCTGGACGGTTCCTACAACCATAATCTTACAGCCTTCCGGAATCAGATCCAGATCCTTCATGATTCTTGCGCCGTAAACGGCAGATACAAGGCCTCCGCACTGGTCGGATACACCGCGGCCTCCGATCTCTGTCTCATTTTCATATCCTTCATAGGGATCGAATGTCCAGTTGTCAATATTTCCGATTCCCACTGTGTCAATATGTGCGTCATATGCGATAATTCTTTCGCCGGTTCCCATGTAGCCGATTACGTTTCCCTGAGGATCAATGACAACCTCATCAAAATCCAGCTTTTTCATCTCAGCGGCGATGGTGTCAATGTGCGCTTTTTCGTCGCAGCTCTCTCCCGGGTTTCTTACAATGGCACGCAGAAATGCGGTCATATCTTTCTGATAACCCTGTGCAGCCTCTTTGATTTTGTTGAAATCCATAGTTTTTCTCTCCTTTTAAAAATAATGAATAACAAGTGATAAACAGTAACGAGCTGATTTTGTCAGGCTTTCCGGACGGCGGGGCCGGTTCGGAAAAGCCCGGCAAAAAAGTTTGAAAGATTGCTTTATGGTAAGAAAATGAGCAGATTATCTGTCATTTCCATCCCAGACAATTGACTTGTAGCGGTCCGGATCTGTATCGCCTTCTGTTGAGAAGAGGAGGACTTTTGATGTTTCATCCAGTCCCAGGTGTTCTCTCAGCGGCCGGTATTCTTCCATTGTCATAATGCAGGCCAGTACGCCGAAGGGCGCGGCACCGGATTCGCCGGAAGTTACAGGGTGATCCCCTTTGATGGGAGCGGCCAGCATGCGCATTCCCTTTGCAGCAACCCAGTCGGGAGCGGCGGTAAAGGTATCCACGTGATTTTTCAGGATATCCCAGGAAATGGTGTTCGGCTCGCCGCAGGCAAGTCCGGCCATAATTGTTTCCATATCTCCGTCTACAATCCGGATGTTTCCGTCTGCGGCGCAGGCGCCTTTATAAAGGCAGGCAGCTGCCGCTGCTTCTACAACGACTACTTTCGGAGGATTGTCGGGATAACGGTTGGCGAAATATCCCTGAACCGCTCCGGCAAGAGATCCGACTCCGGCCTGGATAAACACATGGGTGGGACGGCCGCATCCGTTTTCATGAAGCTGCTCGTCGGCTTCCATTGCCATTGTGCCGTAACCCTGCATGATCCAGGAAGGAATTTCCTCATATCCGTCCCATGCGGTATCCTGCACCATAACGCCGTTTTCTGTCTTTTCTGCCATAGCGTTTGCCATGCGGACGCATTCGTCGTAGTTATATTCCTCAATGGTTGCCTGAGCGCCTTCGGCAAGGATATTGTTCAGCCGTGTCTGTGTGCTTCCTTTCGGCATGAGTACGACTGCTTTCTGTCCGAGTTTATTTGCCGCCCATGCAACGCCGCGGCCGTGATTGCCGTCTGTTGCGGTAAAGAAGGTGGCCTGCCCGAACTCTTTGCGCAGTTCCTCGGAAGTGAGTACATTGTAGGGCAGCTCGGAGACGTCTTTCCCGGTCTGTTTTGCTATGTAGCGGGCCATTGCAAAGGAACCGCCCAGTACTTTAAAGGCATTGAGGCCGAAACGGTAGGATTCGTCCTTTACATAAACTTCCTTCAGCCCCAGATATTCTGCCATTTTCTTAAGATCGGCAAGCGGTGTTACACTGTACTGGGGAAAACTTTCGTGAAATGCTCTCGCTTTTCTGACATTTTCCAGATCCATGACCTTAAGCTGCGCGTCATCTGTTTTGGGCATTTTGTTGACAGCCCATTTGATTCCTTCCATGAAAAAACCTCCTTAATAATATTAATATATGAATGTTGCTGTTTGCAGTAGTCAACATGCGCCAGCTCGAATCCGCCGCGATGCGGCTCCCTCTCGCTGAATGGCGTCCGCCATATGCCGGTATCGTCACCATCTGCCGCCTGCAAGCCCGCTTGCACGGCAGATAGTGCCGATACCGGGCGCATGCTCATCCTTTGTCCATGTAGCTGTATAATGTGAATTTTGATATTCCCAGCAGGGAAGAAATTTTATCTCCGGATTTTGTGATGAGAAATGCTCCGGCGTTGTTCAGGTACTGTACCACAGCAACTTTGTCATCTTTATTCATCATTGCTACAGGTTTTCCTATTTTGGCGATTGCCTGTTCAATGAGAAGATCCAGGAGTTCGGTAACGTTGTGGGTAATTTTCTGAGGGGGCTTCGAACTGTCTGTTTCCGGATCTTCCTCCGGTTCTGTCTGGATCAGGCTGTGAATGCAGTTTTCTGCGGCAAGTACAGCGGTGATATCGTAATTCATTGAAAAAATATAGGCGATCCTGCCTTCTTCGTTACGAATATAGAGTGTGCTGGATTTTAAGATCCTGCCGTCGTCGGTTCTTGTAAGATAAGCAAGTCTGTCTCGGGTCTTTCCGGGATCGGACCGGAGCGTTTCCAGCACGATGCCTGACGGCCCGTCGCCTGTGTGACGATTGGAGACCTGACCGTTTTCGATATATACGATAGAGTTGTCCAGATCGTTTTTCGTCAGATCATGGATAACGACCTCGCAGGAACTTCCGAACTGAACAGCCAGTCCATGTGCAAGCTGCTTTAGAAAATCGAGCTTCTGATCCATTATTTCACCTGCCTTTTCTGAACGTATGTCACAGAAGAAAATGAAATGTCTGCTGTGTGTTTCTCTAAACCCATCATAGCATAAAAAAACAGGGAGTCAATACTTTTTCTAAAAAATTTTTAGGTAATCTAAAAAATATTTAGGGACACGTTTTTGAAATCCTGTCTTGACGGAAAAACAGAAATCGTTTATATTAATCCCCATAGAAAAATACTTGTTGTCCGACAAAATGTTTAAATGAATATGACGGCCATCCGGGATGGCCGGAAGACAAAGGCGTTTTCTCTGCGTACTGCACAGAAGATGCCTTTTTTATTATGTCGGATAACAAAGTTTCCGGTTTTTCTAAAAAAAATTTAGGGTGTCTAAAAATTAGTTAGAATCCATGTTGCATTTATACAATATTGATGTTATTCTATAAGAAGTGACAGGGCTTAGTGTGCGAATTGCACAGTTGTTTGCAGGGGTGCACTAGGAACAGTATGTGGAAAATAAATAAAAAGGAGAAGACAACATGCTGGTTTTAGGTAATGGAAAAGTTATCACAAGAGATGCCTCATGTCCCCTGATTGAGAATGGCGCAGTGGCCATTGACGGATCCGTAATCTGCAGGGTAGGGAACGTACAGGACATCAGAAACGCTTATCCGGATGCAGAGTTTATTGACGCCGGAGGCGGCCTGATTATGCCTGCATTTATCAATGCGCATGAACATATTTACAGTTCATTTGCAAGAGGTCTTTCCATCAACGGTTATGACCCGAAGGGATTTCTGGATATTCTGGACGGTATGTGGTGGACCATTGACCGGAATCTCACGCTGCATGATACATATTTAAGTGCTATGGCTACTTATATTGACTGTATCCGGAACGGCGTGACCACAATTTTTGACCATCACGCAAGCTTTGGATCCATCGGAGGTTCGCTTTTTGAGATTGAGAAGGCGGCGAAGGAAACCGGGGTGAGATCCTGTCTCTGCTATGAGATTTCAGACAGAGACGGGAAGGATAAGGCCAAAGCGTCTGTGATGGAGAACGCTGAGTTCATCCGCCACGCGCTGCAGGATGATTCCGGAATGATCGCGGGCATGATGGGAATGCACGCGCAGTTTACGATTTCGGATGAAACATTTGAACTGGCTGCCGCAAACAAGCCGGATGAAGCCGGGTATCATATTCATGTGGCAGAGGGAATTGAGGATCTGCATCATTGTCTGAAGCATTACGGGAAACGGATCGTAGACCGGCTGATGGATCACGGGATCCTGGGCGAGAAGACATTGCTGGGGCACTGTATCTATATTAATCCCCATGAAATGGATCTGATTAAAGAAACAGATACAATGGTTGTCCACAATCCGGAGTCCAATATGGGCAATGCCTGCGGATGTCCTCCGACCATGGAACTGGTTCACCGGGGAATTCTCACCGGACTGGGAACAGACGGATATACCCACGATATGATGGAATCCTACAAAGTGGCCAATGTTCTGCACAAGCATCATCTGTGCGACCCGAACGCCGCGTGGTCGGAAGTGCCTCAGATGCTCTTTGAAAATAATGCCAGGATTGCCGGCAGGTACTTCAGCCGGGAACTGGGCGTGCTGAAAGAGGGCGCGGCAGGCGATGTGATTATTGTGGATTATGATCCGCTTACTCCGATGAATGAGAACAATATCAACAGTCATCTGGTGTTCGGCGTGACCGGTCACGATGTGGTGACAACTGTGGCAAACGGCCGGGTTCTGATGAAAGACAGGAAACTGACGGAGATTGATGCGGAAAAAGTGATGGCTGACTGCAGACAGGCCGCAAAAGAGCTGGCGGACAGGATTAACAGCCGGTAGGAAAGCACAGACTTTCGAACAGAAGGAATGGAGGGCAAACAAAATGAGTGACACAAAAGTAAAAAAAGACAACAGCGAACTGTTTAAATGGCATGGCAAGCCGTCGGCCGGCCAGGTATTGCCTCTGGCAGCCCAGCATGTACTGGCTGCAGTAGTGGGATGCGTAACACCGGCAATTCTTGTGGCGAACGCCGCCAACAATGCCGGCGGAAATGTGGATATGGGACTTCTGATCCAGGTATCTCTGGTATTCGCCGCATTATCCACACTGCTGCAGTTATATGGACAGAAAATTAAACTGGGAAGCGGGCTTCCTGTTATTATCGGAGTCAGTTTCGCATATGTTCCCACAATGACGGCGATTGCAGCCCAGGCAAAGAATGTAGATACGATTTTCGGCGCTATGATTATCGGCGGTGTTGTGGCAATCCTTGTAGGACTGTTTATCCGTCAGATCAGGAAGGTATTTCCGCCTCTGGTTATCGGTACGGTGATCCTGGCAATCGGACTTTCTCTTTACAGCACAGCGGTCAACTATATGGCAGGAAACTCTTCCAATACTTATGAAGTGATTGTAGAGCAGCAGGGGAAAACAGAGGCTCTGGTATTCGGTTCCTGGCAGAACTGGCTGGTAGCTTTTATTACGCTGATCATTGTTGTTCTTCTGAATCATTACGGAAAAGGACTGTTCAAACTGGCGTCAATCCTGATCGGACTGCTCTGCGGATACGTGGTAGCGCTCTGTTTCGGCATGGTGGATTTTTCCGCCCTTTCTTCTGCAGGCTGGTTCCAGGTGCCCATGCCGCTGGCTTTCGGCATGAAGTTTGATATTTCAGCGATTCTGCCCCTGGCGATTCTGTTCCTTGTAAATTCCATTCAGGCTATGGGAGATTTCTCAGCCACCACAACAGGAGGCATGGACAGACTTCCTACAGATGACGAGCTCAACGGCGGGATTATCGGATACGGTATCAGTAATATGGTAGGCGCGGTATTCGGGTGTCCTCCTACGGCAACATACAGCCAGAACGTAGGTATTGTTGGATCTACAAGAGTTGTGGCAAGAAGGGTATTTTCCGCAGCGGCAGTAATTCTGCTGATTGCCGGACTGATTCCGAAATTCTCCGCGCTTCTGAGAACGATTCCCCAGTGCGTGCTGGGCGGCGCGGTTGCATCCGTATTTGCTTCCATCGCGATGACCGGTATCAAGCTGCTGGTAACAGAAAAACTGACTTACAGAAACACCACAGTGGCAGGACTTTCTATTGCCATCGGTATGGGTGTTTCCTTAAATGAGGGCTGCCTGAATCAGATGACAGAAAGTATTCACGGCGCTCTGAATATGAGCATGAGCCTGGAAAGCTTCCAGTCTATTATCAACAACACATTTGCATCTTCTCCGGTGGTGCTGGCAACCATCTTTGCTGTAATTCTGAACCTGATTCTGCCCAAAGACAAGCCGGACGCCCAGTAGGAAGAGGGGATATCCGAAACCGGTTCTGCCCCGGGAAAGCAGGAAGCGGAAGCAGGACAGCACAGAAGACGGCCGGCCGGAAGGCGGGCGGGACCGGAATAACAGGAGGAAACAAGCATGAGTGATATTATGAGACCAATGTCATTTGAACAGCTGATAAACTGGACATTGACAGAACACAAAAAGCAGGGAACCGTGTTCGGCGAACACCATCCCTATTATGCGGACAGCCGGTATAACAGGACCATCTTCGGACGGACGCTGGAGACACCGGTAGGGCCGGCTGCCGGTCCTCATACACAGCTGGCCCAGAATATTGCCGCGGCATATTATACGGGCAGCCGTTTTTTTGAACTGAAGACAGTGCAGATCATGGACGGAGCAGAGCTTTCCGCATGCGTAAACAAGCCCTGTATCAAGGCGGACGATGAATGCTATAACTGCGAGTGGTCCACGGAACTTTACGTGCCTCAGGCAATGGAAGAGTACATCAAGGCATGGTTCCTGTGCAAAGTAATGGCAAAAGAATTCGGACTGGGCAGCATGGACGGCTTCCAGTTCAATATCAGCGTGGGATACGACCTGGAAGGGATTAAATCGGAGAAGGTAGATACCTTCCTGAATACAATGCAGCATGCACAGGATTCGGATATCTTCAGATCCTGCAGAGATTACCTGCTGGCCCGCACCGATCTGTTTGAAAAAGTAACAAAAGAGGATATTGAGAGCATCTCCGGAGAGATCTGCAATTCCGTGACCATCTCAACCCTTCACGGATGCCCGCCTCAGGAGATCGAGAAGATCGCCATGTATCTGATCACAGAGAAAGGATTCCACACGTTTATCAAATGTAATCCCACTCTGCTGGGCTACGAGTACGCCAGAAAGACCATGGATGATATGGGCTATGACTACGTAGCTTTCGGCGATTTCCATTTTAAAGATGATCTGCAGTATGAAGACGCAGTTCCTATGCTGGCCAGACTGATGAAAGTCTGCCAGGACAGAAATCTGGAATTCGGCGTAAAGATTACAAATACTTTCCCGGTGGATGTGAAGCAGAATGAGCTTCCCAGCGAGGAAATGTACATGTCCGGAAAATCGCTGTATCCGCTGTCCATATCTGTGGCGGCGAAGCTGGCGAAGGATTTCGAAGGCAGACTGCGTATTTCCTATTCCGGAGGAGCGGATTTCTACAATATTAAAGGCATTGTAGAAGCAGGAATCTGGCCGGTGACAGTGGCGACTACGCTGCTGAAACCCGGCGGATATGACAGGATGCAGCAGATGGCGTCGCTTCTTGAAAAAGAGGGGGCAGTATTTCAGGGAGTGGATGCGGACGCGGTGAACCGGCTTGTGGAAGAGGCAAAGACGGATCCCCATCATGTAAAGGCAGTGAAGCCGCTTCCGTCCAGAAAGATGAAGAAACAGGTTCCGCTTCTGGACTGTTTTGTGGCTCCCTGTAAGGAGGGATGTCCGATCCATCAGGACATTCCGGCGTATATTCAGCTTGTGAAGGAAGAAAAATATGAGGAAGCTTTGCAGGTTATTACAGAGAAGAATCCCCTTCCGTTTATTACGGGGACGATCTGCGCACATCCCTGTATGAATAAATGCACCCGCAATTTCTATGAGGAATCTGTCTATATCCGCGGTATGAAACGGATCGCCGCAGAGAACGGATATGACGCCCTTTTAAGCAGACTTACTGCTTTGCCTGTAACGAAGCGGGGCAAAGCGGCGGTCATCGGCGGAGGCCCTGCCGGCATGGCTGCGGCATATTTTCTGCGCCGGGCCGGCATGGATACGACTCTGTTTGAAAAGACAGGTGCTCTGGGCGGCGTGGTGCGCCATGTGATTCCCGGGTTTCGTATATCCGGCGGCGCCATAGATAAAGACGCGGCGCTCCTTGAGAAAACAGGCGTAAATATTTATCTGAACAGTGAGATTACGGACCTGGATATGCTGAAAAATGCCGGATATACGGCAGTGGTTCTGGCCACAGGAGCGTCTGAGCCGGGCGTGCTCCGCCTGGAGAAAGGAACGCCGGTAAATGCGCTGGAGTTCCTGGCAGACTTCAAGGAAAAGAACGGCGATCTGGATATCGGCAGGAATGTAGTAATTATCGGCGGCGGAAACACGGCCATGGATACGGCCAGGGCGGCGAAACGTACCAAAGGTGTGGAACACGTGTATCTTGTATACAGAAGAACGAAGCGTTACATGCCTGCGGATGAGGAAGAGCTGATTATGGCGGTGGACGACGGTGTGGAGTTTATGGAACTGCTTTCTCCGGTGAAGCTGGAAAACGGGAAACTGCTCTGCAAAGTGATGAAACTGGGAGACTACGATGCTTCCGGAAGAAGAGGAGTAACGGAAACCGGAGAGGAGAAAGAAATTCCCGCGGATACGGTTATCGCGGCCGTAGGCGAGCGGGTGCCCACAGCCTTTTATCAGGCCTGCGGCATCAACGTAAACGACAGGGGCCGGGCCATTGTCAATGAGGAGACCTGTGAGACCAGCCGGCCGGATGTATATCTGATCGGCGACGGCCTGGGCGGACCGGCCACGGTAGTGGAAGGCATCGGGGATGCTTTGAGAGCCGCACAGGCAATAATCGGAGAACCCCTGGTAAAAGACCGGGAGCCGGATACAGAAGAAGAGACCATCTACAGCAGAAAAGGAAATCTTTCCGACCAGAGAGACGACAGAGAGGAGAGCAACAGATGTCTGGACTGCTCCGGTATCTGTGAGAACTGCGTGGAAGTATGTCCCAACAGAGCCAATATTTCTATCCGTGTGCCCGGCATGGAGAAGCACCAGATTATTCATGTGGACTATCTGTGTAATGAGTGCGGCAACTGCAGGAGTTTCTGCCCCTATGACAGCGCGCCGTATCTGGATAAATTTACACTGTTCGCAGATGAGAAAGATATGGAAGACAGCAAAAATCAGGGCTTTGCCGTGCTGGATGCTGCATCTGTGAAGTGTAAAGTCCGTTTCTTCGGAGAAACGTATGTATGGACAAAAGGGGAAGAAACCAGAATCCCTGACGGGCTGTTAAAGCTTATGGAAACCGTAATCAGCGATTATTCTTATCTGCTGAGACAGGAATAAAAAGAATGATATATATATACCGAGATCGTAAATTATATGAAACGGATTCCCTGCTTCAGGCTGCGGGACTCGCCGGATGGAAACATCCGGTGGTCTCCGCAGTGGGAGCCGGGGGAAAGACCAGCCTGCTCCGGCATCTGGCTGCAGAGTATGCAGATACAGGACGGGGGGCGGTGGTTACAACAACAACCCATATATTGAGAGAGAACCTGCCCTGGTTTCTTACAGCGCCCTCCGAAGAGGGGGTGAAGGAGAGACTGAAACAGTGGGGGCAGGCGTGGATCGGGATTCCGGCAGCCGGAGAAAGGCTTGGAAGCGTACCGGAATCCTTTTTTTCAATAATATACAGTCTGGGTGTGCCGGTACTGATTGAGGCGGACGGAGCACGAATGCTCCCCCTGAAATGTCCCGGATCAGAAGAGCCGGTGATTCCCGGAGAAACAACGCATGTGCTTTCCGTCTATGGACTGGATGCAGTCGGACAGCCGATCGGAGAGATCTGTTTCCGGCCGGAACGGGCGGCACAGTTACTGAAGAAGAAAATAACAGAACCGGTTGCTGCAGAAGACATCGGCAGACTGGCCGCTTCTGCTGAAGCAGGCAGGAAGGGGTGCCCCGGTCATGCAGTATACACGGTTGTTTTAAATAAAGCGGATGGACGGCGCAGAGAAGAAACAGCAGTCCGCATCGGTGCTTTTCTCGAGCAGCATGGCGTCAACCGCGTCATTGTGACATCTTTCAGGAGGCCGGAAGAACGAATATGAAAATACTGATAAAAGGGGCAGGCGATCTGGCTACGGGAATCGCGGCCCGGCTTTTCCGGGCAGGCCACCGGATTCTGATGACAGAGATTCCGGTGCCGCTGACCGTAAGACGTACCGTAGCATTTTCCCGCGCTGTCTATGAGGGCAGAGCTCAGGTGGAAGAGATTGAGGCGCAGCTTGCAGGCACAGAGAACGAAGCAAAAAGGATTCTGAACAGGGGAGACGTTGCTGTAATGATTGATCCGGACGCTTCCTGCAGAGAATGGTTCCGGCCGGATGTGATTGTGGATGCCATCCTTGCAAAGAAGAATCTGGGAACCCGGATATCCGACGCTCCGTTCGTAATCGGAGTAGGACCGGGATTTACCGCAGGCCGGGACTGCAGCTGTGTAGTGGAGACAAAGAGAGGGCATTTTCTTGGCCGGGTAATCTGGAGAGGAGGCGCCATACCGAATACCGGAGTGCCCGGAGATGTGGGCGGATATACGACAGAACGCCTGCTGCGGGCGTCGGCGGACGGAATCATGGAGCCGAAGGTTCAGATCGGAGACAAGGTGGAAAAAGGGCAGATTACCGCATTAACGGGAGGTATGCCGGTTTTCGCCCAGATGCCGGGAATCGTGCGGGGACTGCTGCAGGAAGGCGCGGAAGTAAGAAAAGGTCTGAAAATCGGTGATATAGATGCCAGGGCACACAGCTCTTACTGCTATACCATATCCGATAAGGCAAGGGCAGTAGGAGGAGCTGTTCTGGAAGCAGTGTCCCTTTATGAGAAAATGGCCGGCCGGTATGCATTTGTGACTCTGGCAGCAGGGCTTGGCAGCCGGTTCGGCGGCAATAAGCTGGAGACAGAGATCGGGGAAATTCCTCTTTATATCCGGGCGCTGAGGCGGATGCAGATTTTCGGAGGTTTTCCTTCCTATCTGGTTTCAGCATCGGGGCATATGGCAGAAGATGCGCTGGCTTACGGGGTTGTCCCGATAGAAAACCGGGAGCCTGCAAGAGGGATATCCTATTCCCTTAAGCTGGGACTGCAAAGGGCGCTGAAGGACAATCCGGATCTGAAAGGGGTGCTTTTTTCCGTCTGTGACCAGCCCTGGATAGAGCCGGCTACAATCCAGCAGATCTTTAATACGGCGGCACTGCATCCCGGAAGCATTGTCTGTGCAGGCTGCGGGGAACAGCGGGGAAATCCGGTGCTCTGGGACAGAGCGTATTTCCTTGAACTGACCGCCCTGGAAGGAGACAGGGGAGGAAAGCAGATCATGGAAAAGTACGGAGATAAAGTCCGTGTTGTCCAGGCTGGAGAGAAGGAGCTAAGAGATATCGACGTGAAAGAAGATCTGCCGGGGGCAGAAAGAAGAAATGAGCGGCGAGGAGATGAGGACTATGGCTCAGAATCGTAAGAAAAAAACAGCGGTTGTTCAGTGTGCCGGAGGGTGCCGTGCAGGTTCCCGGGTACGGGGAGGAATGAATACAGACAGTGAGAACCTGCTGTACAGGAACTGTGCAGATGCGGCTTTACAGCTTGCGGAAGATCTTTCCCTGTGCCATTGGGGCTGCCTGGGCCTGGGAAGCTGTGTGGAGGCGTGCCGGCAAAAGGCTGTCTTTATAAACAGCAGCGGAACGGCTGAGATTGACCGGAGCAGATGCGTGGGCTGCGGACTGTGTGTGAAGGCCTGCCCGCGGCATCTGATCCGCCTGACCGGGCCGGAATATCATATATATCCGGCCTGTATCAGTGAAGATTCCGGCCCGGAGACAAAAGAAAAATGCACCGGGGGCTGTGTTTCCTGTGGAATCTGTGTGAAAAACTGCCCGGTGAACGCGGTACGGCTGGAGAAGAATCATGCGGTAATTGATGAAGAAAAATGCATTTCCTGCGGTATGTGCGCGGTAAAATGTCCCAGAGGAGTGATCCGGGATTATGATGGTATTTTTGCAGCGGGAAGTTCCCTGGGAAAAGTGTGACAGGAGGCGTCAATGAAAGAGAAGTATTGTTTTAAGGTAAATAGTGTTGTATGCAGCACAGAAGAGAACAAGCCTTTGCTGCGCTACCTCAGAGACGATCTGCATCTGCATTCCGTGAAGGACGGATGCAGTGAGGGCGCCTGCGGAACCTGTACGATTGTGGTGGACGGAAAAGCGGTAAAATCCTGTGTGCTGACTACAAAGCTTGCCGCAGGGCGCAGCATTATAACTACAGAGGGACTGACCGAGGAAGAGAAGGAAGCTTTTGTATATGCCTTTGGCTCCCGGGGATCGGTTCAGTGCGGATTCTGTATTCCGGGCATGGTGATGGCAGGAAAGGCGCTGATCGATCAGGTGCCGGATCCTACGGAAGAGGAAATTAAAACGGCTCTCAAAGGAAATATCTGCCGCTGTACCGGATACAAGAAGATTATCGAAGGAATTCAGCTGGCTGCAGCCATACTCCGCGGCGACGCGTCCATAGAGGAAGATCTGGAAAAGGGCGAAGACTACGGCGTCGGCAAAAAGGCATTCCGGCTGGATGTCCGGGAAAAGGTGCTGGGGTACGGCGAATATCCGGATGACGTGGAAATGGAAGGCATGGTGTATGCGTCGGCAGTGCGTTCCCGTTATCCCCGGGCCAGAGTTCTGGATATTCATTATGAAAAGGCGCTTGCCCTGCCGGGCGTGCTGGCAGTGCTGACGGCGGAAGACGTGCCCAACAATAAAGTAGGGCATCTGCAGCAGGACTGGGACGTAATGATTGCAAAAGGCAGTATTACCCGCTGTGTGGGAGACGCTATCTGCCTGGTGGTAGCTGAGACAAGAAATACACTGGAAAAGGCCAAAAAACTGGTGAAAGTCGAATACGAAGAACTGAAGCCTGTGACAAATGTCCATGAGGCAATGGCTCCGGATGCGCCGAAAGTCCATTCAAAAGGCAATCTGTGCCAGAGCCGCCATGTGACAAGAGGAGACGCGAAAAAAGCTCTGGCAGAGTCGAAATATGTGGTAACTCAGAAATATACCACGCCATTTACCGAGCATGCGTTCCTGGAACCTGAGTGCGCGGTGGCGTTTCCGTATAAAGACGGGGTAAAAGTATACTCTACCGACCAGGGCGTGTATGATACCCGGCATGAGATTTCCATTATGCTGGGCTGGGATCCGGAGCGGATTGTGGTGGAGAACAAGCTGGTCGGCGGCGGATTCGGCGGAAAAGAAGACGTATCTGCCCAGCATATTGCGGCGCTGGCGGCCATTAAAGTGCAGCGGCCGGTAAAGGTTGTCTTTTCCCGGCAGGAGTCCATTAATTTCCATCCCAAGCGCCACGCCATGGAAGGAACATTTACCCTGGGATGTGATGAGAACGGGATATTTACAGGAATGGACTGTGAGATTTACTTTGATACAGGAGCTTATGCGTCGCTGTGCGGCCCGGTTCTGGAGAGGGCCTGTACCCATTCAGTAGGGCCGTACTGTTATCAGAATACAGATATCCGGGGATACGGATATTATACCAATAATCCGCCGGCCGGGGCGTTCCGGGGATTCGGTGTATGCCAGAGCGAGTTCGCCCTGGAATCCAACATCAATCTTCTGGCGGAAAAAGTAGGCATTTCGCCCTGGGAAATCCGGTACCGCAACGCCATTGAGCCCGGGAAGGTGCTTCCCAACGGACAGATTGCGGACTGCTCCACTGCTTTAAAGGAAGCGCTTCTGGCAGTAAAGGATGCCTATGAGAGCCATCCGGGACGGGCGGGGATCGCCTGTGCCATGAAAAATGCCGGCGTAGGCGTGGGCCTTCCGGATAAGGGGCGGGCGAAACTGATCGTTCATGACGGAAAGGTAGAACTGTACAGCGCCGCTTCTGATATCGGACAGGGATGCGCAACTGTCTTTGTCCAGATGGTGGCCGAGGCCACGGGGCTTGGCAGAGCTTATATTAAAAATATGGGTTCCAATTCGGAGGTGGCTCCGGATTCCGGAACAACATCCGGTTCACGGCAGACGCTTATTACCGGAGAGGCGGTGCGGATGGCGGCGGCAGAGCTGAACGACGCCCTGAAAAAAGCAGACGGGGATCTGAAAAAACTGGAGGGCCGGGAGTTCTTTGCAGAATTTTTTGACCCTACGGATAAACTGGGGGCTGACGTGCCTTATCCGAAGAGCCATGTGGCATATGGATTCGCAGCCCACGTAGTGGTTCTGGATGATGAAGGGCGTGTCAGAGAAGTTTATGCCGCTCATGATTCCGGCAAGGTGGTTAACCCCATTGCCATACAGGGGCAGATTGAAGGCGGTGTGCTTATGGGGCTGGGATATGCGCTGACGGAGGATTTCCCTCTGAAAGACGGCGTGCCTCAGGCAAAATACGGAACTCTGGGGCTGATGCGGGCGACCCAGATCCCGGATATCCATGCGATTTATGTGGAGAAGGAAGAACTGCTGCCCTTTGCATACGGGGCGAAAGGAATCGGAGAAATTGCAACAATTCCTACTGCCCCGGCAGCTCAGGGAGCCTATTATGCAATGGATCACGTGCTGCGGACCAGCCTGCCGATGAAAGATACGTATTATTCGAAGAAACAGAAGGCGGTGAAATAGGCAGTGAGAGTCGGCGCGGTAATTGCGGCAGCCGGCGTGCCCGGCGGGTTTGCCGCATATGAAAAGACAGAACATACAGACGGCGCGGATATGGTGAAACGGATGATTCAGGTCTTTCACCAGGCCGGGGTGGAGGATGTGGCTGTCGTAACCGGATATAAGGCCAGGGAGACGGAGAAGAGCCTGTCAAAGCTGGGGGCTGTATTTCTGCGGAGCCCGGATTATGCCGGAGAGCAGATGCTGGATTATGCAGTCAGAGGCCTGGACTATCTCGGAAAAAGCTGTCAGAGGATCTTCTTCTGCCCTGCAGATGTGCCGCTGTTTTCTGTACAGACGGTGAAAGCCATGATGGAGACGGAATCTCCGGTGGTGATTCCGGTATATGAAGGGAAAAAGGGACATCCGATTCTTATCAGCGCCCAGCTGGTGCCGGGGATCTGTGCCTATCAGGGCGGGAGAGGTCTCAAAGGTGCCGTTGATGCATCGGGAGCCGCTGCCTGTCTGCTTCCGGTGGCTGACGCGGGAGTTGCCCTGCGAGCAGGGGCAGACCGGGAATTTGATGAGATGGCTTCCAGCAGCGATATCCGGCAGATCTATCCACGGATAAAGGTACAGCTGGTAAGAAACGAGCCTTTTTTCGGGCCGGGCATGGTGACGCTTTTAAAGCAGATACAGGCGCTGGGGTCTGTCCGGGAAGCCTGTGAAAAGACAGGAATGTCCTACAGTAAGGGCTGGAACCTGATCCGCACGGCGGAGCGGGAGACGGGATATACCATTGTAGACCGAAGCCCCGGGGGAAAAGGCGGCGGAGCGGCCAGAGTAAGTGAACGTGGATTGAAACTTCTGGAACGGTATGAGCAGTTCGAAAAGGAAATTGCCCGGATTGCCCGGGAAAAGTACCGGGAGATTTTTGAATAAAACGGGAGGGAAAACTGCCGGTGTTTCCGGAAGATAAAAAGGCAGAGAACGGACGCTGCCTTTTTGTTACCCCACCGATTGTTTTTTAAAAAACAATCGAATATAATATACATATTAAGAAAAAGAGGAGAAACAGTACTATGAAGAAAAGAGGATTGGCAGTAATACTGGCGGCGGCTATGGTATTTTCCTTAGCAGCATGCGGCAGGGAGGACTCCGGTGAAAACGGAAGCCAGGGGAAAAGTTCAGGAGAAGAGGAAACAGAGATTCAGGTATTTATTGCGGCCAGTCTGAATACGGTTATGACGGAACTGGCGGAAAAGTATAATGAGGATCATCCGAATGTGAAAATTACATTTAATGCGGACAGTTCAGGAACACTGCTGACTCAGATTCGGGAAGGATATGAGTGTGACATTTTCTTCTCTGCCGCGCAGAAACAGATGGACGATCTGGAGGCAGACGGACTTGTGGCAGAAGGAACCCGCGCGGACGTGGTAAACAATCAGGTTGTCGTAATTACACGGAAGGACAGCGGCACAAAAGTGACAGGCCTTGAGAATCTGGGTGAAGCGGAGAGCATCGCTTTAGCAGGCGGCAGCGTCCCGGTCGGCAGATACACAAGACAGGCCCTGATCAGTCTTGGCGTTCTCCCTGAGACAGACGATCCGGCAGCGATTACGACAGAGGAAGTGTCAGAGGCGCTCGGCGGTGTGGAGATCAGTGAGCAGGACAATGTAAGCAAGGTACTGACCGCGGTTGTGGAAGGATCCTGTGAGGTAGGAACGACCTATTATTCTGATACATACGGATATGAGGACGATCTTGACATTCTCGAGACCGTCAGCTATGATCTGACCGGAAATGTCATTTATCCGATTGCGAGAGTGGTAAATGAGGAAGCAGATGACGCGCAGACGGCAGCCGCACAGGACTTCCTTGAGTATGTGCTCTCTGACGAGGCGAAAGAAGTGTTTGAAACCTATTATTTTGACACAGATGTATAATAACGGATAGCAGTGCTGCAACAGGATTTCGCAGGAGGAAATACATGGAAGAGATTATGGATATTTTAAAAGAACTGGACTGGAGTCCTCTGTTTATCTCATTGAAAACCGGAGCGGCTGCTACGGTAATCTCCTTTTTTCTGGGGATATTCGCAGCCAGGAAGGTAGTAAAAGCATCTCCCGGGAAGAAGGCGGTGATCGACGGGATCCTGACCCTGCCCATGGTGCTGCCGCCTACAGTAGCCGGCTTTTTCCTGCTGCTTCTGTTCAGCCGCAGGAGGCTCCTGGGCGAATTCCTGTTTGATGAATTCGGTTTTAAAGTAGTGCAGACCTGGGTGGGATGCGTGATTGCAGCCATAGTGATTGCGTTCCCTCTGATGTACCGCAATGCCAGGGCGGCTATGGAACAGGTGGATGTAAATCTGATCTATGCCGGCCGGACGCTGGGAATGTCGGAGATACAGATTTTCTGGAAGATTGTAATTCCTGCGGCCGGACCGGGCATTGCGTCAGGCACGATTCTGACTTTTGCCAGAGCGCTGGGAGAATACGGAGCCACATCCATGCTGGCAGGAAATATACCGGGCAAGACAGGGACCATTTCCCAGAAAATTGCGATGGTCATCCAGGACGGGGACTATCTGACCGCCGGAATCTGGGTGGCGGTAGTTCTGATTATTGCTTTTGCGGTGGTTTTCCTGATGAATCTTATTTCAGGGAAAAAGATGAAGAATGTGGGGAGGTGGTAGTCCGTGAGTGTCTCTGTACATATAAAAAAAAGACTGGACAGTTTCCTGCTGGATATCAGTTTTGAGAGCAGGGCAAAGCGGATCGGTATCCTGGGCGCCTCCGGGTGCGGAAAGAGTATGACGCTTAAAAGCATCGCCGGCATCGCAGATCCGGATGAAGGGAAAATCGAGGCCGGCGGCAGAGTGTTTTTTGACAGCAGCGCCCGGATCAATCTGAAGCCGCAGAAGCGCAGAGCCGGATATCTGTTTCAGAATTACGCTCTGTTTCCTTCTATGACGGTAGAAAAGAACATTGCGGCGGGACTGAGGGGAAACCGGGCGGAAACAGCGGCCAGGGTGAAGCAGATGGTGGAAAAATTTCAGCTTCAGGGCCTGGAAAAGAGACTGCCCTGTGAATTGTCCGGCGGCCAGCAGCAAAGAGTAGCGCTGGCCCGCATTATGGCCTATGAGCCGGATATTATTCTTCTGGACGAGCCCTTCTCTGCACTGGATATGTATCTGAAGGATCAGCTTCAGAGAGAATTGTCAGAAATGCTGAAGGATTACGGGGGAACTGTAATCCTGGTGTCCCACAACCGGGATGAAGTGTACCGGTTCAGCGAAGAACTGCTGATTATCGATCAGGGCAGGATTGCGGTCAGCGGAAAGACAAAAGATATTTTTGCGCATCCGGTCAGCAAAGAAGCGGCAAGGCTTACAGGATGCAAGAACTTCTCGCGGGCAAGGCGGAGAGACGCCCATACGGTGGAGGCGCAGGACTGGGGGATTACCCTGCATACCACCAGGAAGATACCGGAAGACATACTGTGGATCGGATACCGTGCCCATGATTTTGTCCCTGTCTGGGGGGAGGGCAAAGAGAATATGCTGAAGTTCGATCCAAAGAGCAGTGCGGAACTTCCTTTTGAACGGAATTATTATATTAGAGCAGGAGAAACAGTCTGCTGGTTTGTACAGCGAGAAAAAATGAGAGAGATCGAAGAAAAGGGACTGCCGGATTATCTGTACCTGGAAGAGGAAAAAATGCTGTTTCTTAAGTGAGAGATGCCGGGTACAGACAGCGGTCAGACCGGTTTCGGAGCAATTCCCATTCTCTGTGTAAAAATTTGAAAAAGTGTATTTACATGCCGGCTCTTCTGTTATATAATCTGCACTTGGATTTCAGGAACAGGAGAAAAGATTATGAAGGCAGTTCAATCTGATATGACAACAGGGAATCCAATGAAAATCATCTTTGATTTTACCCTTCCGATTTTCATTGGAAATGTGTTTCAGCAGTTTTATAATATGGCGGATGCGGTAATTGTAGGAAAGTTTGTCGGCAATAAAGCTCTGGCCGCCGTGGGAAGTACGGGGACGATTATGTTTCTGATCTACGGGTTTGTAGTCGGCATGACGGCAGGCTTTACCGTGCTGACCGCGCAGAAATTCGGTGCCGGGGATATGCCGGCCATGCGCAGAACAGTAGCGGGTGCTTCGTTTCTGTCTTTGGTGGTGGGACTGGTGCTTACAGCGGCTTTTATGGTATTTATGAAGCCCTGGCTTGTTCTGATGCATACACCGGAAGATATTTTCGCGGACGCCTATGCGTATATTATGATCATCAGCGCCGGTATCCTGGCGCAGATGCTCTATAATCTTCTGGCAAGCATCCTGCGTGCGCTGGGAAACAGCCGGGTACCGCTGTATTTTCTGATTCTGGCCGCCCTGCTGAATGTTGTGCTGGATCTTGTATTTATTATTGTATTTCACATGGGAGCGGCGGGAGCGGCTGCTGCAACAGTGATTTCCCAGGGCGTTTCCGGGGTGCTGTGTTTATTCTATATAGGAAAGAAGGTCCCGCTTCTGCGTCTGACACGGGAAGACTGGCATATGTCCGGCGCTCTTCTGGGAACGCAGATCCGGATCGGAATTCCCATGGCTCTGCAGTATTCGATTACTGCCATTGGAACAATGATGGTGCAGTCTGCCCTGAATATTCTGGGCTCTACACTGGTAGCTGCCTACACAGCCGCAGGCAAGATTGAGCAGATCGTTACACAGGCATATGTGGCAATCGGTACCACAATGGCAACCTACAATGCACAGAATATCGGAGCCGGAAAGCTTGAGAGAGTGCGGGAAGGCTTCCGGGCTTCGCATTTTATAGGAATTGTATATTCTGTTGTTGTTGGTAGTTTTCTGT
>OLNO01001144.1_pt1 | contig 22977 bp, 22 predicted proteins | sample 1672861 | NCBI WGS metagenome assembly OLNO01 (sample SAMEA3136731, study PRJEB25190) | human gut metagenome | reverse complement strand
GTCAAGTTTTATTATACAGGATTATTTATATGAGTTCGGTACAGAGCGGCAGCTCGTGGGCGTTTTCACTGTGTGTGAAGTTTCGGAGATAACGAATTGCAAGGAGTGTGTGCTGATCGACCGTGTAAGCATGGAACAAATCATGCTGCATTTGACCCACGATTCGGTTGAAAGACGGCAGCAGTTTTCCGAGCACACCCCAGCGGTTCATTTCTTCCAAAGCGTGCCAGACGCCTCTGCGTCCTTGGATAATCTTCAAGAATGTCTGACGATTGACAGGATTTTCAGCCCATTCTTTGTTCATCAGAGAATGAGCTTCAAATAAGGCACGGTAAAGTCGGGAAGACTTCATCGGAATGTCCGGATGACGTTCCTGAATTAAAAAGGCCTCGAGAATTCTTTCAGGGTTCTTCACGAGGACGTCGGGAGACTCAAGGCCGAGCACGTCGCCCTGACGCACAAAACCGCTGCAAATGGGTTCACCGGTTTGTTCGGGCTCTTTAGAGTAGCGCTCTTTAATGGCCTGAAGAATGATGGAGTTGAGCTGGCCGATGGTTTTTGCATTGACGTAGAAGTGCTGCATCATCACTTCACTCGGACGCCGGCCGACAGTCCCGACAATGCCCAGCGCTTTAGCCAGCGGTTCCTGAATTTCGAAAATCAATCGGTCTTCGTGGCGGTTGGTGAGCAAATGCATATGAATCCGCAGCCGATAAAGGCTTTTGGTGACAGATTCCAAAAGTTCGCATTCTCGGCGGGTGATCAAGCCTTTTTCAAAGACTTCCTGCCAAGTGTTGCCGAGACGAGCCGCCCTGAGCACCCAGATCAAAATATTCAGATCTCGAAGACCGCCCGGGGCTTCTTTAATGTCCGGCTCCAGAGCATAAGAGGACTCGTGGTACTTCAAATGCCGCTGCTGCTGTTCGATGAATTTTGCCAGATAAAACTTTTTAAGATTCAGATTCTTTTCCATCGTTTCCGAATAGGTCTTAAAAAGCTCTTCATTTCCGGCGATGAGGCGCGACTCAAGCATCGCCGTTTGAGCGGTAATGTCGACTTCGGCTTGTTCAAGGCATTCTTCGATGCTTCGCACCGAGTAACCGACGGTCAAACCGAGCGACCATAAGTTGCCGATCGCATCGGAAATCGTTTTTAAGTCCTTGTCTCGGACGCCGTCAGGCAGAAGGAAAAGAAGATCGAGGTCTGAGTAGGGAAATTGCTGCTCTCTGCCGTAGCCTCCGACGGCAACGACAGCAACATCCTCGGATAATTGATTCAGCTTGAGAATCGCCAAGACTGCCTTGTCGGCAGCCTTGGCGTGCGCAGAAAGATAGGCATCGGCGTCAACGTCCGCCAAAAACTTCTTTGCTAAAACTTCTCGCTGATCTTTAAATTTTTTGACGATTTCGTTGATTTCCATAGCCTTGAGATTCTTTCTTTATTAATTTAGGAAGAAGGTTTTATCCATGAGGGAGCAGGCGGGCATTTTGGCGAGACCGTCAGAACTTCGTATCCGGTTTCAGTGACGAGAATCGTATGTTCCCACTGGGCGGAAAGACTTCTGTCTTTGGTTACAGCCGTCCAGCCGTTCGGAAGAATGCGAAGTTCTTTTCTTCCGGCGTTGATCATCGGCTCGATCGTGAAGATCATGCCGGGCTTCATGACAGCGCCGGTGCCGAGCTTGCCGTAATGGCAGACCTGAGGATCTTCGTGGAAACCGACTCCGACCCCGTGACCGCAGAATTCACGAACGACGCTGCAGCCCTGAGGTTCGACAAAATGCTGAATTGCATAGCCGATATCTCCGAAATGGGCGCCGGGACGCACGATTTCAATGCCTTTCCACATGGAGTCGAAAGTGACATTAATGAGGTGCTTAGCAGCAACGGAAATATGGCCGACGGAATACATACGGCTGGTGTCTCCGTAATAACCGGTTTTAATGAAGGTCACGTCAATATTTAAGATATCGCCGTTTTTGAGCACTTTCTCATTTGGAATACCGTGGCAGATCTGATGATTGACGGAAATGCAGGTAGCTTTCGGATAAGGATTGGTGCCGTCCGGGTCGTAGTTGAGGCAAGCGGACTTGTCTTTGAGGACGTCTTCGGTATATCTGAGCATCAAATCATCGAGGTACTCGGTGGTGACGCCGGCTTTAACAAACGGTTCAATGTAGTCGAGAACCAAAGCCGCATCGCGGCAGGCCGCCCGGATGCCTTCGATTTGTTCCGGGGTCTTAATAAGAATATTGTCAAACATTGATTAAATCTGACTCGAAAAAGTTTTTCAATGCCGCAATTTTAGTGGATTCACCGATGAGCGGAGTTATCTCAGCCTTATATAGGTCAACCGGAAGAAAGGTGGCGATCATTCTTTAAATCGCCGCTAAAACAAGGTTTCATTTGTTTTGTCTCAAAAAGGAACGTCAAAAGGTTGTAACGCCTCTTTTCAAACGCTTAACTCTTTGAAAAAGCATGATAGAATTCCGCCCCGATCCGGACGGAAACGTTTGGACTTTTTTGTTAAATAGCGCAGTCTCACACCAGGGTTCCATTCGGAAAACGTGAGGCTGTTGGAATTAAACCCTAAAGGAATTAAAGATATGTCATCTCTGAGCATGCGTGAACTGCTCGAAGCCGGTGCACACTTCGGTCACCAGACTCGTTTTTGGAGCCCCAAAATGTCCCAGTACATTTTCGGCTCTCGTAACAAGATTCACATCATCAACCTCGAAAAGACTGTTGCTAAGTTCGACGAAGCTGCCAAGTTCTTAACAAACCTGGCCGCTCAGAAGGGCACCATCCTTTTCGTCGGCACAAAGCGCACTTCCCGCGACGCCATCGTTGCTGAAGCCAAACGCGCCGGAATGCCTTATGTTGATCAGCGCTGGCTGGGCGGTATGCTCACCAACTTCAAGACGGTTAAGGTTTCCCTGAAGCGTCTTAAAGAAATGGAACAGAAAGTTGCCGACGGCGCTCTTGAAAAGATGACCAAAAAAGAAGCTCTCGACTTCACTCGTGAACTCGAAAAGCTGAACAAAGCTATGGGCGGCATCAAAGAAATGAACGGTCTGCCCGACGCTCTGGTCGTTGTTGACGTTGGCTACCACAAGATTGCTATTCAGGAAGCTAACAAGCTTGGTATTCCTGTTGTCGGTATCGTTGATACGAACCACAATCCTGCCGGTGTTGACTATGTCATCCCGGGTAACGACGACAGCGCCCGCGCTGTTGCTCTTTACGCTAAAGGATTTGCTGACGCAATTCTTGAAGGCAAGAACAAGAACCTTGAAGACACTGTCAAGGCTGCTAAAGACTCCGACTTCGTTGAAGAAGCCGCTGTCGAAGAAAAAGCTGAGTAATTCGCCTCTTCTTGTCTGAAGTACCAAGGGAAGGGGCGTTCGCGCCCCTTTCTTTTTAAACCAATTATTTTTTAAGGATAAAACAATGGCTGTTATCACTGCCGCAATGGTTAAAGAACTTCGTGTTAAAACCGACGCTCCGATGATGGAATGCAAAAAGGCTTTGACAGAAGCAGACGGCAACATGGAGCAGGCTGAAGAAATTCTTCGCGTTAAGCTCGGCAACAAGGCCACTAAGGCTGCTAGCCGCATTACCGCTGACGGCGTTGTCGCTATCTACATCGACGAACCGGGCAAGATCGGCGCTATCGTTGAACTGAACTCCGAAACCGACTTCGTTGCTAAGAATGCCGACTTCATCGCTTTCGCCAACGATATCGCCAAGCTCGTCGCCGAAAACAAACCGGCTGACGTTGCTGCTCTTTCCGCTCTTCCGCTCAACGGCTCTACCGTTGACGAAGTTCGTAAAGGCCTGATCGGCAAGATCGGTGAAAACATCTCCATCCGCCGCTTCCAGATCATTGAAGGTAAAGGCAAGCTCTCCACATACATCCACGGCGGCGCCAAGATCGGCGTTATCGTTGACGTGGTCGGCGGCAACGACGAAGTTGCTCACGACGTGGCTATGCACATCGCTGCTTCTAAGCCGAAGGCTCTCGACAAAGACGGTGTTGATCAGAACCTGATCGAAACAGAACGCCGCGTTGCTATCGAAAAAGCTCGCGAAAACGGCAAACCGGAACACCTGATCGAGAAGATCGCCGAAGGTTCCGTTAACAAGTTCCTCAAGGAAGTCACGCTTCTTTCTCAGCCGTTCGTTAAGGACGACTCTAAGAGCGTCGGCGAACTCCTGAAGAGCAATGGTGCTACAGTATCTGCATTTGCGCTGTTTGTTGTCGGTGAAGGTCTTGAAAAACGCAACGACGACTTCGCTGCCGAAGTTGCTGCTCAGGCTGCTGCCGCACGTGCCTAATTGTTGAACTTTTTTCGGAGTAAACGATGAGTAAGTCTGAAACGCCTAAAACCAAACGAATTCTGCTGAAACTCTCCGGCGAAGCCCTTATGGGCGACAACGCCTTCGGCATCAGCCGCGATACGCTTAAAAGCATCGTCGGCGAAATCAAGGAAGTAGTTGACTTAGGCGTTCAGCTTGCGATCGTGGTCGGCGGCGGCAACATCTTCCGCGGAGTCGCACTCGGCTCTACCGGTATGGATCGCGCCACCGGCGACTATATGGGCATGCTGGCCACCTGCATGAACGCAATGGCACTTCAGGATGCACTGAGAAACGCCGGTGTTGAAGCCCGTGTCCAGTGCGCCCTGGATATCGACCAGGTTGCCGAGCCGTACATTCGCGGCAAAGCATTGAGCCATCTGAAGAAAGGCCGCGTCGTGATTTTTGCTGCCGGCACCGGTAATCCGTTCTTCACAACGGATACTGCTGCAGCTCTGAGAAGTGCGGAAATCGGAGCCGATATGGTTCTGAAAGCCACTCAGGTTGACGGCGTATTTACCGCTGATCCTAAGAAGGATCCCAACGCAAAAATGTATAAGTCTCTGACCTTCGACGAAGCCATTCAGAAGAAACTCAAGATTTTGGACGCCACGGCTTTTACGCTCTGCCGCGATCAAGGCATGCCGATCAGAGTCTTCAACCTTCATAAGCCCGGCGCGCTCAAACGCGTTGTGCTTGGTGAAGACGAGGGCACGCTCGTTCACGTTTAACCGAGAAAAAAACGGATACAAAAAGCTCCGGGCCTGCATCAGCGGGTCCGGAGCTTCTTTTTCGGTCGGCGAATTACTTTTCGGCTTTTTCGCGTTCGGAAGATTTCTCAGCTTCTTCCTTTTTGAGTTTGTTTTCTGCGTGGATCTTGTCGCGCAGTTCATCACTCTTTTGTTCCTGATCTTTCAGGATTGCGCCGAACATTTTTTCAATTTTTGCCATAGTTCAAACTCCTTATCAGATGTTTTGAGCTTAAGCGCGTTTGGCCGAGGAGCCTATTAAACCAACTCGAATCGAGCGGTTTGAGGCTATTGCGCTCCGTGGTAAACTCAACGAATTAATAAGGCTGTCACTGCCGCCGTTGTTTTATTTCGGCGGATTTGACCGCGTCCGTGATTTTCTGCTCACCGGCGTGCGACTAAGTTTTGCGACTTGCAGCCGAGAAATCTGCAGAGATTGGAAATTGACATGACAACTAAAGACATCTATTCACAGTCCGAACATCATATGAAGCGTTCTATTGAAACGCTCAAAGAAAACCTGATGAAGATCCGTACGGGTCGTGCTCATACCGGTTTGCTCGAACATATCACCGTCGATTACTACGGCTGCCCGACCCCGATTTCTCAGGTCGCTCAGCTCGGTTTGGCCGACGCCAGAACAATCACTGTTCAGCCTTGGGAAAAGAAAATGGTTGCCGTGGTTGAAAAAGCAATCCGCAACTCCGATCTGGGTCTGAATCCGGCAACTTCCGGCGAAGTCATCCGCGTCCCGATGCCTCCTCTGACAGAAGAACGCCGCCGTGACTTAACGAAGGTCGTTCGTTCCGAAGGCGAAGAAACTAAGGTTGCCATCCGCAATCTGCGCCGTGACGCCAACAACAAGGTTGCCGCGCTCGTTAAGGAAAAAGAAATTTCCGAAGACGACGAACGCCGTTCCAATACTGAAATTCAGAAGCTCACCGATAAGTACATCGGTGAAGTCGACAAGCTGATTGCCGAAAAAGAAAAGGAAATCATGACCGTTTAATCGGTTTTAAATCCTATGACAAGTCAGGAATTGACTGCAAAGCCACGTGAAAGGGTGCCCCGTCACGTGGCTATTGTTATGGATGGCAACGGAAGATGGGCCAAGGCCCGCAAGCTTCCGCGTCTCATGGGCCATCAAAAAGGGGTAGAGTCCGTCCGAACTGCAATCCAGACTGCGGCTAAGGCCGGAGTTCAGCATTTGACGCTCTTTGCTTTTTCCAGCGAAAACTGGAATCGGCCGGCCGAAGAAGTGAAGGGCTTGATGAAGCTTTTTCTCGTGAGTCTGCGCAGAGAGATCGCCGCTCTCAATAAAGCGAATGTTCGTGTTCGTCTCGTCGGTGATTTGACAGCTTTTTCTGAAGAACTTCAGCAGCAAATCGCAGATTCAATGAAGATCACAGAGAACAACACGGGTCTTACGCTCAATGTCTGCGTGAATTACGGAGGCCGCTGGGAGATTCTTGAAGCTGCCAAAAGATCTCGTGAGGTTCCTCCGGAGGAGCTGACGGAACAAAGATTTGCATCACTGCTGCCGTTAGCAGATTCCGGAGATGTGGACCTGTTTATCCGCACGAGCGGAGAGGAGCGCATCAGCAACTTTATGCTGTGGCAGCTCGCTTACGGGGAGCTCTATTTCACGAAAATTTTATGGCCCGATTTCACCGAGAACGAGTTTTTAAATGCGCTAAATTGGTACTCTAATAGAGAACGTAGATTTGGTAAGACTTCCGAACAAATTCAACAGGAAGCGAAAAAGGAATAGTTCATGTTGCTGCAAAGAGTCATCACCGCCGTTGTGTTGTTAATTATCATCATCGGCGCGCTTTTAATTTCCCCTCTCGCTTTCACGGCGGTGGCCGCGATTGCCATCGGATGCTGCTTTTGGGAGTGGCTCCGGATCTGTAAATGGAATAACGGAGTCGCTATGGTCTGCGGCGTTTTGCTGGCGGCCTTCCTCTTCTTTCTAGAGTATGTTTCACCGGCTGCGCTGCAAACCATTCAGTCCGGCAACGGGCTCATGATTATTACAGCTGTGGCTACCGTGCTTTGGGCTGTTATCACCGCTGTCATCTTCACTCGCCGGGCTTCCGGCTGGATGGTACCGAAAGGCATCGGGGCTTTGCTTGCCTGGATCTTTGTTCCGGCAGCTTGGTTCTCCCTCATGTATCTCTTCCGTGAGAAGGGCACCATCTACATGCTTTCCGTCTTAGCTATTGTTTGGGTTGCCGATATCGTGGCCTATTTCGGCGGCCGCTGCCTAGGCGGTCCGAAGATGGCCGAAGGCATCAGTCCGAAAAAGACTTGGTCAGGCGCGCTGACGGCTTTTGTAAGTGTCCTGGCTTTGTCGTACGTTCTTTATTGGGCTCAGCCGTCCTTCCCGCTCTGGACCAACGCTCTGATCTCTCATTTAACAGGCTGGGCTTCTGCCTTGATCCTGATCGTAGTAGTTCTGTTTTCGATTGCCGGCGACTTGTTTGAAAGTGCCCTCAAGCGCTCCGCCGGTGTCAAAGATTCGAGCAATCTTCTTCCGGGACACGGTGGTTTCTACGACCGTCTCGACGCTCAGATGAGCGTTCTTCCGCTTACCGTCTTCATTCTTCTTTTCCTCCAAGGTTACTAAGTTTCAGTCATGGAAAGCATTGCGATACTCGGTGCGACCGGCTCGATCGGTAAAAGTTCATTAGATGTCATCTCTCGTTATCCCGACCGGTTCACCGTGTATGCGGTAACGGCGAATTCCAGCGTTAAAAAACTCGCTCAAGCGGCTAAGGACAGCGGAGCTAAAGTCGCGGTTATTGCTGATAAAGAGCTTCTGGGAGCCTTACAGGAAGAGCTTAGAGCTGCCGGAAGTACGGCCGAAGCTTTGGCCGGTTCGAAGGCGATCGACGAAATCGCTGCGAACCCCGAAGTCGATATCGTTATCGGAGCCATCGTCGGAGCTGCCGGAATTTCTTCTACATTTAAAGCTGCGGAAGCCGGAAAAAAGCTTCTGCTCGCCAATAAGGAAAGTGTCGTTTGCGGCGGCCGAATCCTGATGGATGCGATAAAGGCCTCAGGTGCTGTTCTCATGCCGGTTGACAGCGAACACAATGCCATTTTCCAGTGTCTTGTCGGCGCGACCAAAAAAGCTAGATGTGAAGCCAATATCATTCTGACTTGCTCGGGAGGCCCTTTCCGTCAAAGACAGGACCTCTCTGATGTCACGGTTGAAGAAGCCACGCATCACCCAAACTGGTCGATGGGCAAGAAAATTACCGTTGACTCTGCGACGCTGATGAATAAAGGCCTGGAAGTTATCGAGGCCCGCTGGCTTTTTGATTTCGAACCGGAACGCATTCAGGTTGTCGTTCATCCCCAGAGCGTCATTCACTCTATGGTCCAATACGCCGACGGCGTAGTCATTGCCCAAATGGGCGCTCCAGACATGAGAAACACGATTGCTTACTCTTTAGGCTTCCCGGAAAGATTGGACGCCGGAGTAGAACCATTAAACTTCTCAAAAATCAAAACGTTAACCTTCGAAGAACCGGACTTAAAACGTTTTCCCCAGCTCGGCTACGCTTATGATGCATTGAAGCTGGGCGGAGCTGCTTCGATCGTCTTGAACGCGGCCAACGAGATCGGCGTCGAGGCGTTTATTCAAGGCAAGATCGGCTTTACCGACATTGCACGCCTGTGTCATGCAATGATGTACGGCTTCCAGCCCCCGACTCCGACCAACTTGGAAGAGATTTTGGAAACGGATAAAGAAGCCAGAAAACTGGCTCAGTCTTGGCTCGAAGGTTTTTGCGACAAACTGGAGAACTAACCTTGACATTGTTGACGACCATTGCTGCCTTTGCGGTAACGATCGGTATTTTGATTACCTTTCATGAGCTCGGGCATTATTTAGTCGCCAGACTTTGCGGCGTAAAAATTCTGAGATTTTCTCTCGGCTTCGGAAAACCGATTTTTATCTATAAACGCAAGAACGACCCGGACGCAACCGAGTGGGCGGTTAGTGCACTGCCTTTAGGCGGATACGTCAGGATGCTTGATGCGAGAGACCCTGCCTGTCTGCCTATCAAACCGGAAGATAAAAACCGTGAATTCGGGGCCAAGAATGTATGGCAGCGATTCGCCATCGTTGCTGCAGGTCCATTTGCCAATCTTCTGCTCGCCGTCCTGCTTTACGCTTCTATCTTCATGATAGGCAGCACGCAGCCGACGCCGGTTGTTGCCGAGCCTCCCGCCGGTACGCCGGCCGCCATGGCCGGACTCCATGCCGGCGACAAGATTCTGAAAGTCGGCGATTCCGAAATTAAAACTTTTACGGATCTCCGTATGGAGATGCTGAATAAGTTCGGAAGTACGACGGATATTTTGGTTCACCGTCCCAACGGGAGCGAAGTAACGAAAGAAATTGACCTCACGAAGATGAGTCTGGACCCGAAAGCAAAAGATGCCGATCCTTTTGATGAGGTCGGTCTTCATTTGAATATGGGCCATCCGTTTATCTCATCTTTTGTTGAGAACTCTGCCGCGCAGCGCGACGGAATCAAAATCGGCGACCATATTTATCGCGTCGGTAATGTTCCGGTTAAGATGCCGAAAGATTTTGTCAGTGAAATCAAAAAATATCCCGGGAAACCCGTCACATTACTCGTCGGAGACGAAAACGGTCCGACACATACTCTGGAAGTTACACCGGTAGCCGCTATGGACGAACAGGGTAATGAAATCGGCCGCATCGGCGCAGCGATCGGGGTAGATTTTCCGCACACTCAGGTTTCTTATGGCCTCCTAAAGAGTCTGGCCGAGGGTGTGAAGAAGACGTGGGATACCGCGGCGATGTCTGTTCGAATGATCGGAAAGATGTTCACCGGTGATGTCTCTATCAGCAACATCTCTGGTCCGGTGACGATTGCCGACTATGCCGGCCAGACTGCTCAGCTGGGTATTCTTCCTTTTATTTCGTTTTTAGCGTTGGTTTCCATCAGCTTGGGAATTTTGAACTTGTTACCGATTCCCATGTTGGACGGCGGCCATCTCCTGTATTATTCTCTCGAAGTAGTGACTGGTAAGCCGGTTTCTGAGGCTGTACAAGCGTCTGCACAAAAGATTGGCATCGCAGCTCTCTTTGGTTTGACTATACTTGCACTATTTAATGATTTGACGCGACTTTTGCCGTGATTTCAATCACGCAGGGTCATTTTTTAATTTATAGAATATGCCTCATCCTAAGAAGATAGCGCTAGCTTGCGCTTTAGCTTTGGCAGCGACGACCGTGCTTGCACAGGGTCATGTGATTAAAGACATTCGACTCGAGGGCATTTCCCGTACGGAGGCGGGTACTGTATTTTCGCATCTGCCGATCCGAGTGGGAGACACGTATTCTCCGGAGCTGGGCGCTGAATCACTGCGTTCTCTGTATGCCTCCGGAATGTTCCAAGACGTTCAGCTCGACATGGACGGCAACGTCCTGGTTGTTCGAGTTCAGGAACGTCCGACGGTCGCAAACATTCACACTACCGGTATTTCCGAGTTTGATGCCAAAGGTGTTGAAAAATCTCTCCGTGATGTGGGCTTAGCCGAAGGCTTTATTTTTGACCGTGCGGTGTTAGACCGTGCCGTTCAAGAATTAAGACGCCAATATCTCTCGCGTGGCCGTTACTCCGCAGATGTCAAAGTCACTGTGACGCCGGTCGAACGCAACCGCGTCCGCATCAACATCGACGTTGATGAAGGTCCTGCTGCAAAGATTCAGCAAATCCGTTTTGTCGGCAACAAAGTTTATGACGAAGGCGATCTTCGCGACGAAATGCAGCTCGGTACCCCGAACTGGTTCTCTTGGTATACCAAACGCGACCAGTACTCTCGAGAGAAGCTCACTGCCGACTTAGAGGCAATTCGCGCTCTGTACAACAACAACGGTTACCTCGACTTCAAGATTGACTCGACACAAGTATCTGTCAGTCCCGATAAGTCAGAGATTTTTGTCACCATCAATATTGATGAAGGCAAAAAGTACACAATCAAAGATATCCGCTTAACCGGTGACATGCTTGGCCTTGAGCCCGAGTTTGAAGATCTTGTGGATATCAAGCCGGGTTCCGTCTACAACGCTTCCGAAGTAAATGGTCTGGCAAAGAAATTTACGGATCGTCTTTCCGCTTTGGGCTACGCGTTTGCAAGAGCAATCCCGAATCCGGTCGTTGATCCGGAAAATCCGGATGAAGTTAGTGTCGTATACACGATTGACCCCGGCCGCCGAGTTTATGTTCGTAAAGTGAACATTACCGGCAACACGCGTACTCAGGACGAAGTCATTCGTCGTGAAGTTCGTCAGTATGAAGCGAGCTGGTTTGACAGCGATAAAGTTGCCGTTTCTCGTGACCGTATCGACCGTCTCGGTTTCTTTGAAACTGTTACTGCGGAACCCGAACCCGTACCCGGTTCTCCGGACGAAGTTGATTTGGCCGTTAACGTGAAAGAACGTCCGACCGGCAACATCTCGATCGGTGCCGGCTACTCCACCTCCGAAGGTATTGTTCTTTCCGGCGGTTTCTCGCAGAACAACGTTTTCGGTACCGGTAATTCTCTATCTCTTGAAGTCAATACGTCTAAGAGCTCTAGAACTTATGCTGCCAGCTTCACGCAGCCTTACATCACGACTTCGGGTATTAGCCAGTCCTTCGAAATTTACGATCGTAAGCTCGACTTGGACGAACTCGAAATTACCGATGACGTTAAGTACGAAACGTACGGTGCCGGCGTAACTTACGGTGTGCCGATTACGGAAAACGACCAGATCTTTCTCGGCGGCAAGTTTGAAATGACCGATGTGACCGTCGGCTCCGGTGCTCCGCGCCGCTACGTCGACTATGTCAACGATTACGGCAAGAAGCCGAAGAGCATTGCAGCGACGATCGGCTGGTCTCGTGATACCCGAGACAACATTCTGGCTCCGACTCGCGGCCGCTATCAGAGATTGTTCGGTGAAATTTCTCTTCCTGTTCTTGATCTGAAATACTATCGTGCGACCTACCAGTTCCAGCAGTTTGTTCCGGTTACGAAATCCATTACTTTTGCGTTCAATACCGAACTCGGTTATGGTGACGGTTATGCAGGCAAACAGTACCCGTTCTTCAAGAATTTCTATGGTGGCGGTATCGGTTCAGTTCGCGGCTACGATACTTCCTCCTTGGGCCCCCGTGATACAGACGGAGATGCCTCCGGCGGTAACCGCAAACTCAATTTCTCTCTCGAACTGTTGACGCCGATCCCCGGGGCAGACAGAACCCTTCGTATGTTCACCTTCCTGGATGGCGGCTGGGTTTGGGGCCGCAAAGCCTTTTACAAACAAGCAGCTAACGGCAGTTATGTTGTGGATCGCTATGAGAAAGACAAGCTTGACCTCGGTGACCTTCGTTACTCCGTCGGTTTCGGTTTAGCCTGGATTTCTCCGATGGGCCCGCTTAAATTGAGCTTCGCATTCCCGCTCAATAAGAAGGACAGTGACGAGCTTCAGAGATTCCAATTCCAAATTGGTACAGGTTTCTAATAAATTTGTGGCACAATTAAACAATTGTGTAGGAGATACATTCATGCAAAAAAAATGGTTAGCGGTTGCTTTAGTTTCCGCCTTGGTTTGCTCTGCTGCGACAGCAGTGCAGGCAGAAGTTAAGATCGGTGTTGTCAGCACCGAGGTTATTCTTCGCGATTCTGCAGCTGCTCAGGCCGCAAGTAAAAAACTTGAACAGGAATTCTCTAAGCGCGATAAAGAGCTCAATGCTGCCGGTCAGCGTTTGAAAAATGACGTCGAGCGCTTCGAAAAGAACGCCGGCACAATGACGGAACAGGAAAGAATTCGCAAGCAGCGTGATTTGGCTGAAAGAGACCGCGATTTCCAGCGCCGTCAGCGCGAACTCCGCGAAGACTTCAATCAGCGCAGAAATGAGGAGCTTCAGAAGCTTCTCCGTCAGGCAAACACGGTCATCAAGAACATCGCTCAGCGCGAAAAATATGACCTCATTCTTCAGGAAGCTATCTACGTCAACCCGAAGATTGACATCACTGACCAGGTTCTTAAGGAACTCAAGTAATTTTTATCGGGCACAAGCAGACAGATGTCTGCTTGTTGCTTAATTGCCATTTAGTGCAATACGTGCGGCATGACCTGACTCGGGTTTCGGCGACTTCAAACTTGCTCTCCCTCTCAGATCAGCCGCATAAATTTTTTAATTAGGGCGATTCAAATGATTCAACAAACAGCGCCGATGACTCTTCTTGAGTTAGTAGACCGAATTAAAGAAAAAAGCAACGATACTTTATTGAGCACAATCAGTGCCAACGGAGGCAAGGCTGAAATTAAGTCCATTGCTCCGCTGGAGACCGCCGGGCACGGCGACGTTGCTTTTTTAGCCAACAGCAAATATCGCGATGCGGCTGGCGCCTGCAAAGCGACAGCTTTGGTTTTGACAGAAGAAGACAAACAGGCGATTTGGGGAGAAAAAGAGCCCGAACGTATCGTCGTCATTACCCGCAATCCGTACGCTTGGTTTGCATATGCCCTGCAAATCATCTTCCCGCAGGAGCAGCCGGAGCCGGGGGTTGATACCAGAGCCGTAGTCGAAGACGGTGCCGTTATTGATTCGACCGCAACCGTTGAAGCCGGCGTTGTAATTCGCAAAGGTGCGCAGGTCGGGCCTTACTGCTTTGTCGGAGCCAACAGCGTTATCGGCGAAGGCGTTGTTCTCGGCGAACACACTCGTATTTATCCGAACGTTACCATCTACTATGGCTGCCGTATCGGCAGACGCAATATCATTCACTCCGGTGCCGTGATTGGCGCCGACGGTTTCGGATTTGCGCCTTTGGACAGACAATACGTGAAGATTCCGCAGATCGGTGCGGTTGAAACTGGCGACGATGTTGAAATCGGCGCCAATACATGTATCGACCGCGGTGCGTTGCAGAATACCACCATCGGACAAGGCACCAAGATTGATGACTTAGTTATGATCGGTCACAACTGCCAAGTTGGTAAGAATGTTGTCCTATCCGGAAGAACCGGTTTGGCCGGCAGCACGATTATCGGCGACAACGTTCAGGCCGGCGGCGGTTCCGGTTTTGCCGGACACCTCAAGGTCGCTGCAGGTTCGATCATCGGCGGCGGGGCAGGCGTTCCGAGTTCGATCGAGAAACCTGACTACTATGCCGGCTACATGCCCGCAATGCCTCATAGAGAGTTCTATAACATTCTGTCCGTAATTAAACGTTTGCCTGAGATGCGCAGACAGCTGAAGCATCTGGCTGAAAAAGTTGATTCCCTTAAGAAAGAGTAAAATGCAAGACATTAATGACATCATGAGGCTCCTGCCTCACCGCTATCCGTTTCTTTTAGTTGACCGAGTTTTGGAAACGAACGGTGTTGATAAGCTGATTGCGATCAAAAACGTCACTGTCAACGAACCTCAGTTCACCGGCCACTTCCCCGGCGTTCCCGTCATGCCCGGCGTTCTGATCATCGAAGCGATGGCTCAGGCCTGTGCGATGCTTGCTTTTGCAAGAATGGGCGGCGAAAGAGATCCTGAGAAACTTTTCTATTTTGCTTCTATTGACAACGCTCGCTTCAAACGTGTCGTGATCCCGGGTGATCAGCTTCGTTTTGAATGCACATTCCTCCGTGAAAAACTCGGCATGATCAAGATGCACTGCGATGCAACGGTTGACGGTCAGCTGGCTGCATGTGCCGACATGATGTGCTCTTATCGTTCACCCAAATAAAGGAAAAAATATGGCTCAGATCCATCCCTCATCCTTAGTAGATCCTCAAGCCAAACTTGCGGAGAACGTTGTCGTCGGTCCGTTCTGCACGATCGGTCCCCACGTTGAAGTCGGTGAAGGAACCACTTTGCAGAGCCATATTGTTCTTACCGGTCATACGAAGATCGGTAAGAACAACAAGATTTATGCCTTTGCAGCGATCGGTATCGATCCTCAGGATAAAAAATACCGCGGTGAAGAAACTCAGCTAATCATCGGTGACAACAACGTTATTCGCGAACACTGCACACTCTCTGTCGGGACCGTGCAGGACAAAGGAATAACCATTATTGGAAACGGCAATCTGCTGATGGCCAACGTTCATGTTGCACATGACTGCGTCATCGGAAACGACACCATCATTGCCAACAATGTCGGCTTTGCCGGGCACGTTCATGTTGCCGACGACGTGATCGTCGGCGGCCAGTCCGGCATCCACCAGTTTGTCAAGATCGGAAAGGGCGCGATGCTGAGCGGCGGAAGCATGGTTCGTCAGGACTGCATTCCCTACGGCATGTATCAAGGTTATCCTGCCTCTCCTTTCGGCATCAATCTTGAAGGCATGAAGCGTCACGGCTATTCAAGGGCTGCCATGCACGCGGCACGCGAAAGCTACAAACTGATCTTCCGTGAAGGCAAGACCGTTCCAGAGGCCGTGGAAGCCATCAAGGCTTACGCATCAGCATTAGAAGATGAACAGGCTAAGAAAGTCTGTGAACTGATGTGCGAATTCACAGAGCAGGCAACTCGAGGATTGGCTCGCTAATGGAGCAATTGACCAACAACAGCATTATCTGGGCAGCCGGAGAGAACAGCGGAGATTATCTAGCTTCGCGTGTTCTGCCGGCTGTTGCCGCGTCTCGTCCGAATCTTAAGATGGAAGGTATCGGCGGTAACCGAATGATTCAAGACGGCTTGGATCCTTGGTTTCATGCCAGCGAACTTTCCGTCCGGGGCTATTTGGAAGTGATCCGTCATTTGCCTCGAATTTTAAAAATTCGCCGAGAAATGATGCGCCGTACTGTCCAGCTTCGTCCTGCTGCCTACATCGGAGTTGATGCTCCTGACTTTAATCTGTCGATTGAAGAGAAGGTCAGAGCATCGGGGATTCCGGTTGTTCACATGGTGGCTCCGGCCGTTTGGGCTTGGCGTCCGCAGAGAATTCACCAAATCAAACGTGCGGTGGATCATCTGCTTTTGATTTTCCCTTTTGAAGAGAAAATTTTTAAAGAAGCCGGCATTCCGAGCACGTACATCGGCCATCCTCTAGCCGAGATCATTCCGATGGTGCCGGATACGGAAGGTGCAAGACGCAAACTGAACATCGCTGCGCAGGGGGCGGTCATTGCCATTCTTCCCGGCAGCCGTAAAGACGAGATTCGCTGGTGTGCGCCGGCATTTTTCGGCGCTGCGTCCTTACTGCTGAAGCAGGAACCGAGAACTCGATTCATAGTTCCGGGCGCCGATGAGCAAAGGAAAAAAGAGATTTTAGAAGTTCTCAATCGCTTTCCTGATGTCGAAGACAATACCGTTCTTTTGGACGGGAAGTCTCATTTGGCGATGGAAGCGGCTGACGCTATTTTGGTGGCGAGCGGCACAGCAACGCTTGAGGCGGCACTTTATAAAAAGCCCTTGGTCGTCGGATACGCTATGCCGGCGCTTTCGGCAATGCTGATTCTTTCCAAAGGACAGACAAAGTGGATCAGCCTGCCCAATATCCTGGCGCAGAAGACTTTGGTTCCCGAGTGCGTTCAGATGTTCTGTTCGCCTGAGATCCTTTCGTCCCATTTGCTTCACGCCCTGGAGCCGAAGCGGCAGGAATATCTCAAAGAAGTATTTTCAGAAATGCATGAAACATTGCTGAGGCCGACTGCTCAGCTGGCAACAGAGGCAATCGATCAGGTTTTAAAACGCTGATGGCTGACTATTTATTCGACGGTGAGGAAACGATCGCCACACTTGTTTGCGGTGTGGACGAAGCGGGCCGCGGCCCTTTGGCCGGACCGGTTGTTGCTGCAGCCGTGATTTTGAACCCCGATCATCCGATAGAAGGGCTCAGAGACTCAAAAAAACTGACGGCTCACGCAAGAGAAGTTCTTGCAGAGCAGATTAAAACGCATGCGCTCGCTTGGGCGATCGCCGAAAGTTCGGTTGCGGACATTGACCGAATGAACATTCTTCAGGCGACGATGGCAGCGATGCGTAAAGCCGTTCTTCAGCTTGATCCAAAACCGGACTTAGTCTTGGTTGATGGGAACCGCCTGCCAGAGCTTCCTTTCCGTGCAGAGCCGATTGTCAAAGGCGACGACTTGATTCCGGAAATTTCCGCAGCCTCCATCTTGGCCAAGACCTATCGGGACGCCTTGATGAAAATCTTGGGAGGAATGTATCCGAAATACGGCTTTGAGCAACATGCGGGATACGGTACGGCACACCATCTTAAAATGCTGGAGAAATGGGGCCCGTGTCCAGTGCACCGAATGACGTTCGGTCCTGTGGCCTTGATTGCTAAGAAGTTTGAACGGCGAGCCGATCGTAAAAAGCGAAAGGGACAGTAAATGGAATTCATGCGGATCACAAGCGCAGCTAATCCTTCGATTAAGCTTGCGAAGAATTTGGCGCAGCACTCGAGGGCGGCGAGAAAAGAAGGTTTATCTCTCGCCGAAGGGATTCATTTGGCCCGAGAACTTCTTTCGCATCCTGAGCTTGTCCGCAAAGTATTTTTAAGAGAAGGGGCCGAGAAGAATTTTGAAATATCGGAAATCCTGCAAAAGTACCTGTCGTTGAAGATTTCTGTAGTTCAGTTGCCGTCTCAAATTTATGCTTCGATTTCTCCGGTGGACACCAGTGCCGGGATAGTTTGTGAGATCCGCATCCCGGAAGAGGGAAAGATCAAAAAAGACGAGGATTGGATTTATCTTGACGGCGTCCAAGATCCGGGCAATGTCGGAACCATCCTTCGTTCCGCACTGGCTTCCGGTGTGACGAATATTGCGTTGTCACCGCAATGTGCCTACGTTTGGTCTCCCAAAGTGCTTCGTGCAGCCATGGGAGCTCATTTCTTCTGCAACATTATTTCTTCCGTCGAGCTTGCAGAGATCAAAGAAAAAACCGGAGCTGTATGTTTAGTGGCTGACGCGCGCGGCGGAAAAGATCTCTACGAGGAAAAATGGGGAAAGGGCCAAACTTTGTGGGTGTTCGGAAGCGAAGGTCTGGGTGTTTCTGAAAAAGCCCTGGAACTTTCCGATTTAACCCTGTTGATTCCTTTGGATTCCAGAGTTGAAAGCCTCAACGTTGCAACAGCGGCTTCCGTCTGCCTTTTTGAACAGCGCAGACGCCGTCTTTCAGGCATTGCGCACAAATAGAAAGCGGCCGAAGATTCGGCCGCATATCTAAATATCGATTCGGTCCGGCCTCACATACTCATGTGAGGATCAATATTGATTTTGAGTTCAAGCAGGATCGTCGCTGAAATTTCTTCAATGGACTTAGAAGTGGAAGACAGATATTTAATGCCTTCACGATCCATCATCCGCTGAGCCTCTTCAACTTCGTATTCGCAGTTCTCTATGGAAGCGTACTTAGAATTCGGGCGGCGTTCGCCTCGAATTTCAGAGAGACGCTTGGGAGAAATGGAAAGACCGAATATCTTGTCTTTGCAGTTTTCCAGTGCGGGCGGAAGTTCGCCGCGCTCGAAATCTTCTGGAATAAGCGGATAGTTAGCTGCTTTGATACCGTACTGCATGGCCAAGTACAGGCTGGTCGGAGTCTTACCGCTGCGGGACACACCTACCAGCACCACGTCTGCATCTTCCAAGCCTTTGTTGGTTTGTCCGTCGTCGTGTGCCAGCGTGTAGTTAATCGCATCAATACGACGGTTGTATCTTTCCTGGTCACCGATTTCATGGCTCTTGCCGACGGAGTGGTCACTCGGAACACCGAGTTCACGCTCAAGCGGTCCGACGAAGGAGCGGAAAAGCTCGATGACGAAGGCGTTGCAGTATTCGTTAAATGTCGAAGCCAGAGATCCGGCGACGAGTGTAGAGAAAACAATCGGGCGCACGCCGTTCTCTTTGCCGACCTCATTGATTCTCAAGGCCGCGGCCTTGGCTTTTTCTTCCGTGTTGACGAAAGGCATGCGGTAGCGCAGGTATTTAAGGCCGTGAAACTGCGCTAAAACAGCATTTGCCAAAGTTTCTGCAGTAATAGCCGTCGCGTCGGATACAAAAAACACGGTACGCTGAGTCGGTTTTTCAGGGGTTTCGTTTACGTTTGAATTCATAAAATTTAACGCTGTTAGATGAAGTTACGAACTTAACGCTAAAAGAACGGCTAAAATTTAGCAAATTTTTTCACTCAATTTCGAGGTAAACATGACACAAGGACGTTTCGTCATTCCATTCAGCCAACTTCGTATGACAGATGTTGACATCGTAGGCGGCAAGAATGCTTCTCTTGGCGAACTGCTTAGCCAGCTTACAGAAGCCGGCATCAGAGTACCTGACGGCTTTGCAACGACGGCTGAAGCTTTCAGAGTCTTTTTAAAAGAAGGCGGTCTTGATAAAAGAATTGAAGATCGTCTGAGCAAGTTAGACGTTGATGATGTTAAAGAGCTGGCAAAGGCAGGCGCTGAAATTCGTGAATGGATTGAAAAAGCTCCTTTCCCGGCTCAGCTCGAAAAAGAAATCAGAGAACACTATGAGTGGCTCAAGGGCGACCAGAAGGAAATTTCCGTTGCTGTTCGTTCCTCTGCAACTGCTGAAGACCTTCCGGACGCTTCCTTTGCCGGCCAGCAGGAAACTTACCTGAACGTCGTCGGTCTCGAACAGGTGTTCGCAAGAATGAAGGAAGTATTCGCTTCCCTCTACAACGACCGCGCAATATCTTACCGCGTTCACAAAGGCTTCGACCACGCTGATGTGGCTTTGTCCGCCGGTGTTCAGAGAATGGTTCGCTCCGATAAGGGCGCTGCCGGTGTTATGTTTACGATGGATACCGAAAGCGGCTTTGATCAGGTCGTTTTCATTACAGCCAGCTATGGCCTCGGTGAAACCGTTGTTCAGGGCGCTGTGAACCCGGACGAATACTTTGTCCACAAACCCATCATGGAAATGGGCAAATTCCCGATCATCCGTAAAGTTCTCGGCAGCAAGAAGATCAAGATGATCTTCGACACAGACAAGTCCAGCGGACGCTCTGTGAAGGTGGTCGATGTTCCCGAATCCGAACGCCGCAAGTTTGCCTTGAACGACGACGAAATCGTTCAGCTTGCCAAGTACGCCCGTATTATTGAAAAACACTACGGCCGTCCGATGGACATTGAATGGGGCAAAGACGGTATCGACGGAAAACTCTATATTCTTCAGGCTCGTCCCGAGACCGTGAAGAGCCGCCAGAAGAAGGCTGATGTTCAGCAGAAATTCGTTCTTCTCGGCAAAGGCGAAGTCCTGGTAACCGGCCGCGCTATCGGTCAGAAGATCGGCGCCGGCAAGGTTCGTATTGTTGCCGGTCCGGAACAGATGGACCTGGTTCAGGAAGGAGACGTCCTTGTTACGGACATGACCGATCCTAACTGGGAGCCGGTGATGAAGAAGGCCAGCGCCATCGTTACTAACCGCGGCGGCCGTACCTGCCACGCAGCTATTATTGCTCGTGAGCTCGGTATCGCTGCTGTTGTCGGCTGCGGCGACGCTACGGAAGTCCTCAAAGACGGCCAGGAAGTTACCGTCTCCTGCGCCGAAGGTGATACAGGCAATATTTACAACGGCCTGATCCCGTTCGAAATCAAAGAAGTGAAACAGGGCGAACTGCCTGAGATCCCCGTTAAGATCATGATGAACGTGGGCAATCCTCAGCTTGCATTCGACTTCCAGTCCATCCCGAACAATGGTGTCGGTCTGGCCCGCCTTGAATTCATTATCAATAACAACATCGGCATCCATCCGAAGGCCTGCTTAGCTTACCCGGATCTTCCCGAAGATCTGAGAAGAGCGGTTGAAGAGGCTTCTGCCGGTTACGAAAACCCGCGTGAATTCTTCAAGGAAAAGATCGCCGAAGGTGTTGCCACGATTGCTGCCGCTTTCTATCCGAAGAAAGTGATCGTTCGTATGTCCGACTTCAAGAGCAATGAATACCGCAAACTCTTAGGCGGCAAGCTCTACGAACCGGAAGAAGAAAACCCCATGCTCGGTTTCCGCGGTGCAAGCCGTTACGTTTCCGAAGACTTCAAAGAATGCTTTGCTATGGAATGCGAAGCTCTGAAGAAAGTCCGCGACGAAATGGGCCTGACCAACGTCGAAATCATGATTCCGTTTGTCAGAACCGTTAAGGAAGCCAAGGAAGTTAACGAACGTCTGAACGAACAAGGTCTCAAGCGCGGCGTGAACGGTCTTCGCCTCAATATGATGTGCGAAATCCCGAGCAACGCACTGCTTGCCGAGAAGTTCCTTGAACACTTCGACGGTTTCTCTATCGGCTCCAACGACTTGACCCAGCTGACACTCGGTCTGGACCGCGATTCCGGACTGGTTGCCAACTTCTTCGATGAACGCGACGAAGCCGTTAAGATCCTCCTGGCACGTGCCATCAAGGCCTGCCGTGAGAAAGGGGCTTATGTCGGTATCTGCGGTCAGGGTCCTTCCGACCATCCTGACTTAGCTCAGTGGCTGATGGAAGAAGGTATCGAATCTATCTCTCTGAACCCGGATACTGTCGTCAATACTTGGCGCAGACTGGCTAAAGACGTTAAGAAATAATTCTTAGGTTCTAAGCTTTACCAAACGGCCGTTTTCCTTTCGGATGCGGCCGTTTTCGCGTTCTTAACCTATAATTGACTCACGGTCAAAGGAGAGACCTCAGAGAAGGGAACGCATTATGGGATTGTCGTATTTTTGGTTTATTGCCGCTGCAGTGATCGGCGCGATGGATCTTTACTTCGGCAATTTTTTTCTATTGGTGATTTCAGCTGCCGCCTTTACGACAGCCCTTTTTTCCTTCTTCCTCAGTTCCGTTTATTTACAAGTCGCCATCTTCACCGTCATTTCTCTTTTAGTGATCAGTTATTTGATGCTTTTGCAGCGTCACTTGAGAGAAGTCGACTTTTATTCCGAAATTCTCCGCCGGCACATTGGTAAGACCGTGACGGTTCACGAATGGAGGCACAATCGGTACGCGACCGTCCAATACAACGGGCGAGTTTGGGAAGCCGAGATTGCTTTTAATGCGGGCGGTAATCTTCGTGCAGGGAAATACAAAATATGGAAAATGCTTTCGAACCGGCTAGTTCTGATTCCGTAGAAGGAAAAATCCCGGAGGGCGTCAGGCTCCCCAATCTTGACGATCCTCTCGTCATTAAAGATTTATTGAGAGCTCATGCAATGGCGGTCTCTAAACGCCTTGCGGAAGCCGTTCATAAAAATGTTCGTCGAGAAGAAGTCGTTCAAGCCGACCAGAGAGCCGCTGCATTCTTGGCTACAACGCTCTTAGGCCAAAATCCGGCTTATGCAAAGGCGGCAGTAAATACGCCTGAAAGAATTGAAAAGCTGCTTCGTGCGGAATTCACAGAGGCTTTGAAAGGCTTCGGGATCAAAGAGGAAGAGGCCGCTGATCCGGCCGTCTTTATGCAGCTCGTGATGTTCTTATTCACGAACCAAGTTCACGAGCTCATTAATGAACTGCAGAAAAATCCGGATGAGATCGAAGCAAAAGGTCCGCAGGCTCTCGACGCTCTGCTCGAGTCTTGGGTGAAAAAATTAACCAAAGAGAAGTGCGATGCCTAAATGTATTAAACCGAGCTGTAACCGCGGCTGCTGCGGTCACGATCACAGCTCCAAGGCAGAACAGGCTCCTTCTATCGTAGACATTGAAGTCGTCCGAAAAATCCTCTCCCAGGCTGTCGTGAATATGTGCAAGCGCGCTATTGCTTGTGCGGAAGGCGAACTGACGAGAGATGAGCTTGCAGAGAAAGATATGAAGCTCATGGAGTGGCTTGGAGAGACTTTCTGCGGCAACAACAGTCATTTTGAACCGGGCCCTGAAGACTGGACCACCGAAGG
>OLNO01001138.1_pt1 | contig 23119 bp, 19 predicted proteins | sample 1672861 | NCBI WGS metagenome assembly OLNO01 (sample SAMEA3136731, study PRJEB25190) | human gut metagenome | reverse complement strand
AAGACCACCACGACGTCGCTCATCTACAAGATCATGCGCGACGCCGGGATGAACGTCGCCCTGGGCGGCAACATCGGCGAGAGCTTCGCCTACAGCGTCGCCACGGGCGACTACGACTGGTACGTGCTCGAGCTGAGCTCGTTTCAGCTCGACGGCATGTACCGCTTCCGGGCCCACATCGGCGTGCTGATGAACATCACGCCCGACCACCTGGACCGCTACGACCACTGCTTCCAGAACTACGTCGATGCCAAGATGCGCATCACGCAGAACCAGACCTCGCGCGACTGGTTCGTCTACTCGGGTGACGACGAGGTGATCTGGCGCGAGCTGCCCAAATACGACCTGCGGGCGCGGCAGCTACCCTTCGCGGCAAAGAACGCCGTGGCGAGCGCCGCGGGCGACGCCTTCCTGCTGGACGGGAGCTTCACGGCGGCCGTGGGCGACCGCTCGGTCGAGATCGACACGTCGAAGCTGCAAATCAGGGGGCTGCACAACGCCTACAACGCCATGGCCGCGGCGCTGGCGACCCTTGCCGCGGGTGTCGACCCCGAATCGGTGCGCCGCTCGCTCTACGACTTCGCCCCGGTGGAGCACCGCCTCGAACCCGTCGCCGAGCGCGGCGGTGTGCTGTGGATCAACGACTCGAAGGCAACGAACGTCGATTCGGTCTACTATGCGTTGGAGAGCATGACGCGCCCCGTGGTGTGGATCGCCGGGGGCACGGACAAGGGCAACGACTACACGCCGCTCAAGGAGTTCGCGCGGGCGAAGGTCCATACGCTGGTCTGCATGGGGCTCGACAACGACAAACTCGTGCGCGAGTTCACGGGCGTGGTGCCCGAGGTCATTTCGACCTCGTCGCTCGACGAGGCGATGACGGCGGCCAAGCGGGCGGCCCGCAGCGGCGACGCCGTGCTGCTGTCGCCCGCCTGCGCGAGTTTCGACCTCTTCCGCAACTACGAGAACCGCGGCGAACTCTTCAAGGCGTGGGTAATGGAAAAGGCGTGATGCGATGAACGACGATCCGCGTACATACCGCCGGGCCGAAGGGCCGGAGGCGGCGGAGGCGGCCTCGGCCGAACCCCGCCGCACGCGCACGTCGCGCGGTGTGGCGTCCGCAGCAACGCAACCCGGGGCCGACGCCACGCATCCGCACCGGCGCCTCTTCTCGGGCGACCGCGTGCTGTGGATCATCATCGTCGTGCTGTCGGTGATCTCCGTGCTGGTGGTCTACTCGTCGACGGCCAAGATGGCCTACGACGCCCACACCGTGCGGTCGACCTCCCATTTCCTCCAGCAGCAGGTGATGATCCTCGGCCTGAGCTTCGGCATCATGCTCTTCGTCCACAAGATCGACTGCCGCATCTACTTTTACCTCACCCGCCCGGCCTATTTCCTCTCGCTGCTGCTCACCGTGGCCGTCTACTTCATCGGCGCCACGACCAACGGCGCGGCGCGCTGGATCCCCCTCGGGCCCTTCCAGTTCCAGCCCTCCGAGGCGCTGAAGGTCGCCACGGTGCTCTTCCTCGCACAGCAGCTCGCCGGACGCCAGTCGAAGATCGACCGCATCCGCATCGTACCGTCGCTGCGCTTCTGGACGTGGCGCTCGTCGCCCGAGCAGCGGCGCATCTGGCGCGAGGGGACGTGGCCCATCCTCATGCCGGTGATCGCCTCCTGCCTGGTGATCTTCCCGGCCCACACCTCGTCGGCCGTGCTGGTCTTCGCCGCCTCGTGGGTCATGATGCTTATCGGGCGCGTGCGCATCCGCGAGCTGTTGAAGCTCCTGGGGCTGGCCGCCGCGGGCGTCGTGCTCATCGTGACGCTCAACCTCGGGCGCAGCGAGACGGCCGAAGGGCGCTTCGCAACATGGATCCACCTCTGGACCCAGTCGCAGCGCGACAAGCCCGTCGAGAACCTCTCCGACACCGAGCGCTCGATGATCGCCATCCACAACGGAGGACTGCTCGGCGAGGGGGCCGGACAGAGCGCCATGCGCGTGGAGATGATCCACCCCGAGAGCGACTACGCCTACGCCTTCTTCGTCGAGGAGTACGGTCTGGTGCTGGCCGTCGTGCTGCTGATGCTCTACCTGTGGATCTTCTTCCGGGCGATCGAGATTTTCCGCCGCTGCGGCACGGCCTTCCCGGGGCTGCTGGTGCTGGGGCTTGCGCTGCTCATCACCTGTCAGGCGCTGCTGCACATCATGGTCACCGTAAACCTCATCCCCGAGACGGGGCAGACCCTGCCGCTCATCTCGCGCGGCGGCTCCTCGGTGCTCTTCACCTCCGTGGCGCTGGGCATGATCCTGGGCGTCAGCCGCCAGAACGACGAGCAGTCGCACGATAGGCCCCGCAGCGAATCGTTGTACGAAAAATAGACGTTTTATGGACGATGTAAGACTTGACAAATACCTCTGGGCCGTGCGGGTGTTCAAGACCCGCAGCGACGCCGCGGAGGCCATCCGCAACAACAAGGTCACGGTCAACGGCTCCTACGCCAAACCCTCGCGCGAGGTGAAGATCGGCGACCGCATCAGCGTGCGCCGCCAGGCGGTGACCTACTCCTACAAGGTGCTCGACCTGGTGTCGAGCCGCCAGCCGGCCAAGAATGTGCCGGCGTACTGCCTCGACATCACGCCGCAGGAGGAGTTGGACAAGCTCAACGTGCCGCGCGAGACGATCTTCGTCTTCCGCGACCGCGGCACGGGGCGCCCCACGAAGAAGGAGCGCCGCGAGCTGGACGACCTGATGGAGGCGGTGCTCTACGACGACGAGGAGTAGCCGCCGGCGAGCGAATGCCGCGCCGGAATTTGGTTCGGCCGAAAAAAGGTCCTATCTTTGCCGCATCGAAAAGAAGTTTTGTAATCCTCATCGGAGGGCTTACGGGGCCGGATAAGATGACTGGGTAAAACCACGATGCTTGTCCGGCCTTTTTTATGTTTGGCGCAAGATGGAACAAGATGGAAAGGGACGCGATTGATCTGGGGAGACTCCGCGTGGGCTACCTCTTCCGGAGACTCTTCATCCCCACCCTGCTGGGGATGCTCGGCATGTCGGCGGTGACGGTCGTCGACGGCGTTTTCGTGGGACACGGCGTGGGCAGCGACGGCATCGCCGCGGTGAACCTCTGCATCCCGCTGCTGATGCTCTTCACGGGGGCGGGGCTGATGGCGGGCGCCGGCTGCTCGGTGGTCGCCTCGATCCACTTCGCACGGCGCAAGTACAAGGCCGCACGGATCAACGTCACGCAGGCGATGTTCTTCGTCACGCTCCTCGCGGCGCTGCCCGTGGCGCTGATCCTCGCCTTCCCGCGGCAGGTCGCCCTGCTGCTGGGCTCCTCGCGGCACCTGCTGCCGCAGGTGGTCGACTACCTCGTCTGGTTCGTGCCGGGGCTGATTCCCCAGCTCTGGATCGCCGTCGGGCTCTATGTCATCCGCCTCGACGGCGCACCGCGGCTGGCCATGTGGTGCAGCCTGCTCTCGGCCGCCGCGAATGTCGTGCTCGACTACCTGTTCATCTTCCCGCTCGGCTGGGGCGTCATGGGGGCCGCCCTCGCCTCGACGATCAGCATCGTGCTGGGCGGGGCGATCGTCCTCCGCTACCTGCTCCGCGGGGCCCGGACGCTGCGCCTCTACCCGCTCAAGCGGAGCCGCAAGAGCCTCCGTCTGATGTGGCGCAACATCGGCTACCAGTGCCGGATCGGCTCGTCGGCCCTGCTGGGCGAGGCGACGATGGCCGTGCTGATGTTCACCGGAAACCGGGTCTTCATGCACTACCTCGGCGATGCGGGGGTCGGGGCCTTCGGGGTCGCCTGCTACTACATGCCCTTCATCTTCATGATCGGCAACGCCATCGCCCAGTCGGCGCAGCCGATCATCAGCTACAACTTCGGCCGCATGGAGTGGCCGCGCGTCGTCGCCGCCCGCCGCATCGCCCTGCTGACGGCCCTCGGGTGCGGGGCGCTCGTGGCGCTCTGCTTCTCGGCGGCGCCGCGGCTGCTCGTGAGCCTCTTCCTCGACCCGGCCGACCGGGCCGCGCAGATCGCCGCGGCGGGCTTCCCGCTCTTCGCTCCGGGCTGCATCTGCTTCGTCCTGAACCTGGCCGTCATCGGCTACTTCCAGAGCCTCGAGCGGCTCACGGCCGCCACCATTTTTGCCCTGCTGCGCGGTGCGCTGCTGCTCGTACCCTGCTTCGTGCTGCTGCCGCGCCTGCTGGGCGTGCCGGGCATCTGGCTCGCCCTGCCCCTCTCCGAGACCCTGACCTTTCTCTGCATCGTCGGCTGGATCGCCGTGCGGCGCCGGGGGCGGCTCTCCCTGTGACGGGCAAGGGGCCCGGGCGGCGAGACCGGCACGACCGGACGGAAAAAGGACCGCACCCCGACAGGATGCGGCCCTTTCCGGCTCCGTGCGGAGCGTGTCATTTCTTGTTGAAGAAGTTCATCGTCAGGGCGCAGCCCTGCGTGACGAACGAGCGGATGGCGTCGACAAAGAGCTTCAGCCGTTCGGGCATCGCCTGCCGCTCCTCGTCGGTCCACTCCCCGAGCACGTACTCCACCTGGTGGCCGCGCGGGAAGTCGCCGCCGATGCCGAAGCGCATGCGGGCGAACTCCTCGGTGCCGAGCAGTTCGGCGATGTTCTTCAGCCCGTTGTGGCCCCCGGCGCTCCCCTTCGGACGCAGGCGCAGCGTGCCGAACGGCAGCGCGATGTCGTCCGAGACGACGAGCAGGTTCTCCACGCCGATCTTCTCGGCATCGAGCCAGTAGCGCACGGCCTTGCCCGAGAGGTTCATGTAGGTCGAGGGCTTGAGCAGCAGCAGCGTGCGGCCCTTGTACTTCACCTCGGCCACATCGCCGTAGCGGGCCGTGGTAAAAACAGCGTTGGACGCCTCTGCGAGGGCGTCCAACACTTTGAAACCGATGTTGTGGCGGGTTCCGGCGTATTCGGCACCGATGTTCCCGAGCCCAACAATGAGGTATTTCATACGCTATGCGTGCCGTTGCTATTTCGCTGCGGCTGCGGCGTCGGCACCGCGCGAAGCACGGGTTACGCGGACGGCGCAGACGGCTGCCGTGGCGGGCGTCACGAACTTCAGGTTCTCGAACTTCAGGTCGCCTACGAAGATCGTCTTGCCGACGCCGAGGTTCGTTACGTCCACGACGATCTCGTCGGGCAGGTTCTCGACCAGGGCGCTCACGGTGAGCTTGCGGGCCGACAGCGTCAGCTTGCCGCCGACCTTCACACCCTCGGCGTTGCCGGTCAGGCGCACCGGAATGGCGATCGAAACGGGCTTGCCGGCGGCGATGCGGTAGAAGTCCAGGTGGAGGATCTCCTCACGCACGGGGTGGAACTGTGCCTCGCGCAGCACGGCCAGCTCCTTCTTGCCGTCGAAGTCGAACTCGACGATGTACGAGCTGGGGGTGTAGATCAGGGGCTTCACCTCGCGGGGGTCGACCGTGAAGGCGACCGTCTCGCCGTTGCCGCACAGTACGCAGGGCGTCAGACCCTCGCGGCGGATTGCCTTGGCGGCCTTCTTGCCGAACGTGTCGCGCTTGATGGCCTTTACAGGAATGGTTTTCATGTGGTTGTAAAATTTTAACGTGTTACCTACGGCGGTTCTCAACACGGCCTCGCGGACCGCATCCCAATTCCGCCTGCTTTGGGAGCGCAAAGATAAGCGAAATTTTCCGGATTGGGAAATCCCTGCGGGAAAATCGGATGGAGGAGAAAAATTTTTTATCTTCGGATGTAACTTTTGCCCCCTTGCGGCGTCTTATGTTCGGAACCCATGCAGGAAAAGTGTCACATATCCGAGGAGATGCTGGCGCGGCTGCGCGATGCGGCCACCCGGCGCGAAGCCTTCGACCGGGTGGTCGGGCTCTTCCTGCGCCCGCTCTACTGGCACGTGCGGCGGCTGGTCGTCGTGCACGAGGACGCCGAGGATGTCGTGCAGGAGAGCTTCGTCCGGGCCTGGGACGCCCTGGAGGACTTCCGCGGCGACGGATCCGAGCTGCGGGCGTGGCTCTACCGCATCGCCACCAACACGGCGCTCTCGCTGCTGCGGCGCCGGCGACGCGGGCTCTTTACCTCGCTCGACGACGTGAGCCGCGAGCTGGCCGGCCGCGTGGCCGAAAATGCCGCGGCGGAGGCCGACCGGATGCTCGTCCGTTTCCAGCAGGAGGTGCTGGCCCTGCCGCTGCGGCAGCGGCTGGTCTTCAACCTCCGCTACTACGACGGACTCTCCTACGGCGAGATCGCCCCGATACTCGGGCTGCGCGAGGAGACACTGCGTGTGAACTACCACCGTGCGGTGGAAAAACTCAAACAAAAACTCAAGGAGGAAGTATGAACCCTGTGATCGACAACAACGACCGGCGCCTGCCCTACGAGCTCTCCGAGGAGCGCTTCGAGGCGCTGCACGACCGCATCCGCGGGCAGATCGCCCGCCGTGCCGCGGCAACCGGCACCGTCGGCTGCCCGGCTGCGGGCCGCAATCGGACCGAAGGCCCCGTGCGGCGGTCGCTGCTCCGCGTAAGCCTCGGATTTGCCGTCGCGGCGGTCGTCGCGGCGGGCATCGTCACGGCCCACCGCCTGCGGCAGCCCGTCGCCGCGGAGCCCGGCATCGAAGGACTTCTCTCGACGGCCTCGGCCGAGACGCTGCAGCAGGCCGCCGCGGAGAATTACGACGACATCTTCTACAATCAGCAACTCTAAACCATCCGATACCATGAAACACTTTTTCATTCTGATCTGTGCCCTCGGCCTGGCGCTCGGTGCCGGGGCTGCACCCGGTGACCGGGAGATGCGGCGGGCCGTCGCCGAAGTCCGGGCCGCCATCGATGCCATCGAGTCCGCCGCGCTGGAGAGCCAGTCGCTCGAGGAGCTGAACGCCGCCGCCCGCGAGGAGGTGATCCGCGAACTGGACCTCTCGGCCAAACAGGTCAAGGCATTCGACCCCATCTACAAGGCCTACCGCGAGGCGCTCGACCGCGCCATAAGGAGCGTGCCCGATCCGGTGATTTCGGGCGAGGCGGCGCAGCGCGCGGCCCTCAAGGAGCGGCTGGCCAACATCGCTGCCGTGGCGCAGGTCAAGCGCGACTACGTGGACCGCTTCGCCGAGGTGCTCACGGCCGAGCAGATACGTCTGCTCTACAACACCGAGGGGCAGATCGGCACGAACATCAAGCGCGCGGCGGGCGAGAGCAGCCGGCAGATGCCGCGCGTGCTCTCGGGCAGCGGGCGGCGCGTCACGCAGGACTGGGGCGAGGCGGGCGACTACACGGCCATCGAGACCGGCGCCTTCTTCAAGGTCGTCATCAGCCCCTCGGCCCGGACCATCACGGTGACGGCCGACGACAACGTGATCGACTTCCTGAGGCTGGAGCGCCGGGGCGGATGCCTGGCATTCAGCCTGTCGCCGAACTCGAGCCGGACCCGCCGGATCGAGAACCTCTCCATCTCGGTGGTGGTTCCCGTGTCAGCCTCGCTGCGGGAGATCCACGTGGGCTCCTATGCCGGTGTCGAGAGCCGCCTGCCGCTTCGCGGAGCCGATTTCAACATCTCGATGTCGGCCTACGGCGAGGTGAAGGCCGATCTGGTCGATTCGGGGCGGACGCGGCTCCAGGTGTCGAGCTACGGCACTTACGAGGGAACGATCGAGTGTGCCGGTGCGCAGCTCTCCGTCGCCAGCTACGGCGTGCTGAAGGGGGCGCTGACGTGCACCGGGACGGCCGACGTCTCGGTGGGCAGCTACGGCTCCCTCAACGGCGACATCCGTGCCGCGCAGGTGAACCTCGCGGTCAGCAGCGGCGGCAAATACTCGGGTGCGGTGAAGGCCGATGCGGCCTCGCTCGGCGTGTCGAGCTATGCGCAGGCTGCCGGGGCGATCGAGGTCGCGGACCTGAAGGTTTCGGTCTACAGCAGCGGGTCGCTCCGCGGCGCCTTTGCCGGCCGGCGGTGCGAGGCGACGGTGGGCTCCTACGGCAAGCTCGCCCTGACGGGCTCGGCCGTCGTGGAGGATGTGACCGTGCAGCTCTCGTCGCAGGGCGAATTCTCGGCCCCCGATCTGCGCGTGAAACGCTATGACATCCGGGCGTCGAGCTACTCGAAGGCCGAGGTGTGGTGTTCGGAGCTGCTCAAGATCGAGGCCTCCTCGTCGGCGCGCGTCCTCTACGACGGTCCCGGACGGCTGGAGACCCTCTCCGACAACATCCGCCGCCGCTGACGCTGCGGATCGGTGCCTGAAAAAACCGGGCGGAGCTTGACAGAAGCTCCGCCCGGTTTCGTGTTGTCCGGCCGATGCCGGGTCTTCGGGGATTATTGGATGATCTTGAACTCCCCGTCGTAGCTACCCTGAACCTTCGTTCCGCCCTGCGTCGTGAAGTCGAACGTGAAGCCGTAACCCGGCTCCTTGTGCGTGACGGTGAAGGTGCCGCCGTTGACGAGCAGGTACTCCTCCTGATCCGTGCCGGCGTTTATCGTGCAGTAGGTGCCCATGGGACCCCACATGTCGATGACGCCCTCGTAGTATTTGCCTGCGGCGGCGCTGCCGTTCTCGTCGAGCGTGTAGGTCCCTTCGCTGATGACGGGATCGTGCGACTCGTCGAGCTCGTCGTTCATGTCGATCATCAGCACGGTCTTTCCGTCGCTGCTCGTGAAGGTCAGCGTGTAGTTGGCCGTGCCGTAGCCGTAAAGGTCGCCGTAGTAGCTGCCCTCGCCCGTGGCGAAGACCTCGTTGATGTCCTCCGAGACGGCCGGGGCCATGTTTTTGAAGGTCAGCGCACCCTTGTAGGAGAAGTTGAGCCGGTAGCCGTCTTCGAGGACGAAATGGCCGCTGATCTCGTAGCCGTCGGCCGTATGTTTCACCGTGGCCGTACCCTCCTTGTAGTCGATGCGGTAGCGGGCCGAGCCGTCGGGAAGCGTGTAGTGTCCACAGCTCTTGTCCGCAGCGATCGTGTTGAGGGCGATATCGCTGCTGAAGGTGTAGGTTCCCTCGGGCAGGACGGCGTTGTCCGCATCCGCCGAGGTGGCGCCCCACAGGTCGAAGTCCAGTACGTAGCCCGATCCGAGGGGATTGCCGTCGCTGTCCGGCGTCATGTCGCCGAGGCGGAAATAGTATTCGCTGAATCCGGCACCGTAGGCGTCGCCGTAGTAGGTCATGTCGGAATATGCGTAGGTTGTCTCCACGGTGATGTCCTCGCCGTAGACGCCCGACTGGTTGGTCAGCTCCATGGTTCCCGTGTAGGAGATGCGCATCTCCTCGCCCCCGCGCGTGACGAAGCGTCCCTCGATCGTGTACGATCCGCTCGGGTCGGAGGTGATGTCGAGCTCACCCTCGCTGAAGTAGATGTTGTCGGTGATTTTGCCCGACTCGTCCACGGTGAGCAGCACGGTCGACTCGTTGCTGATCCGGAACTGCTCGTGGGTTACGCCGTCCTCGTAGGTGTACTTGCCCGTGGGGATGATGGCGTGACTGGGCGTGTCGCTGACCGGACCGTAGCAGTCGAAGTAGACCATCTTGCCTGCGCCCTGTGCGATGCCGTTCTGGAAGGGGCAGTCGGTGAGCATGAAGTAGTAGTTGGCCGCATTCTCGCTGAAGGTGCATCCGTAGTAGACGCCCATGGCCGTGGTGGCGTGCAGCGAATTGTTGTCCACCACGACATCCGCCGTGAGGAACTCCTTTCGGTCGCGGGCCGTCTTGCCGTCGGCGCCGATGGCAAGGGCATAGACCGTGTAGGACGTCGAGGCGGTCAGCCCCTCGGCCCGCAGATTCCGGTTCACACCGTCGGAGAGCCGGGTGCCGATCTGGCTTATCATCTCGTCGGTCGGCTCCGTCATGTCGGATTCGAGCGTCAGGAAGTAGGCCTGTTCGGCGTGCTCCACGGTGATCGTGTAGAGGGCATGGTCGCTTTCGGCGGCCGTGACCTCGATCGCGATCGTCGGCTCCTCCTGAGTCTGCGGGGGATTCGGGTCCGATTCATCCTTCTGGCAGGAGAGGAGCGATACCGTGAGCACGATGGCTGCGGCACAGAGCATTTTGTGTACAAGTTTTCTCATGTAAGTAAGGTGTTAGTGATAATCTTCCGCCAATATAAGCAAAAAAAGCATCGTGCAAATTACGGATCGGTAGCGCCGTGCCGTCCGGCCGGGAAACCGGAAAAATGCAACTTGCTTTCTGTCAGGAGATTGTCTTTTTTCCGCCTTGATTGTAATATGTTTATTTTCAGCATGTTGAGCAAATGTGCATACATTTGTTGCGTGACGTGTGCGAAACGCACACCGGAAGGTCGGAGAAAAGCCGCCGGGCTGCGGCAGGCACGGGGGACGGCGTGGTCGGGAATGTGGCAGGCTGGTGACGGGCGGCGGACGAAGATGCGGACGGCGCGCAGTGAGCAGCAATGATGCGGACGACACGGGAGCGGCGCAAGCGGCGGTGCGGCGATGACGGTGTGCGGGAGCAGGTGGCTGCCATGCGGTCCGGAGCAGAGCCTGGCACGCGGTCCGGAATAGGGCTCGGTGCACAGTCCGGTGCGTGGCAAAGTGGCAAAAAGGGACGGAGCGCCCCGGCGCCCCGTCCCCTGCATGCTGCGGCGTGTGTGCGGCGGCTACTTGATGCCGCGCAGGTGCTTCTCCCAGTTCCACGCCGAGACGAGCGTCTCGTCGAGCGTGCGCTCGGCCTTCCATCCCAGCTCGTTGTTCGCGCGCGTGGGGTCGGCCCAGATGGCGATGATGTCGCCCGCACGGCGCGGCGCGATCTTGTAGTTGAGCTTCAGGTGGTTGACCTCCTGGAACTTGCGGATCAGCTCCAGTACCGAGACGCCGCGTCCCGTGCCGATGTTGAAGATCTCGTAGGCCTCCTTGTTGCGGTTCTCGATCATGCGGCGGATGGCCGTCACGTGGGCCTTGGCCAGGTCGACGATGTCGATGTAGTCGCGGATGCACGACCCGTCGGGCGTCGGATAGTCGTCGCCGAAGACCGAGAGGCACTCGCGCAGTCCGGCGGCCGTCTGCGTGATGTAGGGCACGAGGTTCTGCGGCACGCCGCGCGGCAGCTCGCCGATCAGCGCCGAGGGGTGGGCGCCGATGGGGTTGAAATAGCGCAGCGCGATGCCCTTGAGCCCCTCGTAGGCCTTGATCGAGTCGCGCAGGATGTCCTCGCACATGGTCTTCGTGTTGCCGTAGGGCGACTCGGCCGGCTTGCGGGGCGTCTGCTCCGTGACGGGCTGCTTGTCCGGCTCGCCGTAGACGGTGCACGACGACGAGAAGACGATGTTCGGCCGCTTGAAGTCGCGCATCAGCTCGATGACGTTCATGAACGACGTGAGGTTGTTGCGATAGTACTTGAGGGGCTTCTCGACCGACTCGCCCACGGCCTTCGAGGCCGCGAAGTGGATCACCGAGTTGAATTCGTACTTTTCAAAGACCTTCGAGCGGAAGGCCTCCATGTCGCAGCAGTCTACCTCGACGCACGGCACGTCGACGCCCGTGATCTTGCGCACGCCCTCGACGGCGTGGATGTCGCTGTTCGAGAAGTTGTCGGCGATCACCACGTCGTAACCGGCGTTGATGAGCTCCACGGCGGTGTGCGAGCCGATGTATCCGGCGCCGCCGCTGACTAATACACACTCTTTTTTCATAGAAGACAATTTGTTTTCAAATACAAAGATATGATTTTTTGAGCAAACTGACGCTTTGCAAGGATTAAAAACATCCGGCGGTCATGGGGTTGGAAAAGCGGACAGAGGGATGGGGTCGGATGTGGAGAATCCGCATGAAGCGTTCCCGCTACCCCTTTTTCCGGTAGTCGACCGTGATGAGCTGACCCTCGAAGTGCCAGTCCGAGATATCCAATCCGTACGGGATGGAATCGTTGTCGAACCAGGCATATATCGGGAAGAGCGTCCCGTCGCCCGGGTTTCCCGAGCACATCAGGATCGCCAGCTGCGTGCAGTCGCTGATATCCAGTTCCGTGAGCATGTTTTGGGAGCAAAGCAGGGAAGTTAGTCCCGTACACCCGCTGATGTTCAGCGCCGTCAGTTGGTTGGTCCAGCAGCGCAGAGACTCGAGTTCCGGACACTGGCTGGCATCCAGTCTCTGCAGGACGTTGCGCTCGCAGTTGACTTTGGTCAGATGAGGCCGTCCGCTTATGTTCAGGTCTGTCAATTGATTGCTGTAGCAGTCCAGCGTAACCAGTGCGGCGCAGTTGTCGATTTTCAACTCCGTCAGCAGGTTGTACGAACAATCCAGCGTCTCCATTGCCGGGCAATCGTTCAGGTTGAGTTCCGTCAGTTGGTTATTGTAGCATATCAGATAGGTCAATGCGGCCTTTTCACGCAGATCGAGTTGTTCGAGCTGGTTGCTGTCGCAATTGAGCAGGACCAGGTCCCGCTGGGCCGTCACATCCAGGTCCGTCAGCTGGTTGCTTTGGCAGTAGAGGTATTTCAGATTCTTGTTGCTGCGGACATCCAGCGTCTTGAGTTGATTGCCCGAGACAACCAGCGTCTCCAGTTTCGGCAGGCAGCTGACATCGACCTCTGTCAGATAACTGCCGTTTACATTCAGGTAGACCAGCTCCGTGTTCTGGCTGATATCCGGCATGAAGCAGCACCATGCGCAGGACAGGATGGTCAGGGCCTTGTTCTGGGTCAGGTCCAGCGAAGTTAACGGGTTGACTGCGCAGTTCAGTTCCGTCAGCGCCGTATTGGCGCTTACATCCAGGTTTTCCAGATCGTTGCTGTGGCAGCCCAAAACGGTCAGCGCCTTGTTTTGGCTGACGTCGAGTTTGGTGAGGCTGTTGTTGGAGCAGTCCAACAGCGTCAACAGGGTGTTCTTGCTGACGTCCAGCTCCGTCAATTTGTTTTCAGTGCACCGCAGCTTGAGCAACTGCGTGTTTTTGCTGACATCCAGATCGGTCAGCATGTTGTGCGAGCAGTCCAGGACGGTCAGCGACTCAAAGAGCTCGATGCCCCGCAGCGACGTCAGGAAACCGACGTTGCGCCCCGAGACGTCGAGTTCGGTGATTTGTCTGATTTCATTGAGGAAGATTTGCTCTGCATCGGCGATGTACCCGCGCTCCTCCAGCACTCTGGCAAATGCGGAATCGAACTGGTCGGTGATGAGCTTGTCGTACTTTTCGGGCGTTTTGTCTCCCGGATCATCTTTTTGGCATCCTGCAACCGCAATCATGACGGTGGCCAGAATCAGAGTGTATAGTCTTTTCATGATGATGAGGTGAGGTGGTTAAGATATTGAAGTTTCAATTTTGTCCGGGGATGTGATGGAGAGCCGATTCCGGATCGGATTCCTGTCGTGGCGGGCGGTGTCCGATCTTTTACAAAGATAATGATTTCACCGGCTTTTTATAATTTGAAAGGACTAAAAATTACAGATAGGTAGTGAAAAAAATCTTTTGGGCTCTTGTCGCCGTATTTTCGACCCGGGAGATTGACGGGGTGTTCATCTGGTTGACGATCCGTAATTTGCAATGCAAAAAAATATATGGGGTGTGTCTGTTTTTCGGAAAATAATCGTATATTTGTAACAGTTTGATACTCGCAACGCGGAATTCATTAAAAACCTTAACACGATATGTACGGAAAAATCAAGGAGTATTTGCAGCATGAACTCGCCGAAATCGAGGCTGCCGGGCTTTACAAGCACGAACGGGTGATCGAATCCCCCCAGCGTGCCGAAATCGAGGTTGCAGGTCGGAAGGTGCTGAACTTCTGCGCCAACAACTATCTGGGCCTTTCGGACAATCCGCGCCTCATCGAGGCGGCCAAACGGGCCATGGACGCCCGCGGCTACGGCATGTCGTCCGTGCGCTTCATCTGCGGCTGCCAGGACATCCACAAGCAGCTCGAAAAGGCCATCGCCGACTACTTCGGTACCGAGGACACGATCCTCTATGCCGCCTGCTTCGATGCCAACGGCGGCGTCTTCGAACCGCTCTTCGGCGAGCAGGACGCCATCATCTCCGATGCGCTGAACCACGCCTCGATCATCGACGGCGTGCGTCTGTGCAAGGCCGTGCGCTACCGCTATGCCAATGCCGACATGGGCGAGCTGGAGGAGTGCCTCAAGAAGGCCCAGGCACAGCGCTTCCGCATCATCTGCACCGACGGCGTCTTCTCGATGGACGGCAACGCCGCGCCGCTCGACAAGATCTGCGCCCTGGCCGAGAAGTACGACGCGCTGGTGATGGTCGACGAGTGCCATTCGGCCGGCGTGCTCGGCAAGACGGGCCGCGGCATCACCGAACTCTACAACCTGCGCGGGCAGGTCGACATCCTGACGGGTACGCTCGGCAAGGCCTTCGGTGGCGCCGTGGGCGGCTTCACGACCGGCCGCAAGGAGATCATCGACATGCTGCGCCAGCGTTCGCGCCCCTACCTCTTCTCGAACTCGCTGCCGCCCGCCGTCGTGGGGGCCGGGATCGAACTGTTCCGCATGCTGGCCGAGAGCAACGAGCTGCACGACCGCCTCGTGGCCAACGTCGAGCACTTCCGCGCGGGCATGATGGCCGCCGGCTTCGACATCAAGCCCACGCAGTCGGCCATCTGCGCCGTGATGCTCTACGACGCCAAGCTGTCGCAGGACTTCGCCGCCAAACTGCAGGACGAGGGTGTCTTCGTCACGGGATTCTACTACCCCGTCGTGCCGAAGGGACAGGCCCGCATCCGTGTGCAGGTCTCGGCCGGACATACCTTCGAGCAGCTTGACCGCTGCATCGCCGCCTTCAAGAAGGTCGGCAAGGAGTTGAACGTCATTAAATAATACGCGAAATGCCCAAGACAACCCTGGACGCGATTGATCGCAAGATACTCAAGTTCCTGATAAAGAACGCCCGCATGCCCTTCCTGGAGATTGCGCGCGAGTGCGGGATTTCGGGTGCCGCCATCCACCAGCGCATCCGCAAGCTCGACGAGGCGGGCGTGATTCTGGGCAGCCGGCTCATCGTCGATCCCAAGATGATGGGATTCGACGTCTGCGCCCACATCAACATCACGCTCAAGGACCCGCAGCTGCTCAAGCAGACGGTCGAGCACCTGAAGGAGATCCCCGAGATCGTCGAGTGCCACTTCATCACCGGTTCGGGGAACATCCTCGTGAAGCTCTACTGCGTGGACAACGAGCACCTGATGCGGACGATCTTCGACGGCGTGCTGCGCATTCCTGGCGTTTCGGCCACCGAGACCAACATCTCGCTGCAGGAGGTCTTCCAGCGCCAGGTGAACATCGACTTCATCGAGGAGTAGCCTCCGCGGCATCCCGATACGGAAAAGGGCGACAGCTTCGTGCTGCCGCCCTTCTCTTGTGGTGTCCTGCGTATTCCCGCCCGGCCCCGCTATTCACCCTCCTCGAGCAGGCGCGTCACGGCGGCACCCTGCCGCGGGAAGAGCCGCAGGTTATAGGTGAACTGCACGAGGAAGTAGCGTCCCAGCCCGAGGTTGGTGACGTTGCGGATGTAGGTGCCCGTGACGGTCCGGCGGAACGATGTGCCGCCCCGGTCGAAGAGTTCGTTGACCCCGACGGTCACCTCGCCCAGCCGCTGCCGGAAGAGCTTGCAACCCGCCTGCAGGTTGCAGATCAGCCGCTCCTCGCGGAACGGATCGGTGATGCCCCGGTAGCAGGTGTAGTCGGCGCTGGCGCGCAGGAGGAGCCGCTGCCCCAGCATGAGGTTCAGGCCGGCCGTCAGGTAGTGGTTCACGTAGTCGTTGTCCACGGTGCGGACCTTCGACGAGTTGCGGCTGATGTTGTAGTAGCCCGTGTAGGCGATCTTGAAGTCGATGTTTTCGGAGATGTTGCTGCCGAGCGTCAGCCCCGCGTTGTAGGAGTTGCCGTGCAGCAGGTTGCGCGTGCCGTTGATGATGCTCGGGATGCGTCCCGTCGTGACGCCGGCCCGCAGGTTGAGGTTGCTGCGCAGAAAACGGACCGGGAAGCCGTAGTTGAGGGTCGTGCGCAGGTTCCAGTAGCCGGCGAGGTTGACCGGACGCACGAACTGGTTGCCGGCGCCGAGGCGGGTTCCGTCGTCGTCGATCACGAAGTCCGGGGTGTCGATCACGAGCGAATCGGCGATCGTGTTGGGCGAGGCCGTGAAGCGGAGTGTCACGGTGAAGGTCCGCCCCTTCTCGGCGTTCGTGCGCAGATACTGTGCCGTGAGATCGTGCGTGTAGACGGGCCGCAGCGCCGGGTTTCCGGCAAAGACGTTCTGGCGGTTGGTCGTGTTGACGATGCTCTGGAGGTCCGTGGCGCGGGGGTTGCGCGTCTGCGACGTGGCGTTGATCTTGAGCAGGTTGCTGGCGTTGAAGTGGATGTTGCCGATGAAGTTGTAGGTGAGGTTGTCGTAGGAGGCCTCGGTCCGGGCCTCCTCGGGCAGGCGGTAGTCGCCGCTGAAGTCGACGTGCTGGTAGTAGAGCGACGCCGCGACCTTCGTCTTGCGGAAAAGGTACTGGTAGGAGAGGCTCGCGCGCTGCGTCAGGAAGTCGTACTCGTAGTCGGTCGACGCTGTTGGCGGCGTAGGTGACGCGGTACTCGGCGCTCATGCGCGAGCGGCGGTTCAGGGCCTGCGTGTAGGTGACGTTGCCGTTGACCGAGTAGCCGGGCTGTTCGCGCCGCGTGCGCGAGATGTTGCGCGCGTCGCAGTCGGCCGTGTCGGCCTCGATATCGGCCTCGTCGCGGAAGGTGTACTGCCGCGGCAGGCTGTACTGATCGCCGCCGCTGTAGCGGCCCCCGACGCCGAAGGTCAGGTTGCGCAGCAGCTTCCCGGGCAGGCGGTAGCGGTAGATCAGGTTGTTCGAGACCGTGTAGCCGAAGCGGTCGTTGAAGGAGAAGCTGCGGCGGCGGTTGACGAAGCGGATGTCCTCCTCCGAAAAGCGGTTGTCCGTGCGGCTGAAGGTCTCGCCCTGCTGGAGGTAGTCCTGGATGCTGAACGCCGTGCGCATCATCAGCGAGTGACGGTCGTTGAAGCGGTAGTCGAAGCGCGAGTTGAAGCGGTGGTTGGTGTTCTCGATGCGGCTGTCGCCCTGCGCGTCGTAGAGCACGAGCTTCTCCGTCGAGGTGAAGGTCTGGCGGTCGGTGAGGCTTTCGTTGCGGTTGTCGGCGCGGTTGAAGAAGTAGCTGGCCGTGATCTTGGCCCGCTTACCCCAGTCGTCGCTGTAGTTGACCCCCACGGCCTGCACGGTCGAGATGCCCTCGAGCGGCCGCACCATGAAATTGTCGCTGCCGGCCCGCGCCTTGGCCTGCCCCTGCTCCGTGGTGCCGAGAATATCCTCGAAGGAGAAGTTCTGGATGTTGACGTTGTTTGCCAGGGCGATGATCGAAAGACGTCGCGACTGGTTGAAGATGTTGACGTTGCCGCCGCCGATGTACTTGTCCGTGAGCCCGTATCCGGCAAAGAGCCGCCCGAAGGCACCGCGCCGCTTGTCGGGCTGCGTCACGATGTTGATGGCCGTGTAGCCGTCGCCGATGTCCACGCCCGTAAATTCCGACTGGTCGCCCTGCGAATTGAAGACGTCGATGCTCTCGACCATGTCGGCCGGGATGTTGCGGATGGCCGACATCACGTCGCTGCCGAAAAACTCGCGGCCGTCGACGAAGACCCGCTGCACGGTGCGGCCCTGCGCCTCGATGACGCCGTCGGCGATCTCCAGCCCCGGCATCTTGCCGATGAGGGCCCCGGCGTCGGCGCCGAACGTCACCTTGAAGGCCGAGGCGCGGTAGCTCAACGTGTCGCCCCGGATCGACGAGCGCAGGGCCGGGACCTCGAGCACGACCTCCTCGATCGTCTCGGCGTCGGGTGTCAGTTCGAGCGTGCCGAGCTCCTCGTCGCCGCCCGACGTGCGGACCGGACGTGCGAGGGGCTTGTATCCGAGCGAGGTGACGCGCAGCAGCCATTCGCCGGCCGGGACCTGCTGCAGGCGCACTTCGCCGTCACCGCCCGAGGCGGTGTAGAGGGGATTGCGGGTCGTGTCGGCCTGCGCGAGCAGTTCGACGACGGCCCCCGCGACCGGCTCCCGGCCGGTGCGGTCGACAAGCCGCATGCGGAGCGTGCCGCTCTGTGCGTGCACGCTCCCCATGCCGGCAAAAAGAGAGATCAGCAACAGAAACCGACGCATCATCGTCCCTACATCTACAGTCCATGTCGGTTTCATCGTCGCCCCCCGGGTTTCGCATCGGCGGTTACCGGACGGGCCGGATGAGGAAGCGGAACTCGTAGTCGCCGTAGGGAAGGCGGTATTCGGGTTCGGTGATCTGGCCCCACGAGTCGATGCCGCCCAGTCCGTACTGCGCCTTGTCGATCGTGAGCCAGACGGCGTCGTCGGCCTCGACCTCGGGCGAGTGCCCCTGCCGTTTCGAGAGCCCCTCGTCGAGCGCCTCCTGCGCGTAGTGCAGCGCCGAGGCCGAGAAGGGCGCGGCGGCCGTGATCTCCACGCCGCGGCCCGCCGGATCGTGCTGCCGCCAGCGCCGCACGTCCGACTTCGTGCCGGTCTCCTGCGGGCGGATGTAGGGGTAGAACTGCTCCTCGACCGTCTGCCGGTAGCGGCCCAGCAGGGCGCCGTCCTTGCGGTCGGCGTAGTTCTCCCACGGGCCGCGTCCGTAGTAGTCGATGCGGTCGAAGGCTGCGGGCATGCGCAGGCGCATGCCGAAACGCATCATGTCGGGCACGCCGCTGCGCTCGTCGTCGGCCTCCAATGCCTCGCGCACGGCGATCTCGCCGGCGTTGTCGATGCGGTATTCGAGCGTCAGCGTGCCGCCCGTGCGCTCCAGCGCATAGCGGGCCGTGACGGTGGCCACGCCCTGCTCCGTTGCGTGCTCGAACGAGGTGAGCCGCAGCCCCGGGTCGTCCCAGACGCGGTTCTTGCGCTGGAGCCCCGCGCCGAAGTCGTTGTCGGTGGGGGCGCGCCAGAAGTTGGGCTCCAGCACGGCCCCTTCGTCCAGCAGCCGCGTGCCGCACACCTCGTAGCGGGTCATCAGGCCGTCCGTGCGGCGGAAGTCGATCCGCACGAGGGGGCTCTCGACGATGAGGTAGTTGCGGTCGTTGTCGCGCACCGTGATCTCTCCGAGCGAGTTGTGGCGGTCGGCCCGGCGTTCGGCGACCGTGAGGTCGGCCGGTGCCGCGGCGCGCAGCGTGAACTGCTGGTAGGCCAGGCGGTGGTCGGGTGCGAGCAGCGGCTCGGCATCCCGCAGGCGGTATTCGACGTTGAGCAGCAGCTCGCCGGCGGCGGGCAGCGCCTCGCGGCGGATCGGGAGGCGGAGGGTCGTGTCGCGCTGCGGGGCGACGCAAAGGTCGGCGACAAGGCCGCTCTGCACCGCCTCGCCGTCGCACAGCACGCTCCAGCGCAGGTAGCAGTTGTCGATCGCGCGGAAGAAGTTTTCATTGAAAACCGACAGCGTGTTGCTCTCCTCCGCGAACGAGCTCCACAGCGGCTGCTGCCAGTAGCGCGCCTCGTGCATGTGGGGATTCGGCACGCGGTCGGGCGAGACGAGGCCGTTGTCGCAGAAGTTCTGGTCCGAGGCGTCGTAGGGGTTCCAGTCGCCGCCGTAGCCGTAGACCGTCACGCCGTTGCGCCCCTGCTTGCGCAGCGACTGGTCGACGAAGTCCCAGATGAAGCCGCCCTGATAGCGGGGTTCGCTGCGGATGAGCTGCCAGTAGAGGCCGAAGCCGCCGAGCGAGTTGCCCATCGCGTGGGCGTATTCGCACTGGATGAGCGGCCGCGAGGGGTTCGTCGCGAGGTATTTGCGGCACAGGTCGTAGCTCCAGTACATCGGGCAGAAGATCTCCGTATTGCGGTTGCCGGGCGTGTCGTCGGCCCGCTCGTACTGGATGACGCGCGAGGGGTCCCAGGCCTTGATCCAGTCGAAGCAGGCGTCGAAGTTGGCGCCGTCGCCCGCCTCGTTGCCCAGCGACCAGATGATGACGGCCGGGTGGTTGACGTTGCGCTGCACGTTGCGCATGTTGCGCTCGAGGTGCGCCTTCGCATAGCGGGGATCGCGCGCGAGGGTCCGCTCGTCGTAGCCCATGCCGTGCGATTCGATGTTGGCCTCGGCGACCATGTAGAGCCCGTAGCGGTCGCAGAGTTCGTACCAGTAGGGATCGTCCGGATAGTGGCACGTGCGCACGGCGTTGAAGTTGTTCTCCTTGAAGAGGCGGATGTCCTGCAGCATGCGTTCGCGCGAGACGACATAGCCGCCGTCGGGGTCCATCTCGTGGCGGTTCGCCCCCTTGATGAGGATCGGCTGCCCGTTGACGAGCAGCTGTCCGTTCAGGATCTTCACCTCGCGGAATCCCGTGCGGAGCGGGATGACCTCGAGCGTGCGCCCGGCGGCGTCGCGCAGCGTCACCGTCACGCCGTAGAGCTCGGGCGTTTCGGCCGACCACGGCCGGACCTTCCCCGCGTCGAGCGCCAGGCGGGCCGTCCGTCCCGTGACCTTCACTGCGCCGCTTGCGACGGGCACCCCGTCGGGTGCCGTGAGGGCGACCTCGGCCGTGCAGCCGCGGGCCGCCGCCGGGAAGGTGAGCCCGACGCCGAGCGTGCCGCGCGTGTAGTTCTCCGAGAGGGTGGCGTCGAGCCGGATGTCGGCCACGTGGCGCCGGTCGCGGGCATAGAGGTAGCTCTCCCGCGCGATGCCCGCCAGGCGGAAGAAGTCCTGATCCTCGAGATAGGTGCCGTCCGACCAGCGGAAGACCTGCATGGCGAAGAGGTTGCGGCCCGGGCGGACGTAGCGCGTGATGTCGAACTCGGCCTCGAGCTTCGAGTCTTCGCTGTAGCCGACGAAGCGGCCGTTTACCCACAGGTAGAGGTTCGAGGTCACGGAGCCGAAGTGCGCGACGATCTCGCGGCCCGACCATTCGGCCGGGATGTCGATCCAGCGGCGGTACGATCCCACGTGGTTCTCCTGCACGGGGACGTGCGGCGGGTCGTTCTCGAACTGTTCGCGCCACGGATAGCCGATGTTGAGGTATTGCGGGTCGCCGTATCCGTTCAGCTCCCACATGCCCGGCACGGGCATCGTGCCCCAGGCGCCGTCGTTGAAGTCCGTGCGGAAGAACTCCGTCGGGCGCTCGTCGGCATGGCGCACCCAGCAGAAGCGCCACGTGCCGTCGAGCGTGAGGAAGCGCTCCGAGGCGCTCTTGTCGCCCGCGGCCGCCGCGTCGGCGGATTCGTAGGCAAAACAGGTTGCCCGCATCGGCAGGCGGTTGACGGCATTGACCTCGGGGTCCTGCCATTCGGTGAAACTCTGTGCGTGAAGTCCGGCGGCAAGGCCGCCGAGCAGCAGGGTCAGCAGTGTCTTTTTCATCTTTTCGGGTCGGTTTGGGTTTTGGGGAGGAGTGAGGGGTCAGCGCGAGGCGACCAGCGACGAGGGGGTTACGCCCATCGAGTCGCGGGCCCAGTCGCCGCGGGCGCGCAGCACCTGTTCGATGATGTCGCGCACGGCGCCCTCGCCGCCGCGGAACTCCGAGACGTAGCGCGACGCCTCGATGACCTCCGACACGGCGTCGGCCGGGCAGACCGGAATGCCCACGGCGCGCATGCACTCCAGATCGGGGATGTCGTCACCCATGTAGATGGCGTGGGCCGGGTCGATGCCCTCCTCGGCCAGGTAGCGGCGCATGGTCGTGATTTTGTCCATGCAGTCCGTGTAGAAGTGCTTGATGCCCAGCATGCGGAGCCGGTATTCGAGCATGTGGCCCCGGCCTCCGGTGATGATGCAGACGCGGTATCCGAGCTTGACGGCATAGGCCAGTGCGTAGCCGTCCTTGGCATTGTAGCGGCGGATGAAGTCGCCGTCGGGTGTGGGGATGATGCCCCCGTCGGTCATGACGCCGTCGACGTCGAAGATGAACGCCTCGCAGTGCGCTATCTCTTCCTTGAAGTTTCCCATATGTGTTGACTTATCGTTGAATAGATTTCCTTGAGTTGCATATCGTCGCCGAGCAGCCGCAGGTGGCGCTCCTGCGTCGCGAGGTCGTGGCGCACGGCGGGCCCGGTCTGCACGTCGGCGGGCGAGGCGGCGTCGAGGGCCTTCTCGGCGGTCTCGCGCACGAGGGGTTTCAGCACCCCGAAGTCGAGCCCGGCGCTGCGGGCGATCTGCTCGCCGAGGGTGTACATGTGGTTGGCGAAGTTGCAGGCGAAGACCGCCGCGAGGTGGATCTTCGCGCGCCGCGCCGAGTCGGCCCGGATCACCGTCTGCGAAAGCTGTCGCGCAAAGGCCTCCAGTTCGGGATAGAAGGCCTCGTCGTCGCACTCCAGGAAGATCGGAATCTGCGCGAAGTCGACGCGGCGACCCTTCGTGAAGGTCTGCATCGGATAGAAGACGGCGCGGTGGGCGCAGCGGCCGGGCAGTACGTCGAGCGGCACGCTCCCGGCCGTGTGGGCGACGCAGGCGTGTGCGGGCAGGGGCAGCGCGGCGGCCACCTCGGCGACGGCGCGGTCGCTCACGGAGACGAGGTAGATATCGGCATCGGCCAGCTCGGCCGGCTGCGTGGTCCAGCGCGTCGCGGCGAGTGTGGCGACGGCGCGTGCGCGCTCCGCATTGCGGGCGTAAATCTGTACGAGTTGCAGGTTGCTCTCTGCCACGGCGCGGGCCAGCGCCTCCGCGAGGTTGCCGCTGCCGATGATGACGACACGTTCCATGCTGTCGGTTTAGTCTTGTCGGGCCCCGCCGTCCGGAAACTGCGGGGTTACAGCAGGTCCACGATCCGCACGTTGTCGGGCGAGCGGAGCGTCTCCTGCTTGAGTTTTTCCACCTCCCGGTCCACGCGCGCCAGGTCGGGCGTCTGGGAGAAGTCCAGTCCGGTCTGCCCCCACTGCTCCACGGCCTTCAGCACGCCGTAGAGGGTCAGGGTCGATATCTCGTGTGCCGGTGAGTAGGCCACTTCGCGTTCGCCGTCGCCGCTGCGCACGGCGATCAGCTGCCCCGCCTGCACGAGCTGGAAGAGCACGTCGTTGACGATGCGCGTCGGCAGGTCGAGCCGCTTGCGGATCGCGTCGGCGGGGGTGGCGCCGCCCTGCTCGCGGAAGCGCCGGACGACGGTCAGCATCACGGCGAGCATCACCTTGCGGCGCTGGTCGTAGCTGATGAGCAGCGATTCGCGCTCCTCGGCGAAGCGGGCGATGT